>Ga0209636_10007576_pt1 | contig 11072 bp, 14 predicted proteins | sample DeeMarSWOR152_54_FD_187464 | JGI IMG/M metagenome (GOLD analysis project Ga0209636, IMG submission 187464) | Marine sediment microbial communities from White Oak River estuary, North Carolina - WOR-1-52-54 (SPAdes) (version 2) | ecosystem: Environmental > Aquatic > Marine > Intertidal zone >... | reverse complement strand
AAAAATGAAGCCATACAAATTGGTGGGTACCATCCTAAGTGTAAAAGGAAAATGTACGGCAGGCCATAAAGTTGGAGAAAAAATTGAATTGACCTTATGGGATCCAGAAAAGGCAAGAAGGGCGCCTCCTTTATGCGCTTTCTTTTATGACATGATCTTTCCGTATCTGGCTGTTCTACAATTCGGAGGAGAGTTGGAAGAAAATAAGGACTCGTTTCAAATGTCTTGTTCAGACCCAATTAATCTGGTGACCATTGAAGTCAAAAGAATCAGAGTATAAGCACTAGTTTAGAAAGTTGAGAGTTTATCCTTCACTTCTTTTATCTTCTTTTTCAGTTCCTTCGCTTTTTCTTTTTCTCCCGTTGCTTTGTAGCAGTCAAGGGCATACTCCAGAGCGCTAAGCCCAAAACGGTCGTAACCAACTTTGAACGCCAAGTCCGCTGCATTAAGGAAACGCTCTGTCGCATTACTGTAGTCTTTTAGTATGTAGTTGCATTCAGCTGCCTTAAACAGCACATATGAGGCGTCGAAAAAGTTTTTGGCTTTTTCGTAAAGCTCGGAAGCCCGTAAGAATTTTTCCATTGCCTCCTCATGTTTCCCAACATCAGACAAGGCTGTTCCTTCTCTATGAATCTTTATGGGATCCTCCTTCTCTTCGGTTTCTTCACCACTGCTCATGCTATTTCACCTGTAACATTTGCTATCAGTTGTTGGTCACCTTTTTTAGGTTTTCTACTTCTCTTGCAAAACCGCGGTAATAAAAGATTCGACGAATACCTGAAAACGGAGGATAACGTACCTTCAAATATAAAAGAGAGGATTATTTGAGAACTAGGTGATTGACCTTTTGATGAAAGGAGACATACATCTCATTCAAGCGTTTCCAACGAATGGAATCTACACCTTGATCATATTTTTGTCAAGGGAAATATGCGTAAACGTAGGAAAGCTGGGCCAGCAGAAGTTTCCAAAGGGATACTACACCTACACCGGATCCGCCTTGGGCAAAGGATCCTCAAGCCTAAGACATCGAATTTCAAGACATCTACAGAAAGAGAAACGGAACTTCTGGCACATAGACTTCCTTCTGGCTAATGAAAACGCAACCGTGAAAGCGGTTGTAGCCGCCGAGACCAACGAAAAATTGGAATGCAACTTGAATCGCTACATAAAAGGGAAAGGAGGAGCAAAAATTCTTGTGAAGAGGTTCGGTGCCTCTGACTGCAGGGAAAACTGTGAGAGTCACCTTCTATATTTTGGCGAAGAAAGCATCGAATTAAAAATTGCTACCTTCTACTCCAAACGATTTGGGTCTAAGCCGCTCATTGTAAACTTTGGCTGAGAATTGCTTGCTCTGAACGTCTTAGCTCCAAAAGCCTCAAATTCCTCTTCTATCGAGTATAAAAAGGAAGTTAACTGGGCGGCAAACCTTGTCAATAACCATACAGCAAGCCACAATCAACGATTTAGAAACGCTTCATCAAATTGAGAGGGAATGCTTCACCACAGAAGCCTTTAACAAGCAACACTTAGCCTACCTTTTGGAAAACCCTAACGCCGTAAGCTTGGTGGCGCAAATAAACAACGCAATCGCCGGATTTATCATCGGTTTAATCCTTCGCCACGACGAAAGGATAATCAGCCACATCTATACCTTAGACGTTGCAGTAAAATATCGAAGGAAAGGCATTGGGTTAAAACTTCTCAACGAAATTGAGCGAATTTTCGTAAAAAGAGGAGTTAAAATCTGTTATCTTGAAGTGCGCAAAGACAACGTGACAGCGCTGGAGCTCTACCGAAGGCACGGTTACGTAAAAGCTGAAGAACTCAAAGATTATTACAAGGGAGCCCACGGAGTTCGACTCAAAAAGAAAATAGGAGCCTGATCGAATAAGACGGGTGAAACAGCCAAAAATTATTTAATTTTGACCCTTTTGCTGAAAAACGGTAACACAACCTCTTCCAACAGCATTTATTTTTTTGTATTGTTTGATAGTAAAACACTAGAAGTAACATCGAAAAAGTTTATATAGGGTGAATAATTAATTCACGGGTATGGCAAAGCAAAACATGATTAAGCTACTCTACGAAATGATGAAAAATTCGAAGAGAAGCGACAGGGGAATCGCTAAAATCATAGGAGTTTCGCAGCCAACCATTACCAGAATGAGACAAAGGTTAGAAAAAACAGGGTATATACGGGATTACACTGTCGTACCAGATTTGGAAAAACTAGGATTTGAAATCGTTGCTTTCACATTCACGACCGTTGCCAACTCCAATGTAAAAGGTGGAAACATGAGCAAATGGGTTGAATCAAACTCAAAAATTGTATTCTCAGCTTCCGGTGACGGCTTGAATGGCAAAAATTCCTTAATGGTGTCAATACATAGAGATTTCACCGACTACTCGAAGTTTATGTCAGAGTTTAGGTCAAAACTGTCTGAGAACATAAGGGATGTCGAAAGCTTTTTGGTGCCTTTAAAAGGCGATATACCAAAACATTTTTCTTTCAAATATCTCCAAGCCACACAGTGATTCTCCGGAGAACGCATTCACAAAACCCGTCGCTATCACCGAGTACGTGACACCCTGTCTAGAGGACATAAGTGTTCCAAAAAATCTTCCATTCTGTTAATTTGATTCGTAAGTTTCGTGGTTATCGTTCCTCTATTTCATGTTTCCTAGGTCCAAACAACAAAGTCAGGAAGACTCCAGCTAAGAAACCTCCGACATGCGCCGTGTGAGCAATATTTTCTACAACCCCCGAAGCAACATAAGCAGTTTCAATCAAAACCGTCAAGAAGACGAAGATGATGGCTGGAATGGGCACGGGAATCAAGCCGAAGAGGCTGATTAGCCAGCGAAAGGGAAAAAGGATGGCAAAGGCAGCTAAAACGCCGAAGATTGCTCCAGACGCGCCTATGGTAGGAATGCTGGATGTGCTGTTTAAATAGGCGTGGAAAAGTCCTGCAAGAACGCCGCAAGCTAGGTAGAAAATTAAGAAGCGTGAGCTGCCCATGGCACGTTCGCATCCGTCACCAGTTATTAAGAGAAAAAGCATATTCATGCCGAGATGGAGAAAACCAGCATGCAAGAACAGGGACGTGATCAGGGTAAAGAGGTTCTTGCCTTCCATGACATCGACGGGAATTAGACCATAGTTGTTAATGAGGTAGCCATAATAGTCTGGATCGGAGAGTTGCACAAAAAACACCAAAATGTTCACTGCAATGAGCAAGTATGTCACTACGGCAACTTTAGATGTCAAAGATCATCATCCTCTAAGACGTTAGGCGCTCTTTACATCCAAGAAATTTAAAATGTTTTTGGTGACCTTTTTAGATGAACCCAAATAGAGAAGTATGTGTACATTGAAAATCTTTCACCAATCATATTTGAAGATGAGGTTTATCTGTTGATCGAACCCGATATTCATAGTATATTGGTTATAGGTATGGACGTTGTTTCCTTAGCCACTTCCGCAAGGAAAGCTGGCTACAAGGTCTACGCCGTGGATTACTTTGGAGATCAAGACCTTAAACGCATGTGCCATGAAAGTCTATCCATTGTTAAACAGACCCCTGAGGCAACCTGTGGACGACTAAGCACCAACTTTAACCCAGAAGCACTTCTTCAGTTGACAAGGAAACTTCTAAAAAAGAACGTGATAGATGCCACATTGTTGTCCACTGGTTTAGACGATTCCCCACACGTTTTATTTGAACTCAACGATGTGATTCCCATACTCGGAAACCATCCCGACATCATCAAAAGGATACGTGACAAGATGGAGTTTTTCCAGGAGCTTAAACGCCTAGGAATACCTCATCCGGAAACGGCAATGGCTGAAGGTTTTGAAGAGGCGAGAAAAAAAGCCGAGGATATTGGTTATCCAGTTTTGGTTAAACCTTCGAGGGGCTTTGCGGGAGTAGGCATAAGAAAAGCTCAGAATCATCAAGAGTTGAAGCAAGCATTCCGAGACGCTTCTCTCATCGATGAAAAAGTCTTAATTCAAGAATATATTTCAGGAACACCGGCAAGCATGTCTCTGATTTCATCTACCAACGAAACCATTACTCTAACACTAAATGAGCAACTCATAGGACTAAGCGAGGTTGATCAAGAAGAGCCCTTTGGTTACTGCGGAAACGTTGTTCCCTTTGCGGCAACTAGAGCAGTCGTGGATAGATGTAAAAGCATTGCTGAAAGAATCACTTCGCACTTTGGTATCGTTGGATCCAACGGCATAGACTTAGTAGTCTCCAAAGAAGGCATACCCTACGTCGTTGAAGTGAACCCTCGATTTCAAGCAACCCTAGAATGCGTCGAACAGGTCTTGGGAATAAACATGGTGGAGGCTCACGTGAAAGCCTGCGTTCAAGAAAACCTTCCAGCAATCGCAAAGAAAACTGCAGTTTTCTGCACTCGACTAATTCTGTTTGCTCCACAGCGTTCGGTTGTGCCAGACTTAAGCGTCTTTGAAGAAGTTAGGGATATCCCCCTACCCGGAGTCATCATTGAAAAGGGGGAACCAGTCTGCTCCATAGGTGTAGAGGGGACAGACAGAAATTCCTCGCTCCGGGAGGCAAGGATGATAGCAAAATTGATTCGCAAATTATTGCAGTCACAAAGGTTATCTTAAGCGTGAAAAATGTTGTCTTCCTTCAAGATTTTTGTCTTTCTAATAACTTTGATTAGTGGAGGTCCAACTGTCGTTGTAACTATGATGGATATTGCTACCTTTATGGGAGTTATAGCTGCTGCTTCGACCCATACGGGAATCAAAGCCTTTGCATCTAAACCGTAGAAGAGTTGGTAGGTCTGGCCCGGTATGAAAACGAAAATCCTGAATAATATATCAGCTTCTAATCCGATAAGGGCACATAGGGCAATGACGTATAGTAGCTCTTTCGACTTGGGATTCCATGGACCCTTCCGGGCCATCATCACAGCAACTACTAGAAGAACGGCGTATGCCAAATAAACATCCCACATGCCCCAAAAGGGAAGCTGCCAAGCGATGGGTGTAATGAAATAGATTCCAAGCAACGTAGTGTAATAAATTAGAACTATCTTCCATTTTCCTCTAAAAAGGAAACCGGCAACCATTGCTCCAATAGGAGCTCCAAAGGTGAAAAGGAACTCGTATATGTCTCTAAAATATATGGAATGGCCAATCATGACTCCGATGAGGCTGGATAGGAATCCTGCGTAGGGTCCAAGCACAATCCCGTTAATGGGTTCAACTATGAAAATCCAACTGTACCAAACCCCAGAGGAAAACTCAGGTAAACCCATTAAGGAATCAAAAACGACGTTAATAGATGCGAAAACAGCGACGAGAGCCAAAAACTGAGATTTTCGCATTTTCTTCCCTTCGTAATATAGCTACCAGAATTGTCTCTTATCTAAAATTCACGTTTAAAATAATCTATGACTTCAAGTAAGGGAGCAAGAAGATGGTTAGCGATAAACCTTTCATCCACCAATTTTCCATCAGGGTTATTTAAGCCTCTGCAACATGGAATAAACTTCAACACAATGATGTTGGAACCTACCCTATCAAAATCGAAGGGATAAAGCCTACAGAGGATTGGTCTAAAATCGTAGATGGAACATTCGTAGCGATTTTGCCCTGCATCAAATTCGAGAAAAATACACGAGCCGTCTTCCCTATTTTTCAGACTGCCACGCATGAATGACATGCCCTTAAACTCGCTGTTCGCGGGTTCAAGAAAATCTTTCACATGGTAACCAGCCTCCTTTATTCGTTCAATATCCTTTCTAGTAAGCTTAGGTCCGCCTAATCTGCAGCAGAAAGTGGCGCATCTTCTGCATTTGAATCGAAAACGTTTTTGAAGGAGAGATAAATCTCTGATTTGTTTCGATTTTGAATCCAGAGTGATTTTAGCTAAGACTTCCCTCAACTTCGATCAAACATACTAATGCTTGCATCACCCTCTTATAAATTGATGAAAAATTTTATAAATTGATGAAAATTAACGAGGAGATTTGAGGATGCTGATGGGAAACTTCAGAGAGAACAGCAAAATCTAAAAACCTGAAATATACATAATTATATCAAATAATAGTTGGGGTGAAAGTTCTGGTTAGGAGATCTGGAATAAAGGCTCAAAGGAGGATTAGAGCCATCGCCATTCTCCTTCGAAACACAACCTGGAAGTGTGGAAGAATGGAGCGGCTTGTCATAAACTACTTGCGACGCCAGCTTCAAAGATGTGGACACGCTCAAACTCCGGTAAAGGATATGTTGCAACATTTTAAGCTGAGTGGAAAACAAAAGAGCGAGTTCCTTGAAGCGATAAAACGGCTAGAAAGGCGGCACATAATCGAAATTAAGGGATTCTGATTTTTCTATTCCTTCAACTTAACTTCCAGAACCAGACTTTTAGTCTCGAGAGTAAAACAAAATAGCACATGCTAAGATTTTGTTTGTAAGGGTTGTAGAAAAGTTGAGCATCAAAGTGCAATCCAAAGTTGAACACAGAATGGTGGAGTTAAAAGCGAAAGTTGACAACCTCGATGCTGTTAGAAGAAAATTAACCAACCTAGGAGCTCAAAGCATAGGAACGTTTCGGCAGACTGACATTTACTTCGACGTCCCAGAAGGAAGATTGAAACTGCGAGAAGTGGAGGGTAGTGACGAGGCGGAACTAGTGTACTATGAAAGAGAAAACATCGCTGGACCAAAAAGAAGTGATGTTTTCATTCTGAGAATTCAAGAGCCAGAAGTTTTCAAAAACCTACTCAAAAGATTTCTCAAAACCAACGCCATTGTAGAAAAAGTTAGAGAAATTTATCGATACCAAGGAACACAGATTCATTTAGATAGGGTTAAGAAACTTGGAAACTTCGTTGAATTTGAAAGAAAGACTCCCGCTGATGCACATACCATTAAGAAAAATCAACAGATTTTGGAAAAGTTAATGGAAAAACTAGAGATAAACCCAGAAAAACTTGAAAAGCTATCTTACAGCGATCTTATTCGGATGTAACGAATAGAGAGCTGAAAGTTGAACAAGCTATATCTCTTTCGTTTCAACCTTAGCCGATACAAAGTCTATGGCTTGAACCACGTTCTTGCCGATTCCCAAGAGGCAGACCAAGACAAGCATGGCTAAAATCACTCTAAGATCGACCATAATGTTTACACTTGCTCCTTCATTGGGCACGGCTAAGGTTACGATGCCGCCATTCAAGGCGTAGATGAAGAATATCATCACGACCAAGGTTCTGGCAACGCCGAACACATATTGATAGACGGTTCCGGATGTGAACACGCCTACAACGAGAAAGATAATGAACACCGCTGCGAATATGTTGGTGAGGGGCTCATACCAAGGAAAGAAGGATTGGAAAGGCTCTACGAAGGCGGATAAGAAATACAAGGGCAGATAGGTGATAACCACTAACAGAGCGGCTTTGATGATTCTTGGCACAAACTTCCTTACAAAGGTTTTACTATGTCCTTTTTCAACCATATGGCATCACCACAGGACTTATACTGAAAGCAGAGGTTTCAAAATAGAAATGCACTTCACCGCTTCCCGTGATCTTTGAATCATCGACAACCATTCCCACTTGACTATCATAGCTAGAATGCGACGGCACGTTCAGATCTGATACACTGAAGCCTAAAAGTTCGTCATTATCGTTGTAAATTTCAACTCGCATGAAGCCGTCTACACCAAAATGCGGTGAATGATTATCAAAACTTATGGGAATTATAGCTTCTTGGTGGGTAAGGTCAACGTAATTGTAAGAAATCTGCCCAATGGAGAAGTTGTAAAGAGGCGCCCCCCAAGGTATTGTTGTATTCATTGAAGCCTGAAGAGGAACGGCATGCGCAAATTTTACCTTCAGAGACATGTCTAAGTTGAAGACAGCGTCATTAAAGAGGTAAATTTGTACCTGAGATGTGGCGCCGTCTATGTTTATGGAAACATTATGTGTTGTCTCAATGCTGCTATTTTTCGGTATCAAGGCCACAAGGGTTGAAGATTCTGATAGCAACGATCCATTAGAGTCCATGACATCCACTGTCATGTTCAGCTCAGACAGATCATATAAGCCATAGTTGTTAACGAACAAGGGAATCGATAGAACCACGAATCCGCTTGAAAGGTAAGCTTGGGGTTGCCCAAAGCCTATCCTTACGTTCATAGCCGAATATACGGCTGTAGCTGAAAATAGAACTATGAAAATCCAAATTATTTTGGTTGCCCAGCTTAGCGCCCTTACCGCATACCTCATTTGCCCCTCTTTCCTTTCGCCAGAGATTTTTGAGGGTTACTCAGCAACCTTTATTTTCTTGATTTTCCCAGTTTTTCAGCTTTCCGGGTTCTGGTGGCCTTAGGGATTGGTGTTTTCAAAGTTGTCGGAGCTATCGGCTTGATTTCTGGTTTTGCTTCGCTTTTGAGTTGCGTGACGAGTTGTACTCCTCTTACGGTTAGCACAGAGCCTATCCACCCCATGATGCCGAGGTACATGATTCGAATGCATGTTACAATCAAGGGAGCCAACGCGTCGCCGAAGACAGATACAAGGTCTGGTGATCCGGTGATGGATGGGTCATTGCTTAGGAATAGATATGCGCTGGCGAAGGTGAAAGCCAGTAGAGCGACGCCTATGAAGAGAGTGACGTACCCTGAAAACAGAGCTTTGTCTCTCACGGGATGAGCCTCCATCGTAAAGAGTAGATGCCGTATAATATTAAATCTTCTGTCTCACTAAACCATATTTCCTTTAATTATCCCCATTCCGCAATTCCAAGATTCCTCACCAAAAGCTAATAAAACGGTCTATCTTGCAAGTTGCATCAAATTTTTCGAGTATACCCCGCATTTTCCTTCCTTTTCAAGGCGCGGATGAAGTCTGACGCTTTTTGGGCGGTTTCAACATGAGCCACCTTTTTTGTTTTATCTAAAACTAGCCGAGCTTCACAGTAGGGGCATCTTCTAGTTTTGTGACCAGTCTTAGCTAGCAGAAATCGCCCGCACTTGTAGCAAACAACCACCATATACATTTGACGCACGCTCCGCCTAAGCGAAAAGCTTTTCCTAACAGAGAGTTAAAGTGCTGTAAGAGGATGCAGATAAATGAGTCGGAGTTCCCTCACTAATCTTGCAGTCAAATATTTTCGGCAGAACGGCTATCAAATAGAGAAAGACGCCGTTTTAGAAGGAGTTTCTGGCCTTCCACGTAAGTTTGATCTGGTTATCCGTAAAGGCAGAGAACAACGCTCGGTTTGGATTAAAGATTGGAAGAGAACAGTTGGCGTCAATATGGTTATAAATATCGATAAAGCGGCAGAGGATGTAGGGTTTCCTAAACCAATAATCATTTCTGAAAAATTTAGTGGCCACGCGAAGGCTTACGCCAACCGTCGAGGCGTTACTTTGCTTTCAAAACGTCAAATCACGCGGAGGTTGGGATAACTTAGAAAGTTTTCAAGAACTCGTGCAGGCGTCCCTCCCCCTCCAATTTTCCTAACCAATCAACTATCCCCACTCGGCACTTTTTTCTTCCCTCCAACATCAAAATCATGTCTTCCACAACGTCTTCGACCTTTTTACCACTAACATCAATCTCGCAAACTTTATCAGAATCACAAGCCGACACAGCGTCCCAGAGGCAAACGTCTAAAATTTCGGCGGCAAGATTTTCCCAAAGTTTCCTTTCCTTGAAACCACGGTTCTCCATAAAACCTTTGAGCTCGTTTGGATCTCGCCTAAGAACAAAAACCATATGAACATTCTTAGGTGGCACAACATCAACGGCGTAATGACCGTCAACGATGACGTCGCATTTAGAACTCTCTAAAATCTCTTGCACTCGCTTTGAAACCTTATCAGTATCTGCGATCAACGTTTCTCTCGCTTCGTCGACACCGCTGATCAAACTCTCCTGCTCAACGAGTTCCCCCAAGTTGACATAAACAGCATCCAACTTGGAGGCTAATAAACGAGAGATAGAGGTCTTCCCCACACCTGGAGTGCCTGTAACCAGGATAACTTTTCTAAATCCTTTCACACCCTTTCAACAGATCTGAACAAATAAAATGGTTACCCTCAATTTTACAAATTTTATGGTGCTCAACTGGGCGATCAGTTACAAAGCCTCAATGAAAAAAGGGAGAAGCAAAGTTAAATTTGACTTCAAAGCATTAGAATTCCATAATTCCAGAAGTTTGGGTCAGGGTAAACATGGTGTTTCGCTCGTCTAATAGAAGTAGAAGGACAGCCCTAACAGAGGGTTTTATAGCTGGGACATTATTTGGCACATCATCAATTTTCATAAGGCTCCTCGACGTCCTCAGTGTTTCTTCTCTAGCCTTTTGGCGTGTAACAATAGCTTCCGTGGTCTTAGTTGGCATAACCCTAGTCTTAAGAGAAGCTTTTAACTTACGTATGGTGAAGAAAAACATTAAGCAAATCTCGATTCTTGGAATATTCTTAGGATTACACTTTATTCTCTATATCTCTTCCGTGAAGAATACCACGATCCTAAACGCTACGGTGTTGGTGAACACGGCCCCGATTTTCTCCATGATCATCTCAACCTTTCACTTCAATCTAAAGCCGTCTCGATTGGCGGTGATGGGTCTGACCACATCCTTTCTGGGAGCAGGCCTAATCGCCTACGCAGATGCCTTTCCTTCCCAGTTGACAATCCACCTAATAGGAGATCTTGAAGCCCTACTAGCCGCAGTCGCCGAAGCCTTTTATCTCAGCTATGGTCGAGAAACAAGGAGTAAGATGCCCTTGTTGTCCCAAGTAATTCCCATATACCTATCCTCAGCCTTCATCATAGGAATCCTATGCCTTCTAACGAGAACACCGATTACCCTTCCCCATGAACCAAACATGATTCTCTTCCTCCTAGGTTTTGGGATTCTGCCAACCGCTTTAGGCCATACTTTCTATTACTCATCCCTCTCGAACCTCAAATCCTTTGAAACAGCAACCCTAGCTCTCCTTGAGCCAATAGGTGCAACCTTATTGGGCATTGCATTGTTCACTGAAATACCAACGACACTTTTTGTTTTG
>Ga0209636_10007574_pt1 | contig 11073 bp, 10 predicted proteins | sample DeeMarSWOR152_54_FD_187464 | JGI IMG/M metagenome (GOLD analysis project Ga0209636, IMG submission 187464) | Marine sediment microbial communities from White Oak River estuary, North Carolina - WOR-1-52-54 (SPAdes) (version 2) | ecosystem: Environmental > Aquatic > Marine > Intertidal zone >... | reverse complement strand
GGGCAAGGTTGCCGGTGTTCTCTCCGTGGGAAAAAATGATGCCTTTGTCATTATCACAAACAAGGGAATGATCATAAAACTGAAAGTAAAGACAGTTTCACGCATGGGAAGAACTGCCGGTGGTGTCACACTGGTGAATATAAAGCAACCTGATTCTGTTGCTGCAGTATCCCGGATATTACAGGATTAGCAAACGGTATTGTACTGCTGTAGGTCAGTAGTAGTTTCTCCCTGTACTATTATGCAGGAAGATTTTCACTGACGGTCGACCTATTTAATTTGACAGAAAAACATTAATTAATTAAACTGATGGTAAAAGAGTCTTTAGAGTGGAGAGATGGCTGAGTGGTCGAAAGCGGCGGTCTTGAAAACCGTTGTTCCTTACGGGGACCGGGGGTTCGAATCCCTCTCTCTCCGAACCATATTGAAGTATTCCGAAGTGGAGATATAAGTTGGGGTATACTGTATAAACGTGTTTCCCGAATGTGAATGCATCCCGATAATCCGGGGATTGTGTATTCTTTTTTCTCATTTATTATATAGGCTCTGCTTTCTTGAGCGAGTTAATTGAGAAGGAGAGGTGCGAGAGCGGCCGAATCGGGCTCCCTGCTAAGGAGTTGTGCTCTTACGGGCACCGTGGGTTCGAATCCCACCCTCTCCGATTTTCGTGCCCATAGCTCAGTGGATAGAGCATTGGATTGCGGATCCAAGGGTCGGAGGTTCAAATCCTCTTGGGCACGCATGTTTTTTCCCCATACAAAAAGATATACCCTGCATAGGCAATATCTGCATTGTTATAGAGATGAGTGGAGTGTATCTACAATTCCCTGCTCTTGTGAGTACGGCATTACTAAAATCAGATCCATACATTCTGTTTAGACGGTTATCTTTTATTACTGTACCACAGAGTTACAGGAATAAGATTCAGCATTTTCAGATGAAGAACAGGCATTTCTGTAGAAAAAATTAAAAGATCAGTGTACAATAGTAAAGGGAAACTGGGAAAAAACAGTGACTAAACATCTCAGTGCGTAGTAGTTTTTCAATATGAAGGGTACATATGAAGATAGATTATTATTCCTTCGGTGTGTTGCAGGTCGATGGAAAGAGGTACTCCTCCGATGTGATTCTCTATACTGATGGTACGGTAAACTCATCATGGTGGAGAAGGAGTGGACACAACCTTCAGATTGAAGACCTCGACCGAACTGCCGATATGAAACCCGAAATTGTCATCGTTGGTACAGGGGCGAGTGGATTGATGCGAGTCGAGAAGAAAACCCTGGATTATTTAAAATCTCTTGGCAGCAGAGTCATTGTTGAACCCACTGAAAGGGCAGTGAAAAGTTATAATGAGCTTGCGCAGTCACATGAGGTCTTGGGGTTGTTCCATCTGACCTGTTAATATATTTTCACTATGGATATTTTTTCGCTGTAATGGAGAGGTGCGAGAGTGGCTGAATCGGGCGGTCTCGAAAACCGTTGTCCTCTTTGGGGACCGTGGGTTCGAATCCCACCCTCTCCGAATATTGCATCTGCAAGCTCTGCCGGATGTTCATTTTTCTCAACAACAGATTTATTGAGCATACGAAACCTAAAAGCGGAAAAATAAAAAAATGGGAAGGACTATTGTCGTCGCAAATCAAAAAGGGGGAGTGGGAAAAACTACAACCGTTGTGAACCTGTCCGCATATTTCGCTGAGACTGGAAGCAAAACACTTGTAATTGATCTGGATGCTCAGGGAAATAGCTGTTCGGGACTTGGGGTGAATAAAGAGAGGGTTCACAGGGGCTTGTATGAAGCTCTCATCGGTGCTATTGATGTACGGAATATAATCGTACGCACTGAAGTACACAATTTATTTGTTATTCCTTCCAATATAAACCTTTCCGGTGCACAGGTTGAGATGGTGGATATGCCCAGGAGAGAGTACAAGCTGAGAGATGTGGTAGACAAAATACGGCATGAATATGATTATGTATTTATCGATTCACCTCCATCACTCGGTCTGCTCACTATTAATGGTCTTGTTGCTGCAGATACAGTGATTATTCCCATACAATGTGAATACTATGCTCTGGAAGGATTGAGTCAGCTTTTAAGGACAATAAACCTTGTGAAGCAGAGGTTAAATCACGAGTTGAAAATTGAAGGCGTTCTTCTCACCATGTATGATACGAGAACTAATCTATCCAAGCAGGTTGTTGAGGAAGTAATTGCTTACTTCAAGAATAAGGTGTATAAAACAATAATTCCAAGAAACATCAGACTTGCTGAGGCACCCAGTTATGGAAAGCCGATTAGTCTCTATGATCCTAAAAGCATAGGGGCGTTCAGTTATTATAATCTAACAAAGGAAATCATAAAAAATGGGGAAAAAAGCATTAGGTAAGGGGCTCGATGCACTCATCTCTGGCTCCTTTGAATCAGAAGTTGTTCAGGAGAGCATACAGTATATCAAGATTGATAACATCGTACGCAATCCATATCAGCCGAGAAAGAGCTTTGACAGTGAAAAAATAGAGGAATTAGCGCAGTCAATCAGAGAAAACGGGTTGATACAGCCTATAGTGGTACGTAGTTATCAAGATAAATACGAGTTAATCGTGGGAGAGAGGCGGGTTCTGGCCGCGAAAAGGGCGAATTTATCGGAGATTCCTGCAGTCATTAAGGATTACTCAGAAGAAAAATTGCTTGAATTGGCACTCATTGAAAATTTGCAGAGAGAGGACCTCAATCCCATAGAAGAGGCCCTTGCCTATAAGCTCATCCTAGAGAGGGATAGGATTACCCAGGACGAATTAGCGAAACGAATTGGTAAATCAAGAAGCTACATTGCAAACATGCTGAGAATACTGGAGCTCCCTGAACACATTCGGGAGAATGTTTCACGTGGAACAATCTCAGTGGGGCAGGCAAAGGCACTCCTTGCGATTGATGATAAAGGGGAACAGGAAAGACTTGCCCAGCAGATTCTCAGTGAAAAAGTCACGGTACGAGAACTTGAACGAGTATCAAGAAAGAAGAATGTTCCACGTGGAACACAAAAGGAACCGTATATTGATGAGATAGAGGGGAGATTGCGAGAGAAATTCGGAACAAAGGTAACGGTGGATTATCGAAATGGAAAGGGAGCAATAAAAATCGAGTTTTACTCAAATGACGAACTTGATAGAATCATAGAAGAGATGCTTTAATAGTCTGCTGCAACACACATACATTAATCTCTCCTCAATTTTTGCTGATTTTTATGCTTATCTTCACGGGCACCTGGACCCACTTTAAAATCCGACGTCTAATCACCCGATGTACACTACTTAATGAACGCTCTGCAAATCTATTTTTTAATATAAGATGGTGGGATTTACGGTTTACATGAGGGAGAAGATATGTCACTATATACTAGAAGAATCTCGTAATAAAAGGAAGATGTTAGCAAATGGGGAAAGTAAGTGTTTCGATTGAGAAATATAGAACCTTTATTCTTGGCATAGTGATTTTTATCATCCTCTATGTCTTGAGCACTTATAATTACCTTCTTTTCCACAGTATTGCTGAAGTATTCAGTATTCTCGTTGCATTTGTTATTTTTGTAATTACTTGGAACTCCAGAAAGATTGTCAGTAACAGCTATCTCGTATTGATTGGTACGGCCTATTTATTTGTGGGCATTATTGATTTAATTCATACTCTTGCATATAAAGGAATGGGAATATTCGGGCAAAATGGCGGGAATTTAGCGACCCAGTTGTGGATAGTATCCCGTTATATAGAGAGTTTCTCTCTGCTCCTTGCGCCTCTGTTTTTTAAGAAAAAATTGAAATTTGAGCTGGTTTTTCTCCTCTATTTTACAGTTACACTTTTTTTACTTCTATCCATATTTTACTGGAGAAACTTCCCTGTTTGTTACATTGAAGGAATTGGATTAACGGCATTTAAAAAGATAAGTGAATATGTAATTGCTTTAGTCCTCTTTATGGCTATGGTTCACTTATGGAAAAAACGAGAGGAGTTAGATAATAATGTATTTAAATTAATTGTGTTTTCTATTGCAGTAACAATTTTGTCCGAATTTTTCTTTACTTTTTATCTGAGTGTATACGGGATTTTTAACTTGATTGGGCATTTCATGAAAATCCTCTCTTTTTATCTGATCTATAAAGCGATTGTTGTAACAGGAATTGTCAAACCCTTTGATCTTCTTTTCAGAGATTTGAAACAGAGCGAAGTTGCCTTAAAAAGAGAAAAGGATTTTGTCGAAAGTCTCATAGAAACTGCTCAGATAATCGTCCTGGCTCTCGACAAGTCGTACAGGATTGTCAGATACAACACATATATGGCGGATATCTCTGGGTACCGGTTATCGGAGGTACAGAACAAAGACTTTTTTGATACATTCATTCCAAACCGTCATAGATTATACACCCAAGCTCAATTTATGAAATTACCTGATAATACTATTCAGAGCATGGTTGTCAGTCCAATAGTTACCAGAAGGGGAGATGAGCGTGAGATCGAGTGGCGCAACAGAGCTCTAAAAGACTCCTCAGGAACGGTTATAGGCATTCTCGCTATAGGGCAGGATGTGACAGAGCGAAAACATGCTGAAAAGACCAAGGAACAGCTCATCATTGAGATTCAGGATGCCCTCGATGAGGTGAGGGTTTTGAGGTCGTTACTCACCATATGCCCCTGTTGTAAGAGAATTAAGGACGAGAACGGATACTGGCATACAATGGAGTTTTATAAGCTTGCATACTCGTCAATCTTACCTACGAATCAGATTTTGTGTCCGGATTGTGAAAAGCAATCACGTTGATCGCCGTATTATTACACCCTGAGCCAGGAATCACCACGAACTATTTAATTATTTTAAAAAATTATTGGAAAATAAATAGTGGACAAACTGCACACGGTTTTCTATTCTATAAATTTAATGGATTCTCTAGGGGGTGTGCATGGCAGGCAGGATTTTTCAGATAGTGTCAGTTCCGGTATCTGCGTTCTGGGTGATTTTTGGTGTTGCTTTGTTTTGCTTTGCTCTTGCACTTTTCTTCGCATATATGGCCCTTTCGTCACGAAACGTCATAGTCGAAGTGCGAGATCAGGGTCTGAAGATAAAGGGAGGACTGTACGGTAGATTTATCCAGAAGGACTCAATTATCAAAGAAAATATAGAGATCCTCGATTTGCACAGGCATCCCGAATACCGGCCAATAAGAAGAACGAACGGGCTCGGTCTGCCTGGCTTCAAACTGGGATGGTTCAAATTGAAAAATGGCGAAAAGGCGCTGTTGTTTCTCACAGATGTGTCACACGTGGTCTATTTCCCCACCCGTGATGGATACTCGGTGCTCATCAGTCCTGCTCAACCTCATGAGCTGGTAAGGTCTGTAGAAGATATATGGTAAAATAAATCTCTTTGGTTTCGTTTCACAAAAAAGCGTACTATGCTCCCTTCTGTGCGGAAATCTTTTAACATTACTTTTATAATTATCATTATTCTTTTTTTTCTGAATTGCTATTGCTCCATTCTCTTCGCTGACGGAAGACGCAGCGCACTGAATATTTCTCCCATTCTGTTTTATTATCCTGAAACACGCCTGGGAGCAGGAGCTGCACTTAATTTTACCTACCTCACAGGAGAAGGAAGCCAGGTTCCTCCCTCCAATCTCTATGCAGTGCTTATCTATACGCAGAACCGTCAGTTCACAGGAGAACTGAAATACGATCATGCGTGGGGGAGTGGGGGGTTCATTTCATCTATTGATGTACTGTTTAAAGAATATCCGGATAAATTTTACGGTATTGGAAACAGCACAGATGCCGGTGATGAAGAGCACTATACTCATACATATGCTCAGCTGAGAGTAAGCGCACAGTGCAGATCAGCACCCCACTTTTATATAGGTGCCGGATATGAGTTTGGATTCAGCAAAAACAGGGATTTGGAAGAGGGGGGGAGGTTGGAAATCGGCCTCATTACAGGAAGTGGTGGAGGGGTTGATTCTGGTGTTGGGATTTTTTCCTTCTATGATACGAGGGATAGCAGATTTTTTCCTGCATCAGGTGGAAGATATGGATTTTCTATCTGGACATTCAACCATATACTTGGGAGCGATTATGATTTTTTCAGGTATTCGCTTGATCTGAGAAAGTATATGTCTCCCCTATTCAAACACGTTCTCGCATTTCAGATGTACCTGAGTGCAATGTCGGGAGAAGTCCCCTTCCATAGGCTTTCACTTCTTGGAGGAAAAAACCTCCTGCGAGGCTATTATCTGGGACGATACCGTGACAAAAACATGCTTGTGTTTCAGGCAGAGTACAGGATGCCGCTCATTTGGAGATTCGGTGGTGTAATATTTGGAGGGATCGGAGATGTATCGGATAACCTTACTAGCTTCACACTGCAAGAGTTTAAATACTCAGTAGGAGGGGGGCTCCGCCTGATGTTACACAGCAGGGAGCACATAAACCTCAGGATGGATTATGCCATGGGAAGAGAATCTTCAGGATTTTACATCGCACTTTTTGAGGCTTTCTAGACCCACCTTTATCTATACCTGTGCGATGGATTATGCTTTCCTCAGCCTTTCACAATTTTCTGAAGATTTCAGTACGAAGCCCTTTCAAAATGGATAGCTCTAGATCTTTCTTCTGCAATCTGCAAAATTCTCTGATTTTTATATCTTGTATGGTATAATGTGGAGAGGGGGAGTATTTTCAAATGAAAAATCACAATTCAGAGTTGGATATTCTGCTCGAAGGGGCGATTGATCCCACAGAAAGAATAGTTTTCATTGAGAGAACCGGTGTCATCATACGCTGGATGCTCATCCTCGCAGGAACAATCATACAAATATGGGAACCGGTGATCCCAAATAAATGCTTCTATGTTGCTCTGCCGGTGGCCATAATCTACAACCTCGCGGTGAGAATTTTACTTGAAAAGAGCCCGAATAATATTCATTCTATTAGCTATTTTACTGCGATTATGGATAATATCGTATCAATGGTCCTGATCTATCTCGCAACCACAACAGATATCTATCTCTGGTATTTTATACTTCTCATCTCCCATGCTGCTCGGTTCGGTTTTACAGGTGCTATTATCTCGCCCGTTCTGTTCTCCATACTGTATGTAGGGGGGCTGTTGTTGAGGGGATTTGAAATTCCAGTGAATACCATAATCATCAGAGTTTCCTTTTTCATCATAACAGGAGTTGTGAGCGGCTATCTTGCCCGGGAAGAGCACAGACGTTTCGACAGAATCCTGAAACAGCAGAGAGACATATTTGTCACCAAGCAGAAAAGGAAAGAAATGCGCGATATGCTCCAGCGATACTTGAGCTACAACATCGTCGATGAGCTATTGAATGATCCGTCAAAGATACAGCTCGGCGGAACAAGACAGAAGGTGTCGGTGCTTTTTTCCGATATCAGCGGTTTTACAAGAATGCTCTCTGTCACAGAACCAGAGAGGGTGATAAAAGTGTTGAATGAATATTTAACCGAAATGACCGAGATTATTTTCCGTTACGAGGGTATGGTTGATAAGTTTGTCGGTGATGCCGTGATAGGAATATTCGGTGCTCTGAAAACCTCTCCCGACGATACCTACCGTGCGGTAAAGGCCGCAATGTCGATGCAGGAGAGGCTTCTCGAGTTGCAGAAGAAATGGAAGGAAAACATCAATGAAATAATTGAAGCCAGGATTGCAGTGAACACCGGTGAGGTGATACTTGGTAACATCGGCTCTCCGCAGCGCATGGATTACACAGCAATAGGGGATACGGTAAATACCGCATCGAGGCTTCAGGCAATTGCAGAAATAGGAAAGGTGATTATCAGCAGATCCACCTATAGAGAACTGGAACAGAAAGTGCACGTAAAGCAACTGGGAAAGGTAACATTAAAGGGGAAAACTCAACCTATAGAAGTCTACGAAGTTCTTTCCCTTTAAGAAGAGGGGGAGAATACGTGAGAGTTACAGGTGTTTTGATCTTTCTTTTTTTTATTCTAACAGAGTGCGCCGCAGACGAAATGCATCATGAAGAGATTATCGGGAAAATAAAGGCAAGATATGATGAAATCCAGGACTATCAGTGCAGGCTTGTTGAATACTGTACCGATAGCAGCAGGTATGAGAAAAGGACGATTAATTTTTATTTTAAAAAGCCAAAGCTAATCCGTATGGATATACTGAAAGGTAATAGGCCCTTTGACCCAGGGAGTGTTGCGGTATATCACGGGAGCGGAAAGGTAACAGGGCACAGGGGAGGGATTTTAAAGCACCTCATATTAAACCTTTCAAAAACCCATACTCTCGCAACAACAATCAGAGGCGTGACAATCGATGAGAGTGACATGGAGACTGTTTTAACGAGGCTTCATTTTTTCCTGGAAGGTGGAATTATTGTGGTGAATGAGAGAGTGGACGTCTATGAGTTTGTCTGTATTCCCTTCAATGCAGCTGAGAACGAAGGTGTCACAAAAGATATTGTATGGATCGATAAAAAGGAACTTCTCATCAGGAGAAATGAAAGGTACGAGGAGGAAACGCTCGTACAGGAGGCTCAGTGGAGTAATTACATCATCAATGCTGGCTTGCCTGATGAGCTGTTTGATGTGCACTTTGATGTCACAACTCTTTCACAAAGGGGAATCCCCCTCCTAGGACAGACAATCGAATAATTTTCATAGAGGAGACCTGGTTGAAAGGGTATGATGTAATCGTTGTCGGAGCGGGCCCTGCTGGAGCCACCGCTGCGCGTCACTGCGCCAGAGGAGGTCTTAAGACCCTGCTACTGGAAAAAGATCAGATCCCACGGTACAAGCCATGCGCAGGCGGTGTTACACGGGCAGCAGCGAATGAGCTGGACTTTGCAATTCCTGAATCTATCATTGAGCGAAGATGTCGTGGGATACGGGTTGCCCTTGGAAAATTAAAAAACAGTATAAAATGTACTGAAACACTCTCCTACATGGTGACACGAAGTAACTTCGATGAATATCTAGTGGAAAAAGCAGCCGAAGCAGGAACAGCGGTGCATGATGGACAGGCATGTATAGCTGTTTCTTCGCACCCGCAACGTATTATTGTTCATACAGACACGGAGGATTACCAGTCAAACATAGTCATAGGTGCTGACGGCTTTCACGGCAGGGTTCTAAGGGCTCTCCGCCCGGGATTCGATAAAGAGGAAATACGGTTTTGTGTGATCGCGGAAATTCCCATGTCTGAGTCAGAGATATCCAGGCTGCTGGATGACATCGTGGAGATTCACTATGGATACATCGATATGGGATATGCATGGCTTTTTCCCAAGAGGGAGTATATATCGGCAGGCATTGGAGGGCGCCTGATAAAGGCAAAGACCCTTATTCAGAGATTGAGAAGCTACCTTAGGAGCCACGGCCTCCGTGATGATGTCAGGGTCAGGGGCTGTTTTCTCCCCATATCACGGTTTAGGCACAACGTGTATGCAGAGCGACTAATGCTCACAGGAGATGCCGCGGGATTTGTTGATTCCTTCAGTGGAGAGGGGATCCGATGGGCAATATTGTCTGGAAAAATAGCTGCCAGGACTGCAATCAGGTGCCATGAGAAAAACAGGTTCTCTGCTGATGAGTTCAAAGAGTATCAGGATCAGTGCTTTAGTAACTTTGGAGCAGATTTACTTCGATCTGCGAAGCTTGCAGATCGTCTGTTCGGGCACCCCTGGATTTTACTGAAAACTGCCCTTATCAACGATAGAATACTGAAGATGCATCTCAAGACCATCACAGGAGAGATCTCTTTCAGAGAGTATGCGGACTGGGTAAGGATCCGGTTTCCTCTTTTTTTTATAAAAAGATTTTTTTCACCGAAAAAAGAAAATACTTCTAAACCTACTCACTGCTCATTGCTGTAGGAAGGTCCGTCAGAAGAGTTTGACCCTAGTTCCTCATGAGAAGGAGGGTCCTCTTTTGGCGGTGGTTCTTCCTCATCCTCACAGCTATTTGTCGCTATCGGAAGATTTTGTAAAGGAAGACGTATGTTTATTTCTTCTTCAGTTTTTAGTGTCGCTTCCATTTTCAAGATATTAATCTCAGACAGGGTGACGGTTTTTCCTTCATATTCAAGAGAGCTCCCCTCTGGAGGATAGTTGTTCTTTACCTCACAGTATGCCTCATGTTCATAGGCAAGACAGCAGAGTAACCTACCACACGCACCCGAAATTTTAGAAGAGTTTAACGTGAGATTCTGATCCTTTGCCATTTTTATAGTGACCGGCTGCAACTCATTTTTTATAGCATTGCAGCAGAAGTTACGGCCACATATGCCGGTCCCTTTTACTATCTTCGCTTCATCCCTCGCACCAATCTGCCTCAGCTCTATCCGTTTCTTAAAAACAGAGGCGAGGTCTTTGACCAGCTCCCTGAAATCGACCCTTTCATCCGCCGTAAAATTAAAGATGATCTTATTATCATCAAAAAAGTAGTGTACACTTACCAGCTTCATATCGAGATTATGGTTTTTAATTTTTTCAAGAGTGATTTCAAATGCCTCTATTTCTTTTTCTTCATTCTCCTTTAGCTTTTTCATGTCGTTATCGGTGGTGAGGCGGATAATTTTCCCCACTTCCACCTCTTCGGGGACAGAATGGGAAATACCTGAGATTAGAGCGATTTCAGGGCCATTGGCGGTTTCAATCAGTATATGATCACCCCTTTTCAAATGAAAGTCAGGTGGTTCCAGAAAGCATACTTCACAGTTATAGAGAAGTTTGGCTACCACAATTCCGTTTTGTTCCGACATGGGTACACCTCATTTATATAGATCAATAAGCAATCCTCTTATTTCATCAAGAGTGGAGAGAAGATTGATATTCTGTGCCTGCTGTGAGAGAACAAGCTGCGTTAAAGCATCCAGCCTCTCGTCGATTATTTTTGTCACGGTATATATCTTCTGGCGCATACGGGTGCCGCCTGTATGATGCTCGACAGCATACATGTGCTCTGTGACATATTTTAAAAATTCCATGATCATTGACTTGTATAATTTCAGCTCCTCCAAGTTTGGATTC
>Ga0209636_10007573_pt1 | contig 11074 bp, 7 predicted proteins | sample DeeMarSWOR152_54_FD_187464 | JGI IMG/M metagenome (GOLD analysis project Ga0209636, IMG submission 187464) | Marine sediment microbial communities from White Oak River estuary, North Carolina - WOR-1-52-54 (SPAdes) (version 2) | ecosystem: Environmental > Aquatic > Marine > Intertidal zone >... | reverse complement strand
TGTGAAACAGGGTAGCGAAGGATCAAATTTTCCAATAAATATATCTCGGCTTAGCCGCTCCAACCACGTGTTTTCCCTCAATTTTGGGATTATTCTGCCGGCATTATCCTTTTCTACAGAGATGATTTCGAAGTGAAAGGGACGGACTTTGGATCGGGTAACCTCGCTTCTGTAGAATTTTCCTCTCTCCTTCAACCACATCCCTACAGAGTCTGATCCAGAGTACTCCATCAGGATCTTGGAGGCTTCGTGTAAAAAGTCCACTCTTAAGAAGCCTTCCAGGGCCAGCTGCATGATTTGGTAGGAAAGATGGCGGATTCTATCGAAGTCGTTGCGACTTTTGGTTGATTCATGTTCCTTTTTGACCTTTTTCTTTTCCATATCTTTACAAACTTTTTGCTAACTTTAACTTTAATCTCTTGTGCGCGAATGTCAAGAGAGAACTCACAAGCTGTTCGCTGGCGGACAGTATCTGTTGCCTTAATGAACACTTTTATAAGGAGAATGTCTTTTTTTCTGCCTGTTGATCCCGATAAATGGAATGGCATAGTTTTTGCTTTCTATTTAAATGGAAAGAGAGAAAACCATGCTGTCTCTTCACTCTATGGAGATAAAAAGTATTCCAGAGGGGAGCTTTGAGGATGAGTAAAATATTTTGGATCGTAGCTATCATCATCATTTTGATTCTTTTTTTCCTAGGCTAGGAACCAATAGATGATGAATCTATCGGGAAGAGTCAAGGATGGAAATAAAAATGTTTAAAAATTATCTGAAGGTCGCCTTCAGGAGTATGGTCAAACAAAAAGTGTATTCATTTATCACAGTTATTGGACTTGTTATTGGTATAACCTGCTGCCTTCTCATCATGCTGTATGTCAAGCAGGAACTCAGCTATGACAGATTCCATCCCAATGCAGATAAGGTCTATCGCATCGGCCACGAGGTCATCCGGCCCCAGCGAACGAGTATCAGTACGTCAATCCCTACTCCTGTAGCCCCAGCTCTCAAGGAGGAATATCCAGAAATCGAACACATCACCCGGATCTATTTCGATTCTCAAGTTTTGTTCGAATACGGAGAAAAACAAATCTATGAGGAGGACGTAGTCTACGCAGATCCTGAATTTTTCCAAGTTTTTCCGTATCGGCTCCTCAAGGGTGATCCTCTGCACCTCCTTGATACACCACAATCAATGGTCATTACAGCGTCCACAGCTAAAAAATATTTTGGGGATAAAGATCCCATCGGGAAAGTCTTTCAGGTCAACAAACAAACCAACTTCATGGTTACAGGAGTTGTGGAAGACGTGCCTGTCAATTCTCATTTTCATTTCGATTTTGTCATCTCTTTTTTGGCCAAAAACGAACAGAACTTTGGCCTGTGGCTGAACCTGTGGACAGGAGTCACGACCCTTTATGCCTATGCAGTCCTTCCTGAAGATCTAGATATCGAAGCATTCCAAAGCCGAATCGAAGATATCATAACCCGCCATGCAGGGAAAAGACCCGATGTCGAGAGAAAGATATTCTTACAGCCTCTCCAAAGCATCCATCTCCATTCTCATCTTGAAGATGAGATCGAAGCGAACAATTTTGTCTCTAACCTGGTCATCCTCTCCACGATTGCCTTTCTTATTTTGGTCATTGCATGTATTAACTACATGAATTTGGCCACAGCCCAGTCGGCCAGACGGGCGAGGGAAGTTGGAATGAGAAAAGTGTTGGGTGCTCAACGCTTACAGCTCATCAAACAATTTATGGGAGAATCCATACTTCTAACTCTGATGGCCATGTTCATTTCTTTGGTGTCGGTGGAATTGCTCCTGCCCGCATTTTCCTCTTTGGTGGGGAAGCCGGTCGATTTCGGTTATGCACAGAATATGATGTTTTTAGCTGTTTTTTTTCTGATAACCATGTTTGTCGGGATTCTTGCAAGCCTCTATCCGGCACTTTTCCTATCCCGTCATCTACCCATCAAGACATTGAAAGGCATGAAGGAATCGGTTAAAGCTTCCTTCGGCCAAGTCTTTTTTAAAAGGTCTTTAGTCGTTATACAGTTTGTTGTTTCGATTCTATTGATCGTCTGCGCCCTGGTTATCGCCCGACAACTGCGGTATATGAAGAATGCTCATCTGGGTTTCGATAAGCAATACATGCTTGTGGTTCCTATCCAGAGCGATAAGGGGCGGAAACAACACGAAACCATAAAGAATGAGCTTCTAATGCAGCCAGGGGTGATAGAAACAACTGCTTGTTTTCGGGCGCCCATTTCGGGCAATGTGATCGTGACTTACGGTCGTAGCGAGGGAGCATCCAAAGAACAGGCATTTCTTGTCTATCACAATTTTGTCGATATGGACTATATCGATAATTTCGGGATTGAAATGGTTGCTGGACGCGAATTTTCCAGGGAATTTTCTACTGATTTTAAAGAAGCCTTTATTGTCAATGAAGCCACTGCTCGAAAATCCGGGTTTGCTTCTGCTGAGGAAGCCATAGGCAAAAGATTTCAAACTGGAATGGGCCTACAGGGAACGATCATCGGAGTCATGAAGGATTTCCACATTTCCTCCTTCCATCAAGAAATCGAACCCATGCTCCTGAGCTATGACCCGGAATACTTTTGGGAGATGAGCATAAAAATAAAGTCGACCGACATCCCGGCATCCATAGCCTCGATCAAAAAAATATTCAAAAAATTTATCCCGGAATATCCTTTCGATTACAGCTTTCTGGATGAGGATATCCAATCGCTCTATCAGGGAGAGGAGCAGACAGGCAAAATCATTCGCACGTTTTCCATTATCGCTATTCTGATCGCTTGCATGGGTTTGTTCGGCCTGGCTGACTTTGCCGCAGAGAAGCGCACAAAAGAGATTGGGATCCGAAAAGTGATGGGGGCTACAGCTTCCAATATCATACTTCTTCTTTCTACGGAATTCACCAAATGGATTTTGCTGGCAAATACTCTTGCCTGGCCCATTGCCTATTATGCAATGAACAGATGGCTTCAAGGATTTGCCTATCGCACAAGCATTGGATTCGGACCGTTTATCCTCGGGGCTGTTTTCGCTTTTGTCATTGCCTTGATGACGGTGAGCTATCAGGCGATTAAAGCCGCACTGGCCAATCCTGCGGAGTCTTTAAGGTATGAGTAATGAGTGTCAAGGTCTCTTAGGAGCACATAGGAGACTGAAATGTTATGGAATTATTTAAAGGTCACATGGAGGAACATCAAGAGATACAAGGGGTATTCCTTTATAAATATCGTCGGACTCGCTGTAGGATTAGCTTGCTGCATCCTTGTCCTTCTCTGGGTTCAGGATGAACTCAGCTATGACAGGTTCCATACCAATGGGGATGACCTTTACAGGGTTGTCGCAGAATGGCGAAAAACAGAACCAGCCACTCATTATTGGCCGGTATGTGCCCCACTAGCTCCTGCACTCAAGGAGGAATTTCCCGAGATCATCAAAGCCACCCGCTTCACCAGGCTAAGGAGAGGCCAGTTAGTCAGATTTGGTGACAAAAATTTCACCGAAGCTCAGATTTGCCTGACCGATCCTGACTTTTTCGAAATGTTTACCTTTCCATTCATCCAAGGTGATGTTCAGACGGCTCTGTCTAATCCAGACTCATTCGTTTTAACCGAGGAAATGGCGGCTAAGTATTTCGGAACGGAAAACCCTTTAGGAAAAACTCTCAACATCAATAATGAATACGACTTCACAGTGACAGGCGTCATCAAAAACATTCCCCATAATTCCCATCTTCAGTTCGATTTTCTTGCTTCTTTCGTCAGGATAGAGGATTTTGAAAGAGCGTGGGCAGTGCTGGACAACTGGACGCTGAGCGGCTTTGCGACATATGTTCAACTTGATAAGAATGCATCGCGTGTAGAACTGACGGATAAAATCGCCAACTATCTCCAGAAACATGTCCAAGAATCAAAGGACATCATTTATCTTCAGTCTTTAAAAGATGTACATCTGTTTTCCTCGCATATTCAGTTTGGCATGGAAGGACAAGGAGATATCAGATATGTTTATATTTTCTCCATCGTTGCATTTTTTATCCTGGTCATCGCCAGCATAAACTTCATGAATCTGGCCACGGCACGCTCGTCCAACAGAGTCAAGGAAGTCGGCTTGAGAAAGGTGGTCGGAGCCAAACGAGCCCAACTCATCCGACAATTCTTTTGTGAATCTGTTGTTATGGCATTTTGTTCCTTGATTCTGGCAGTGGTCCTCGTAGAGCTTTTTCTTCCTGTTTTTATAAATTTATCCGGAAAACAGCTTTCCCTGGATTTCACCAGTCATATAAATATTCTGTCAGCAATCGTTTTGTTGACTCTGATTACTGGATTCCTCTCCGGTTCCTATCCTGCCCTTTTTCTTTCTTCTCTGCGGCCTGTCAAGATCTTGAAAGGGATTTCAAAGACAGAAGGTCAAGGCTATTTATTCCGGAGAATCCTGGTGGTTTCACAATTTTCTCTCTCCATCTTGCTCATTATCTGTACGGTCGTCGTATCCCATCAGGTTGGGTTCATGAGAAATAAAAAGCTGGGATTTGACAAGGAACAAGTGGCTTATTTTCCCATAAGGGATGAACTCGTCCAAAGATATGAATCTCTTAAGAGCGAATTGTTAAAAAACACAGGAATCAAGAATGTCACGGTATCTTCGAATCTTCCGACTTCAGGAGTGATATTGACCACGGATAAAGTGACATGGGAAGGAAAAAATCCAGAGGAAGTCGTTGTTTTGGAGGTAACATCGGCAGGATATGATTTCACAGAAACATTCAACATGGAGATGGTTAAAGGAAGAAGTTTCTCCAAGGAGTTTTCTTCAGATGAAGAAGAGGCCATAGTGATCAATGAGACGGCTGAAAAGATCATAGGCATTGAGGATCCCGTAGGAAAACAGTTGGTTTTTGGGGAGTCGGCGGTAACAATAATCGGAGTTGTGAAGGATTATCATTTTAAATCCCTGCACAGCGAGATAGAACCTCTGGTGCTGGCCATCGTCCCCAGTCTGTATCGGTATGTTTTCGTTAAGCTCGATGCCGCTGATATTCCAAACACCTTGATCAACATCGAGAGTACATGGAAGTCATTTTTTCCTGATACGCCATTTGAGTTTCACTTTCTCGATGAAGCGTATGAAAAGCTCTATCGTTCTGAACAACAGATGGGCACTTTGTTCAATTCCTTCACGATTTTGGCCGTTTTTATATCCTGTCTGGGATTGTTCGGTCTGGCCTCCTTCATGGCCGAGAAACGCACAAAAGAAATCGGAATTCGCAAAGTCTTGGGAGCCTCCGTTATTGGAATTGTTGCGTTGCTCAACAAACAGTTTGCCAAATGGGTTCTAATAGCCAATGTTATTGCCTGGCCCGTTGCTTATTATGCGATGTCTAGGTGGCTCCAGGGCTTTGCCTATCGCATAAATCTCGGAATCTGGATTTTTGCACTGGCAGCGGCCATCGCTTTAGGGATTGCCGTGGTGACTGTCAGCTATCAGTCTATCAAGGCAGCGCTGGCTAATCCAGCAGACTCATTGAGATACGAATAAAATAAAATACGAGTAAAATAAAAAAGGAGGAATAAAATGAGAGAAGTCGTGCTTCAGATACCAACTCTCGAATCCGAACAAAACATCGACATCGAGGTAAAGATCAACGGGAAAAAAAGGACCATGCATTACAGAGTCGAGATCATAGCCTGGGAAGATTATGATGGAGAAACAGCAGACAAAGTGGATGTGATCAAAAGAGTCATTAGAGAGTATGACAAAGACTGGCGGTTGATCGAAATCGGTATGCCCACAGAAACACACATTCCGATCATGTTTCGGAAAAGACGAGAGGTACGGATAGACAGCGCCAATGCTTAGAAGCTATATCAAGATCGCCCTCAGAGGTCTGGTCAAGCAGAAACTTTATTCCTTCATCAATATTGTCGGATTGGCGATCGCTATTGCTTTTTGTGCTTTGATCTTTCTTTTTGTAAGGGACGAAGTCACACACGACAACTTCCATAAAAAGGCGGATCAACTTTATCGGGTTATCTATTTAAGGAAGGAAGATGACGGAAGCTTGTCCGCAGATGCCATGACTCCTCCACCTCTGGGGCCAGCATTCCAGACCGAATTTCCTGAAGTGGTGCGCATGGCCCGGTGGAAAAAAAGAGGAGAAGTGGTCAATTATAAAGGACAATCCTTCAGGGAATCGATCGCTTTAGCGGATCCTGATTTTTTTGAAATGTTCAGCTTTCCTCTTATTCAGGGAGATCCTCAAACAGTTCTACAGGATCGGAATTCAGTCGTCTTGAGAGAACAAATTGTGAGAAAATATTTTGGAGATAAAGATCCCATAGGTAAGCTCATCTCGATCAAGATGGGATCAAAATTCTATGACTTCACTGTATCGGGGATAGCTAAAAATATTCCTGGAAATTCAAGCATCACCTTTGACTTTCTGGTGTCTCATGATCGGATAAAGGATTTTACGCCTGAGAGATACCTGAATCAGTGGACAGGATCAACGACCTTGACCTTTGTTGAACTCCGAGAAAGCGCCTCTGTCTCAGGACTCAAAAGCAAGTTTCCCAGCTTTATCCGGAAGCATCTTGGTTCAGTCATAGAAGAACATAAGGGAGGAGATTATTCTGCTGTTCAATTTGAGCTTCAACCTTTAAAGGATATCTATCTCAATACAAAGATGAGACCTTTTTATATGGCTGGCAGCAATCCTCTTTATTCATATATTTTGTTCGGGATTGCGCTCCTCATTCTGATCATTGCCGCGATCAACTATACGAATCTCGCTATCGCTCGTTCAACCACAAGACTCAGAGAGATAGGCGTGCGTAAGGTGTTGGGAGCGAACAAAAAGAAATTGGTGAATCAATTCCTGGGAGAAGCGCTTTTTTTTGGCTTCGTTTCCCTGTGTCTGGGAATCTTTTTAGCTGAAGTCTTCCTTCCCCTGTTCAACAACTTTGTCAACAAAAATTTAAGTATGGATTACTTTTCGAATTGGACAACATTGGCTTCACTTGTGAGCCTGATGTTTTTTGTGGGATTGATCTCGGGGAGTTACCCTGCTTTGTTTTTATCACGATTTCGTCCGGCGGAAGTACTGAGGAGTCGCCTCAAGATTGGCGGCAGAAGTCAATTTAGCAGATGGCTTGTTGTTGTCCAGTTTGCGTTATCGATCTTTCTGATCATCAGCACTCTTGTCATGACACATCAGTTGAGATACCTGAGAAATCAAAACTTGGGATTCAGAGGAGAACAAATTGTCGTCATTCCCACACAAGGGAGCCCACAAGGAACTCAGCTTGTGAATCGATTTCGAAACGAACTGGCCTTCCATAAAAATGTGGTCAATGTCTCTGGATCGAGTGCAGCCATAAGTAACGACAATACATATGCCATTTGCCCAGTGAGATTCCAGACAAAACAAGTTATGACCCATTATTTTTTCATTGATCATGAATTTCTGAAAACAATGGGGCTCGAAGTTATTCAAGGGAGAGACTTCTCGAGAGATTACACGGCGGATCCTCAACAATCCGTTATCGTGAATGAAACACTGGTCAAAGAAATGGGATGGGATTTGGCTATCGGAAAAAAAATTAGGACCTTCTTAGGAAGAAAAGAACCTTTGACTGTTGTGGGTGTTGTGAAAGATTTCCATTTCGAGTCTTTGCATAACCAGATTCAGCCAGCAATTTTTTACATCGAACCTCGGAGGCAGCTCGATTTTATCTATGTCAAAATTAGGCCCAGTGATATTCCGTCCACTCTTGGTCTTTTAGGGGAAACATGGAAAAAAAATGCACCGAACTTCCCATTTATCCATTCTTTCCTCGATGAGGAATTCCAGAAACTCTATCAAAATGAAGAGCGCTGGAAAACGGTATTGGGCTACACATCGGTTTTTGCCATAGTCATTTCCTGTTTGGGCCTTTTTGGCCTTTCAGCCTTAGCTATAACTCGTCGGACAAAAGAGATCGGTATCCGCAAAGTCTTAGGAGCTTCTGTATCGGGCTTGGTCAGTATGGTCAGCATGGATTTTCTGAAGTTGATACTTTTCGCAAATATCATTGCATGGCCTCTGGCTTACTATGCCATGCATCGCTGGCTCCAGGATTTTGCCTTCCGGATCGAAATTGAAATTTGGGAATTTCTTTTGGCTTCAGTTATAGCCGCTGCAATCACTGTATTGGCCGTAAGCTTTCAGGCCATCAAAGCCGCCCTCGCCGATCCGGCCGAATCCTTGAGATATGAATAGAATAAAATTGCAATCCACAGTAAAATACCAGAGAACATTCTAAATTTGGAGTATGCCATGATAAAAATGAGAGACATCAACAAGTACTATTCAACGGGATTTGTTAAGACTTTTGTTTTGCGCAATATCGATCTTGACGTCAAAGAAGGGGAATTTTTGACCATTATGGGCCCCTCGGGAGCAGGAAAGTCCACATTGCTGCACATCCTCGGGATGCTTGATACCCCTTCCAATGGGGAATACTTTTTTTACGACAAGCCTGTCCACAGGATGAGTGAACGGCAGCTCTCAGACCTCCATAAAAATCATATTGGTTTTGTCTTCCAGAGCTACCATCTGATCGATGACCTGACAGTTTATGAAAATCTGGAAACACCACTTCTCTACAAAAAGGTCAAAGGCTCTGAAAGAAAAGGGAAAATAGCTGATATGCTCGATAGATTTCACATGGTGGCCAAAAAAAATCTTTTTCCCAACCAGCTCTCTGGCGGCCAACAACAAAAAGTTGCAGTAGCCAGAGCCATAATCATTGACCCGAGGCTCATTCTTGCTGACGAACCAACAGGAAATTTGAACACTAAGGAAGGCAAAGAGGTTATGGATCTTTTGAAGGAACTCAATGAAAACGGCACCACCATCATCCAGGTCACTCACTCAGAAAAAAATGCTGCTTACGGTCGAAGAATCATCAATCTGCTCGATGGGTGGATCGTGGATAAACCTTGAATCAATGAATTGTCCATTTGGAGGATGAAAATGATAAAAAAAATAAAATGCGCAAATCTACTTTTCGTTCTGATTTTTGCTACCGTGATGTGGGGACAACAGACAGAAAAGCACCTGTCTCTGAACGATTGTATCGTTGGGGCCATAAAGAACAATCTGGGTTTGGCTGTTGAAGTTTTGAATCCCCAGCTTGCTGATCTATCTGTCACTCAGGCTAAGGAAATATTTTTCCCCAGCGTGGTCTTCGGATACAACAGACAAAAAACTGCATCTCCGGCATTTTCGTGGCTTGATGCAGCAGACCAGGTTATAGAAAGATACAACGATTATTCTGCCCAGATTTCCCAGCTCGTCCCTACAGGAGGACGTTTATCAGTTGATTTGTTTACCTACAAAAACAACACCAACAGAAAGTTTCAGGAAATCAATCCCCTTTATTGGAGCCGGTTGAGATTCAGCGTCACCCAACCCCTTCTGAAAAACTTCGGTTTCAAAGTGACCCGTCGTGAGATCATAGTGGCGCAGAATAACACAGAAATATCCGAGAGCCTGTTGAAACAGACCTTATTGGGTACGATTTATAATGTAGAAGAGGCTTACTGGAATCTCGTCTACAGCATCGAAAATCTCAAGGTTATGCAGTCATCTCTAGAGCTTGCCCAAGATTTGCTCGCCAAGAACCGGAGAGAGGTGGAAGTCGGGATGCTGGCACCCATAGAAGTCCTGAGCGCCGAGTCGGAGGTTGCCAGTCGGGAGGCAGATATCCTGCAGGCCGAGGCTCTGATCAATGGCAATGAAGACCGATTGAAGACGATCTTGAATTTGGCCGCTGAAGCAGATATGGAACTGACAAAAATTATTCCCACAGATACACCGACTTATGAGGAAAGAGAGGTCAGCCTGGAGGAGGCCCTGGCCATTGGGCTGCAGAAGAGACCTGACTTACAGGCCAGCCGGATAGATTTGAAAAACAAGGATCTAGACGTGAGTTTTGCCAAAAATCAGCTCCTTCCAGAAATCAATTTCCAAGCCGCCTACTGGAGCCCTGGGATTTCAGGAACCCAGATTCTCTACCAGGATGGCAATCCTCTCACAGAAGTCATTGTCGGAACATTGCCAGGGGAAGCCTCGGATGCACTAAAAGATGTTTTTAATTTTAAATACACAAATTGGGGGATCAGCTTAACACTTTCCATTCCTATAAACTCTGTTTTCTCCCAGGCACAATATGCTCAAGCCAAAGTCAGCAAGGAGCAGGCAGAATTGAGCCTGAAGAACCAGGAGCAGCAGGCTTTTCTGGAGATCAGGGATGCTGTCCGAAATGTCCAGACAAATTACAAACGGATCCAAGCCTACAAAGTCGCAAGGGAACTGGCAGAAGAAAAGTTAGAAGCTGAAGTAAAGAAGCTCAAGGTGGGACTCACAACCAACTATCTCGTGCTTCAGCACCAGAGAGACTTGGCTAATGCCAAGAGTGCAGAACTCAGAGCCATCATCGATTACAATCTCTCCCTGGCAGGTTTGGATAGGGCTTTAGGAATGACCCTGGATAAGAGGAACATCAAGATGACCCAAATCTGGTCAATCCCTGAGTAGACTGCTCTCATCTCGAGATACCTTATTGCGGTCCTGGTGCTGGAAAAACCTACCGATTATTGGAAGCATCCTTATTTCCGTGACAAATGAAAAGTCAGGCAAGCTGATTCGTCAGCCAGTGGATTTTCCCCATCCGCTTTTATTGTCATTGCGAACCACTCTTGTTGGTGAAGCAATTTCATATAATGGGATCGCCACGCTTCGCTCGCGACACCCGCTCGCCTCCGGATGGCTTCCGAACCAGCTTGCCTGACTTACAAAGATATTATCACGGATAAAAGGATGCTTACCCGATAATTCCATTTTTTGCTTTCTTACAAAGTCTGAAATATAATAACGGTAAATCTTATCAAGCGAGGTCAAACATGAAGAGATTTAAAAGTTTTTTTGTCGAAGACATTCCCCGCCGGAAATTTCTCCAGATGAGCTTGAAGGGAGGTGTGGCCTTGGCTGCA
>Ga0209636_10007572_pt1 | contig 11075 bp, 8 predicted proteins | sample DeeMarSWOR152_54_FD_187464 | JGI IMG/M metagenome (GOLD analysis project Ga0209636, IMG submission 187464) | Marine sediment microbial communities from White Oak River estuary, North Carolina - WOR-1-52-54 (SPAdes) (version 2) | ecosystem: Environmental > Aquatic > Marine > Intertidal zone >... | reverse complement strand
GACAGGAGTGTTAGCAACCTTGAGTTGGTGGGTTTAAAAGTCATCAACTCTTTATCTGTCGCCAGCCATTGAATACGATGTCAATAAATCGGCGTTTTTGGCCTAAAAAAAGGGTAGACGGAAGACAAACAACCTGTCTGCTTGAACAATAATACGGCTAACTGGCCAAGTTATTCAAAACGATGAGTATTACTTCTCTTTTAATAAAAGGCTGACAATTCGAGGGAATGTCAGCCTTTTTTATTACAAAAAGAATTATTTTTCTATCAATTTCGTCTCACCATATACTTAATCCGACGCAAATAAAGCTGTGTTTTTAGGCCAAAAACAGGGATTGTCACGTCAAATGTGAGTGTATTCATGTTGCTCTCGCTAAATCATTGTAAATCACAACCACAAAAGAAGTTATGAAAAAAATCACCCAAAATTATAAATATATTCTCACACCTTTAATGTTCAACGTCCTCAATCTATCGAAGAATCAAGAATATTATAACTCTCGCTAATTGCTGAAAGAACCGCAGCCAGAAATCAGCTGTGGTGAAACAGGTGGGATGGCTGCGTATGGTGTGTTTTTACGGGAAATTTGATTGCAGAGTTTCTGTGTCTTCACATCCTTTTATTATTGCCAATCCGACTATAAGTTGTCACAATATTTTTTGTCACATGCGTTTGAGAAATATACGGTGATTCTGAAAGTTCAATTTACAAGGAGGTACTACAATGGCAGACAAGGAAGTTTTAGTTGTTGCAAGCAAGGTTAAGGCTTACATAAAGAGCAAAGAGATGCATACGTCATCAGATGCAATTGCTGTTCTTAGTGACAAGGTTTGTGCAATATTGGATGATGCTATTGCAAGGACAAAGGCTAATCGCCGTAGTACTGTCAAGGCACAAGATTTGTAAACAACGGTCTGTAATTGAAAAGAACCTTTAGTACATTATCGCTATCGCTTTGGCAAGAGCAGTCTATTTGCACATATTATTATGAGCAATTTCTACTCATGAATACTTGGGTGAGTTTATCGGCTCGGTAAGGAGTGTCAATGAAAACAGGGCGTAATGAATATATCGCCATTTTATTTTTCGGTTTAGGCTGTCTCCTCATCTTTGGGTCAATTGGATATAGTAACGATATATCTGGATGGTATCGTTTTGAACCGCAAAACACACCTGAGCCTGGCGAGATCGGGATGCAAGAATGGTTGGATATACCAGCCGGGCGATATGGCAGAATCATTCGACATGACGACAAGCTCATTTACAATGGGAAAACCATCAAACTGTGGGGGATCAATCTCTGCTACAGTGCATGTTCACCGGACAAAGAATTGGCCAACCGACGTGCGGCATTTTATCCCAAATATGGCATTAATAGCGTACGATTGCATAAGTATGCTGACGGATCGGGCTGGGCAGGTATTCAGACCGTGGACAGTTTTGCCGAGTTTGAGCCCGAAGCTTTGGATCGTATGGATTACCAGATCGCCAAATTCAAGGAATCCGGTATCTTTACCAATCTTTCGGCTCATTTCGGAACGGTCAAAGCAGGTCCGGTAGACAAGCGAGATGTACCCTATATCGAGGAATTCGGCTCATTTAATAAAAAGAAGAATCGGATCAGCTGTCCGCATAGCGCCTACTTCTACTCACCAGAAGTCCAGAATCTTCATATTCGCCAGACTGTCAATTTGTTGAAGCACCGTAATCCTTATACGGGATTGACATATGCCAAAGACCCAGCGATTTATGTGATTGAGATCATCAATGAGCAGAGTGTTCTTTTTTACACTTCTATGGGACCGTTGCAGAAGAGCCCCACTTTGCGGAAGTTAGTGGCAGGACAATTTAGCGATTGGCTAAAGGCCAGGTACGGTAGTCACGATGGACTGTTGCGAGCATGGGGACAAAAGGCTCTTGACGGCTTTCAGAGCGAAGGCTTTGCCGCTGGAGAACATCTGGACAAGAGAAACATCCTGCCTCTGGGAAATCCGTGGTACTGGGATCCTGTGCAGCTCAACGGTTCGCAGGTTTATCAACGACAAAGACTGCTCGACAGTCTTGAATTCCTATATCTTTTACAACGGAGAGCTTATGATCGATATGTGCAGGCCGTTCGCAAGGCTGGTTATACGGGTGAAATTCTCGGATCTAACTGGCAGGCCGGGCGAGCTTTGAGTCACTATGCCAACCTTCACACAGACTATTTAGTGGGGATGATTGACCGGCATAACTATTTCGGCGGAGAAAAGAAGGACCAGATCATCAATGCGAGTATGTTGTCGGTTCCAGGTTTGGGTATGCTTAGTGCAGGAATGCAGCAAGTCGTTGATCGTCCTTTCATGTTATCAGAGTGGATTCACGTATTCCCAAACGAATGGGGCGCTGAAGGAGTCGCTATTATTGCTGCTTACGGAATGGGATTACAAGGCTGGGATGTTTCTTATATGTTCCAGAATCGCGATAGTGGAGGTTTCAGCGACAAGATCGGACGGGACCGATGGGATGTAACAACTCCACAGGTGTTATGTCTTTTCCCTGCTGTAGCTCGACATGTTCTGCGGGCTGATGTACAGGAATCAAAAGTAACTGCCCGAAGATATGTCCATGTACCATCGCTTTTTAAAGGCATGATCGGTTTTGACGATAAAACGATCCAACAATATGATGTCAAGGCCTTTGATAGTGATAAGATACCGGCACAGACACTTGCCGTTGCGCGCAGTGTCGTTGAATTTACAAATGAGTCTCAAGTTACTCCTAAATTTGATCTGAGTAGTTACGAAAAGGATGGATGGCTAATTTCAACTTCCGGGCAACTGCGATGGAAATCCGGCTCATCGAAACTGGATGGTTGTTTTACGATCAACACGGATGCTACTAAAGCGATTGTGGGTTTCTCTAAAGATCAGACATTCGAGCTTGAAAATGTGACAATCCAGCCAAAGAATCACTTTAGCGTGATTTATTTAACTGCAAAGGAGTTCAACAAAGACATCAACTCTTCCAAAAAGATTTTGGTTGTCGCCATTGCTAGAGCCCGTAACACAGGCATGAAACTCAATGAATCTGAAGATCAGATTTTAGATCGGGGTGAAAGTCCCATCCTAATGGAATCCGTTAGAGCAAAGATCACATTGAAACGTCCTGGCTTACCAATGGTGTATCTTCTGGACCATGATGGATTGCAAACGCAAAAGACGCTTCCGGTGCAGAACAACACCTTCGAGATCGATGGTAATCGTGATAAGACCTGCTATTACCTGATCACATACTGATGTTAATATTTTGTCGGTTTTAACATTCTGCTGCGAGGTATTTCAAGTTCCTCTACCCAACTACACTTTTCAAGTTTGTCTTTAGGAGTATTTATCAGGTTTTATTGTGAATGAAATTTCCTGAGGTCTCACTGATCGCATGGAAACGCATATATATCATGTGAAGAGGGCGTGCAATTTTAGCAGGAGGTCTTTGTAAACACATGCGGTTTATGCAGGTGGCATTGAGATAATCTGGCATTGACCAATCCAATCGATAGGGCTAAACCAACAAGATACTGCAAAGGCTTTTGCAAGAATGCTTGCAGGGCCGCGGAAAGTGTGGCATTATATTCCAAGACGTGTATCCTACAAACCCTAGCCGATATGTACTTGAATTGAGTGATATCCGGTATGGATCGATTGAGTGTTATTTCAGTGATGGTGCTTCTTGTCGCCGTCCCCTTTAGTGCTTCGTTTGGCGAGACAATCTATCAGGTCAAAGCCGCACATCCAAGGCTATTTATCGAGGATGTACAGGAGCTGGCGCAGCAGTGTGACGGATTGCTCTCCGAGGATTATCGGGTAGTCAAGCAGCGCGCCGAAGATTCCGTGAGACGAGGCGGCATCCAGTACATCACCAACCAGTGGTCAATCCCCGAGGATCTGATGAATTGCGGCCTGGCATACCTGGTCGAACGCCAACGGGGCCACGACGCCCGTCCATATGCTGACGTGATTATCAAACAATGGGGTGACAGCACTCTCATCTCGAATAGCCGGGGTAGTCACTTTGGCTACCATGCCATCGCCTATGATTGGATTTACGAAGCCTTGACGCCTGAGCAGCGCGTTCGGTTCGGCAACGCCCTCGGCACTTGGCTGCGTTTTTTCACCAACGTGCCTCGCATCCTGCTTAAGTGGGGCCACTGGGAATATAACCAGACCTGGGGACCGATTCATCTGAACATCATGAATAGCCGCGATGCATTGACCCAGAAGCTCTTTATCGCTCTGGCAATTAGCGGCGCATCCACCAGATACGAGCCGGATGCAAAAAGCTTTCTCGACTCCTGGGCTGAGCGCGTTCCCGACGAGTGCATACCCGCGTTCAACAGTATGGGCGGAGTCTGGTCTGAATCGTATGGCCATGGCGCCTACGGGCCGGTTACTGTGATCCCGTACGCCATCCACGCATGGCGCACGGCGACGGGCATCGATCTGTTCAAACAGATCAAACCCTGGGGCTATCCAGTGGAAGAGCCTCGATGGGTAGCCTACACGATGATGCCTCACAATGAGCGCACAGCTTGGATCGACGATGGGAACGGCTCCCGCCCGGGTGCGTTCGCCCGCGCTGCCCCGATGCTTCACGATAGTCTCTCACAGTGGTTTTCCGACCGCGGCCAAGACTGGCTGCGTGAGCGGTGGCAGCGTGTGGCTTGCTATGATCCCTCGATCCCGGCAACGGCCCCAGATTCGCTTCCGCTGGGCTACCTGTTCGCTGGCGCTGGCCACGTATATATGCGGAGTGCGTGGAACGATCCGAACTCCACATGGGCCTTCTTCGGCTGCGGTCCGCAATTCGCCGGCCACGCAAGGGATGACGAAGGTCACTTCCTGATCTGCAAACGCGGCGCGCTCATCTCGCGTCAGGGCGGACATGGGCACAACGACTCAGACTACTACGCAGGCGGTTCGCTGATCTTTAATATTGTCACCATCTTCGATCCCAACGAGGAGTTTCGGCGGGACAGGAGAAATGAGAGCGACGGCGGCCTTCTACGCCACGTTTATGAGAGTAACGGCCTGCCTCGCGAACGGGGCCACATCGTCGCTTTCGAGCACAATGCCGATTATACCTACGCTACTGCTGACATTACAAAGGGCTATAATTCCGCCAAGGCTCGGGAAATAATGCGTCAGTTTCTTTACCTGCGTGGTGAACAGGAATATTTCGTTGTCTTCGACCGGGTGGAGGCGACACGTCCTGATTTTGCCCGTCATTTCTTTCTCCACGTTCCCGACAAGCCACAGCGCCAGGGAGATTTCCTGACATGGCTCAGCCAGCCTGAAGCCGACGGTGACAGGCAGGTGCTGTCGTACGGCCGGTCGCGGATATTTATGCACACGTTGCTGCCCCAGAAGGCCGAGATTGTTATGCGAGGCGGCCCGGGTCAGGAGGCCTGGGGCCATCCCCTCGAGCCAACAGCCCAATACAACCACATGACCGAAGGACGGTTGAGGCCGCCAGTGTGTCCATGGCGAATCGATGTCGCCGACCCACAGAACGGTGCACGAACTCTGTTTCTGCACGTGTTCGAGGTGACCGAAGAGGGTGTTCTACAGCCCACCGCGTTGGAGTTCTCGGCTCCGGCGGGTGTTAACATCGGTCAAAGATGGCAGGTGCGTTTTAATCCGAAGGGCACACTCGGCGGAACCGTGAACGGTAAGCCCCTGACAACGAATATTAAAACCGAAACGCAATATCGATGAAAATTCTCAAACAGATGACCAAGTTTTTGACACTGCTGGCGGCCTTGGTGGTCTGTCAAAGAACCACTGCTTCCGGCGCCTGCTCTGGGGCTTTTCAACAAGCACCTGGCAGACTACGAATCAGAGTTCGGTCGGGAAAAAGTGACTGGGTGTTTGTTTTGACACGCAATAATCAGGAGAAACCATGAGACTTAATCAACAACTACGAATTTGGACAACGTGTGTGACACTGCTTGTATTACCGGCCGCAATGCGGGCTGCACCTGCGGCCGGGCCATTACGAGTCCATCCGACCAATCCGCGATACTTCACCGACGGAACGAAAAACGCGGATGGATCACTGAAAGCAGTTTACCTGACCGGAGCGCACACGTGGAACAACCTTGTGGACATGGGCAAGTCCGACCCGCCGGCTCCTTTCGACTTTACGGCTTATCTCAATTTCCTGGATGCCCACAGTCATAACTTCATTCGTTTGTGGACGTGGGACTCGGTAGCATGGGATAGTCGAGCCAACGGCAAACTCGGAAAGGATTTCGTTCACTATGTGGCCCCGCTGCCTTGGGCGCGGACGGGACCTAGCAACGCTCTGGATGTCAAACCAAAATTCGATCTGACGAAGTTCAATCCGGCGTATTTCGACCGCTTACGGATGCGCGTCAGCGCCGCCGGCGAGATGGGAATCTACGTCTCGATTATGCTGTTCGAGGGCTGGAGCTTGAGCCACGCCAACCGTCGCGTGCTGGCGGCAGACGGCTGGGCATATCGCAGTCATCCCTTTCACCCGGACAATAACATCAATGGCATCACGGGCGACCTAAACGGCGACGGTAACGTGCTGGAGATACATTCGCTCGCCAGCCCTGCCATCACGTCGCTTCAAGCCGCCTACATACGCAAGGTCGTGGATACGGTGAACGACTTGGACAACGTGCTGTATGAGGTTATCAACGAAGGCGGGAACCAGCCGTGGGACTGGTGGGTGGTCCGGACAGTCAAGGACTACGAGCGGACGAATCCCAAGCAGCACCCGGTCGGTATCACTGGGCACGGCGGCGAGCGGATCGCAAGCATGCTCGCCAGTCCAGCAGACTGGATTTCGCCCGGAAGCCAGGATGGCTATCGCGACCCGCCACCCACGTGGGATGGGCGAAAGGTTGGCCTGCTCGACACCGATCACGTCTGGGGCGTCGGCGGCAATCCTGGCTGGGTGTGGAAGAGTTTTCTTCGCGGCTATAACCCACTTTTCATGGATCCCTATGACGGCGCGATTTTGGGCACGCCGTTCCAGCCTCGCTGGGAGCCGATTCGAGCGGCGATGGGTGTTTCACGCCGATTGGCGGATCGGATACCCCTCGCTCTCATGATGCCCCATGGGGAGCTGGCAAGCTCAGGCTTCTGCCTGGCCGATCCTGGAAAAGAATATATCGTCTATTTACCCGAGGGCAGCGAGGTGACAGTGGACCTCAAACCGGCGTCGGGTCAAATCATCGTGGAGTGGATTCACCCGGTGGATGGAAAGACCGTGCCGGGTGAGGAGACTTTCGGCGGGGTCAAACGAACTTTGCGGACTCCTTTCTCCGGCGACGCCGTGCTGCATCTCAAAGCTAAACAGAAAAGTCGGTAATCACCCGCAAGGCCAGCCTAACAAAAACGGGGGCCGGGACCAGGCGGATGCCTGTAGTATCAAGGAGTATCAATATGATATCGAGATTCTGGATGAAAATTGCAGTCATTATAACGTCACTTGCGTCGGTACTCTGTACTTCGCCTGCCGAAGCTGAAATTCAGTGGCTCGAGATCAACGGTGTACAGATTCCCGTGCCGCTGGCTGAGCATCCGCGGCTGTACCTGCGCGACGAGCACGCGGCGCGGTTGCCGGAGCGTCTTAAGAACCCGGTACTACAACCAGCGATTGATCGGCTGCAGGCTTATGCCAGGAGGTCACCACAGTCAAAAGTTGAATGGGATGCGCTCCAGTACCTGGTGACTCACGACAAGAAGCTGGCACGTGCCACCATTGAAGCGGTACTGCCGCTACTGCAAGAATGCGAGCTTCAAGACCGCCAGGATGCCTGCCGCCAGACGGGTCGTATGATGGTTACCGGCGCGATGGTCTACGATTGGTGCTACAGCCTGCTAACACCGGAGGAGAAACAGGTGTTCATCAAGGAACTGGTTCGCTTGGCCAAGACTCAGGAGTGCGGCTATCCGCCCACACGGCAAGGCTCGGTCACGGGGCACTCCTCCGAAGCGATGATTATGCGTGACATGCTGTCGGCGGGGATTGCCATTTATGATGAGTTCCCGGAGATGTACTGCTTGGCGGCCGGACGGTTTTTCCACGAGCATCTGTCGGTGCGAAACTGGTTCTATTCTGGGCACGCTTATCACCAGGGGGACTCCTATGGCCCGCACCGCTATAGTTGGGACACGTATCCTCTGTGGATTTTCGACCGGCTCGGCGCGGGCAATGTTTACAATCCCGAGCAGCATTTCGTGCCTTACCTGTGGATCTACACGACCCGGCCTGATGGTCAGCGGCTGCGGGCCGGCGACACCTTCGCCTGCAGCACACCACGCGGCCGGCCCTGGAGCCAGTACATTGGGACACTGTTAACCGCCAGCTATTATGGCGACGGAATTTTGCTCGACCAGCACCAGCGCCAGGGTGGCAGTGGTGGCAACGAGACGATCTTTGAAGTGCTCTGGCGGGACAATTCGCTCCAGTCGAAATCCATCACCACGCTGCCCTTGTCGTGGTACTCCGGCTCGCCCTTTGGCTGGACCGTTGCGCGCACCGGCTGGGACCAGAACGCCGTCATCACCGAGATGAAGGTCAACGAATATAACTTCGTAAACCATCAGCATCTGGACGCCGGCGCATTTCAGATATACTACAAGGGCGCGCTGGCGATCGACTCCGGCATCTATCAGGGCGGCTCAGCTGGCGGCTATGGCAGCTCGCACTGCCTGAATTACTCCTGGCGCACCATCGCGCACAACAGTCTGCTTGTTTACAATCCGAACGAGAAGTTCGGCCGTCGCGGCTACGGCAACGACGGCGGCCAGCGTCTTCCTCACGGCCGGTCCGAAGCCCGCAATCTCGATGTACTGCTCGCCCAGGAAAACGGGTATCGCACGGGAAAGGTGCTCGCCCACGGTTTCGGTCCCGACCCGCAGACGCCCGACTTCACTTTTTTGCAGGGCGAGCTCACCGATGCCTACAGCAAAAAGGTGCAGCAGGTGACGCGAGGCTTCGTCTTTCTGAATTTGCGCAATCCGCGCGTTCCAGCAGCTGTCATAGTCCTCGACCGCGTCGTGAGCGCCAATCCCTCCTTTCGTAAATACTGGTTGTTGCATACACTCGAGGAGCCTCGCCTGGATTCGGCTTCAGCTGTGGTCGATTGTACTGAGCACGGCGACAGCGGCCGGCTCATCTTGGATACGCTCCTGCCAACAGCGGCGAATGCGGACCTCGCCAAAGTCGGCGGGCCGGGCAAAGAGTTCTGGGTGTTCGGCCGGAACTGGGCCAACGATGTCGATCCCAGACGTATAGAGAGAACTTCCATCGAGGCCGGATCGTGGCGGATCGAGGTCTCGCCGAAGGCCGCCGCTGCCGAGGACTTGTTCCTCAATGTTATGCAAGTTACCGACAGCCGGTCCCCATCGCGATGGCCGGTTCGCAAGCTCGACGCAGGCGAACGCGTAGGCTGCATTATTGAGGGGCCCGAAGCGTCCTGGGTTGTTCTGATGCGAAGGGACGGCCGCCGTTCCAGCGAGCCGATGACGTTCATCTTGCCCGGCGATAAGCCTACCCACATACTTGTGACCGATCTTGCACCAGGTGAATGGCACGCCCGGCGGGAAGGCTCCACCGAGACTCACGATCTTGCGGTCGGGGAAGACTCCAGCGCCACCTGGTTCGAGGGATCGGCAGGGGCTTGGACGTTGTTCCGCTGATTCAGGGAGGGCTTTTTTGATCGTTGTGGTTCTCGTTTCAGAAAGACTGCATGAGGCATAATGTACAGGGGTGCCGCCAGTGGTCCTGTGTATGGAGTAAGTTCTTACTTCTTCCTCTTATATTTTGAAGAATATTTTGTGCCGGTACAAAAACTACAGGAACAACCATCTTACCATCAAAACGCCTACTAGGTCATTTATGGAGGCTAGCGAAAAGGCTCAGAAAACGTAAGTTCTCTGAAACTTTTTTAGGCGGCTATACAAATCTGTGATGATAGAGATCTCTTCGCAAAATCGGAGTACATTTTTAAGCATCAGCATGTATAAAGCTATCCCATAAAGCTTATATATAACCCCTCCCATAAAATTAAGCATGTCATACGCAGGAACTGAGGAGGAAGTGGCAGAGCTTAAAAAATTCAGACTAAGTAGGAACGCATAAAGTATCATGCAGCTTTTTTATTAACATCATGATCAAACGTAAATCCCATCTTTTTACGGTTACCATTGACACAGGCAACACCACGACGAAAGGCCGCGACCAAATCATCTATACCGGCAAACAACACATTGGCCAAAACTGTGCGTTTTAGGTAACCCCAGAGCCGTTCGATCAGGTTCAGGCTCGGACAATATGGAGTCAACCAGAAGACTTCGATCTGATCACGATGCGCTCTGAGCCATTGATGGACTGCCTTGGTATGATGAAACCGCCCATTGTCACAGACCAGACGAATCTTTCGCCCGGCATAGACGGTTATCAAGGCAATCAAAAAGATAAGAAAGTTCTGGCCACTTTTGGTCTTGGCCACCTTGTAAATTATCTTTCCGGTCTTGTAATCAACCCCACCATAGACCACCTGCTTTTCATTTTTGCCCGGAGAAGGAATCTCCGGCTGCTGGCCTACAGGTCCCCACATCTGCGTCAATGTCGGATGCAGGTGAATCTCCATCTCATCTTGAAAGACCAAGGCCTCCTCGGCATTGTCTTTCATCGCTTTTTTTTAAGCGGATAAGGCCTTTCTTGGCCTTTTCGTATGCCTGTTCGTCCCGTTTGCCCTTGAGGGTATGCTTGGGTCGATGGATGGAAAACCCCTCTTGGTGTAGGAGTCTTCGCAATTGATCGTCGCTGAACCGAATCCCGGTTACTCTGGCCAGATGCTCGGCCAATCTCGCCGCCGACCAGGTGGAAAAACCATAGCCCAACGTCAACGGATTGGTTTGTATGGCCTGTCTCATTTGGCTGATATATTCCGGGCTGGCCCGACTTGGCCGGCCTGGCGGCTTGATCGGATGCAAGGCTTTGACTCCGCCTCCTCGGTAAAGCCTCCGCACGCGAGCCACGGTATCCGTACAACA
>Ga0209636_10007571_pt1 | contig 11075 bp, 10 predicted proteins | sample DeeMarSWOR152_54_FD_187464 | JGI IMG/M metagenome (GOLD analysis project Ga0209636, IMG submission 187464) | Marine sediment microbial communities from White Oak River estuary, North Carolina - WOR-1-52-54 (SPAdes) (version 2) | ecosystem: Environmental > Aquatic > Marine > Intertidal zone >... | reverse complement strand
GTAGCCAAGCGCCAATGGGGCTGTTGAGTTACGTATGGGCCAAATACACTTTCGTCAGGGACGTAAGCCGGTTGATATGCCAAATTAGAAGCAATGGCTCCCAATGTTTTTTCTCCGCCTTTTCCTGTAATGACTACATCAGCACTGGCAATCGCCTCGTTGAGCAAAGCTCCTAGAACCCTCTTCTTAAGAAACTTCTCCAGGTCGGATCCTCCATGCCTAACAATGTGACGAACACCGGTTATCAGCTTTGCAAGGTGACCCACAATACCATAGGGCACGAGATAGCCCGTATCGAGGATCTGTATCTTGTGCTTTCGAATGACGCTTAGGGTAGTGTCAAGTAATGTGAGCGCGTATTCTTTATCCCCAGGTATATGCCAGGGAGTCTCATCAGGAAGTCGATGAACTGATAAGTTCGGCATTGTCTCTGGAAGATTTTCAGCCCCTTGGATTTGGTATTCCTGTCCGGCTGAGACTCCATGTGTTACTACGTGAATCGAATGGCCTCGTTTTGCCAACCCCCGAGCTAACCAGTAAGTCTTTGCTGCGATTCCGCCTTCCAAAGGAGGATATTTACTGAGTAGTGCAATCTTGTATGGCATAGATAGCCTCAGGCAAGAACGTTTCGGCGAATATGTCGAAAAGATACATATCAAACTTACTTTGGAGATATTTTTTGAAGGGATGTCGTGTCAGAGATGAATCAATGATAGAGTCTTCGATCCTCTGGTTTATAATCGGAGCAAGGCTAGAAACTGCCGCGGGCATGCCTTCTTTCAAGCGATCCGGAATCCAATCTAATCCCAAGTGCTCTAATTCTGGCTTGAACGCTTCTTTTAGAATCCGCTTTGTAATTCGTTTATCAGGAACTTTGTACTCGATCGGCAAACTTAGGGCAAAAGTAGCTAGGTCATCAAATAGATAAGCAGGGCGAACCTCAAAGCCGAACGCACCCGCAGACCTGTCCACGCTCTGCAAATGGTAATTGGCAAGGCCTCCTTTCATGAGAGCATCGAACAGATTGCGGCGATAGATATGCTCATTCTCGGGAAGCGGAAAAAGGCTATTAACAAGTCTGGAAATCCCGTCTCCGCAGCCGTTCAATTGAGTGAGCCTGTTTCTGACACGGTCTGCAAAGCCCAGTGGGTGTGTGTAAATCCAGTAATAGCCGCCAAATAACTCGTCAGCGCCCTCTCCCGATAATGCTACCTTGACATGTTCAGATACAGTCTCGGAAAGCAGGTGGAATGCTACGCCACCGTGTATATCGAAAACTCCGCCGGCTACAATTGCTTCGTAATGCCGTATAAAGTGCTTTAGTCGATTGAAGTAATCGTCAACCGTCACTCTTCGCTCAATGTGCTGGGTACCTAGTTTTTTAGCTACTTCCCTTGCTGCTAGAAGGTCTGCCGTTTCGGAAGCGTCTGCCAGTGTGAAAGTGGTGACCGGATAGCCAAGTATTGCACGAGCCACCAACACAAGAGTGGTCGAATCCAATCCCCCTGACAGATAGACACCTACTGCGTGGTCTCCATGCGAAAGAAGCAAGTCCACTGTTTTGATGATTAGGTCCCTTAGTCGACTAGCTGCATCTGGGAAATCCATGTGACAAGTTGGGTTAAAATAGCTTGCCTGAGGTGCTTGCCAGAATCTCTTGCATATTTGTTTGTCTTTGGAAAAGGTGACTAACGTACCGGGCTCAACTTGAGTGATTCCATCAAACAATGTCTTGTCAGGGGAGTATATGTACCCGAAGACATTGATCTCTTCCACAGCAGCAAGACAAAGCTTGGCTTTAAATTCTGGATGAACTAGAATGGCTTTGATTTCTGAGCCAAATAACACTCTTTGCCCTATTCTTGCGTAGTAAAGAGGTTTTATACCAAAGCGGTCACGGGCTAAGATCAATTGGTTACCATCTAAGATTGCTATGGCAAACATGCCTTTTAACTGTGCGGGAAAATCTAGCCCATCGCGTTTATACAGCTCTGCTATAACCTCTGACTCCAGTTCTGTATGAAATACGCATCCGGCCGCTGTCAAATCTTGACGAAGAGCCTCAATATTGTAGATCTCGCCATTCAACATGACCGCCACATTAGTTTCTGCGTCACAAAAAATAGCAGAAGCAAGTGGATCACCCAAGATCGCCAGACGTGATGCGCCCAGACTATTACTCTCCGTGGTCAATGAATTAAGCCCATCCGGCCCTCGATGAGCCACACTCTGGGCCATCTTCATGACTATCTGCCCATCCGATTGATTTAGTATGCCCACAATTCCGCACATGCTAATGCTCTCTTAAGATAGGTAAGATACTGGATACTCCAATAAGCGCCATTGCTGCCCCATCATCTAGATAGTGATACGGCCATAAACCGTTAGGAAGTTGCTTTGACTGAAGCCAGGATAAAGCCCGTTCAATAGTCCGTCTGGGAACTGAGTCCCTCACTCTTGACAATCCCCAGAGTGCTACCCCTGTACTCCATGGATCACCACCCACTGGATGTCCTTTCCAAGGGCCAAAGCCACCATCCTCTGCTTGTTCACTATTTAGGTAAGCAACAGTACGATTCACCAAGTTGTTGTCATAGGAAGCCTTACTATTCGCATGAGCAAGCAAGAAAAAAGCTCCTTTGTACGTGAGCTGTGTAGGATTATCCAGATCCGTCTCCCATTGCTCCGCTAGCCATCTCAATCCTGCGCTACTTACAACTTCTGGGGCAAGGGCAGCAGCGAGAGCAGTCACCGGAATACGTGGTTGGTCCCGCCTACTTTTACCCCAAGCTCCACATGGTAATTGAACAGAAACCAACCATTTATGACCATTAGCTATCACTGCACCAAATTTTCCCTCAAATGAGTCAAGATATCCCAAGCACCACAAAGTCTCCTCCACATCAGACCAACCCCCGTCCCTTTGTTGAGTCTCTATAAGGTAAGCACCAACATTTTCTCCAGGAAATGTCGCCTTTGGAGAACAGCCTGCGATAAACAAGGCATAGCCAGCCCTAGCCAATCTAACGGGCTCAAGCCTTTGTTGAAGTCCAATGTGCATGAAATGAGCTAACCCGCTCGATGCTCTTGCTACAGCTTCTATCATAACTCACTCTCACGAGTCCAACTCGCGCCCAACTTCATAAAGTTGGCGAAGCCTATTTTGCTGTACATCTAAAGGCATCGCTTTCTTACAGGTTATACAAACGCAATAAAGTGCTTCATCTACACCATAACAATCGAACGCAGCATCCGTAATGGGTACAAACTCTTCGCATTGTACACAACGCACCATTTTCTCGGGTTTTTTATTGGTTTCCGAATCGTGTTTTGACCACAATAAGATATCCATGCCTACATCCAAAGGTAAAAAGTCAAGGCTTTCATAAGCTTCTTTTAGTCTGTCTATGAGGTCTGTACGTATACCGCCGCGAAGTTCTTCCCCAAATTCACCTAGCAGGATCAGCTGTCTGTTGTCACCGTCCTGTCCATTCGAACATAGCTCAGATAATAGTCGCATCATACCAATAAGGTAAGGATGGTCTTTTTCTCGAACAAGTGCTTCACACTCCAATTTATTTTCAGTAGCTTCTTTATTGCACTGGTTATAATCATCAAAATTCCTTTTCTTGTCAATAAGAGAACCTATGTGTACAATTAGGGCATCGCAACCCTTATACTGCTGTGAAATGCCCATATTTTCACGCTTACGCTTACGCTCCAGAGGATCATACACATACGAGTAGACCCACTTTGTATCTCCAGTGTAGCCTAGTATTACTTTATTGGTTTCATCAAATTCGACCTTTATTTTGAAGCCAAAACTGTCAGAATAGTCAGACGGGTCAGGATGATAAGCACGAGTAGGGGTGATAACAACTATTGCATCTTTCTTATCCTCTTCATCGATATGCATTTTAGCTTTAGCTCGCCATCGTGTCGAACCGCTCGGAGAGGAATTTTTAAAGCGTTCTTTGACAAAATTCAATTCATATTTTGTTAGGTTTTCTCCTTCATTATTCCTGTCGAAATATTCCCGGTCTATTTCCCTGTAGACATCAATGATGTAGGGTTCAATGAAATAACGAAAGGTGGGATCTTCAATTATATGTTTTAGGCGTTCATAAACACCGAGAGACAACATGACATGTACTTTTTTTCTCCTATTAGTATGTTTTTCTAGTGTATATAGTAGGTTGACTATGGATTCAAAGTCACGTATATGATCCATATGGGCATGACTAAGGAGGATAATATCAATATCATATAGGCTGAAGCCCTCGTGAAATAGATTGCGTAAGAAATCGAAGCCAGGATCAATTGCTATTCCTAAGTCAACGACACCTTTCTCATCAGTCTTATAAAGCAGATAACCCCCACCTACAGAACGCCCCTGTGCTGGAGAAGAAGAATTCCAGCGTTGTAGGCCAACAAAGTATAAACCGCTTTTCTGTTCGCGATGTTTGCTTCCACTTTCAAGGTGGCGATTGAAATGTTTGTCAAATTGATCCGTTATTCGCTTGTATTGCGATGAATTGAGTCGTGTCTCTACATCACTGGAGTTTGTGCCTTTATCATCTAAATTCACACACTTTAAAAGGTTATCAAATGCCTGTCTGAATCTCGGAATTTCGTGCAATTGACCAATACACTTTTTATTGAGCGTAGTACCCGGTTCTGACTCGTCCCTAACCTTTTCTCTTTCGATGTCGTTGTTCAATTTTTCAATTACTTCATCAGATTTATATCGTAGCTCCAAGTCTCGTATTCTTAAATCTTCTCTCGATTCATATTCGTCATTCAACAACCTTCTAACAAATTTCTTTTTAGCTTCCTTTAAGTCCTCGTTGTGTTCTGTTAGTTTTTTATAAAATTGGAGCATATCTTCTGTAAACCACTTGTATTGTTCCGGATGAATTTTGCGTAAATCAAATCCTTCCCATTCACAATGAGGACATCTTTTTTCGTCTTTCTCTTCTTCATCGTGTATAAGTTTCTGTTCTATCCCTTTATATGTTTCTATTGCTAACGCTAGAAATGTTTGTCCACTTTCTTGTGAAAATACATCTACATTATCCTTGTCTACTGACCACGCTAAAAATCTGGCTAATTGCTGATAGTAACCGTGTCGGTCATACTCATATGATCGGACCCGTTTGAAGTATTTTTTAGGTGAAAAAGTGCCTTTTAGCATACGAACACAATTTGGTGTTTCCTTCCTAATCCTTTCACAGTCTTTTTTTATTTTATCCTGCTCATCTTTTCTCAAATCTGAAGATTCCTTAAGTGCTTTCTCCCCCGATTTTAGACGATTCAATTGGTCTTTTAACCACCAAAGTTCGTCCTCTACAAAGAGATCAATGAATATATCCTTTAGATTTCGGTACTCTTTTCGTTTAATATCGTAAAGCTCTTTCGGTGGTTGGTAGACTCTACTACGAAGGACTTGGCCTTTATCTTTATTCAAAAGTTTTCCGCATGCTTCTTTGAGATTATCCCAGCTGCTATCTAAATCATCCATCTGCCGATTTGACTCGGCTTGAATCAAAAGACTATGAATAACTTTATAAGGCGTTCTTTCTATCTTGTAAGTGGTTCCCTCAATATATTCACGCCAGAAATATCGATTTAAGGTATCAAGAGCATGATACGCTAGTTGGAGTTTGAGCTGGATATCTGCACGATACAGAACAGAAGGAACATATATCAGCGAATTGCCAAGATGGGATTCAAAGTATTCACGTTTTTCTGGTTTCTTTTTCTTTTTGTCTTCAGCTTCATTACCCGTGTCTTTGTAGGTCTCACTCACTTCCTTGATGATATAATTAAACTCCCGGATAGCCAATCTATAGCGCCTAACATGGAAGTAAGCCACACCAATGTTATATCTTGCCCAAAGGTCATAAAACCAAGAGAGCTCAAGAGGTATTACTTGCCTACTTTGCCGAATTATCCTATGTGCGTGCTCTGAGAATCCTAGGCTCTCATAATCTTGAGAAATTGCAGAAAGTTCGAGAAGATATAGTACTGTAAGCCGAGTTAATTTTCTTCTCTCCTCTTCGTCATCAGAATATGTAGAAGGAAGTTGCTTTTCTAGGTATTGTAGTACGTCGTCTAAACGGCGGTAAAAGCAATCGGTCCCCTTTTCTTTGATACAGGCACGAAACAGTTTTGCATAGAACAAAGGAGCCCACTGGGCATTGACATCAGCAACACCGCCCGGTAAATCTTTGTAATAGACTTTCTTTATCGGATTTGCACCCGCAAGATTTAGAGCATTATACCAAGATCGATCTTTAGCATGAGTACTTTTTCTGGAACGAAAACATTCTTCATAATGCGTCTTCAATTCATCGTCTAGCTCAGTTACGCGGATAGCCCCTCCTTGTCCAAAAATATGGACATATTCTTCATCGTCTATCCACACATCCATCTGGGCGTTGAATTTTTCAAATTCCTCAAAATTATCCATGACCTTACCCCAGAAAATTAAACTCGCACCAACGATCTGTTAACTGATGGTAAGTTATTTAGTGAGAGCTAGAGTTTCTTCTACCTACACGCATGGCACGAAGAACACTGCTTGCACACTACTCGTTTGCCTTTTGCCTCGATTATCTGGATGGGGAAAACCATCCTCTTATCTTTGATTAAGACGGGGCGTTCATAACTTATCTTCTTCATTGCCTTGCCTCCTTCCTAATTATTCTTTGTTTATGAAACCCACTAACAAGCTCCCGCAGATCTACCTCCCCCTGCTGGGGAGAGATATCAAAGGTTGCCAAAAAATCGTCCCTTAAGCGAATCCACTCTATACCACCACTGATATTCTCCAGCACCCAGAAGGATGTCCGGTTAAGTCGGAATTGATCGCCAGTTATAACGCTGAACGCATAGAACCAGTCCTGGTCCGGCAGAGAATGCAGCACTATGCCAGGTTCTAGTGATAGAACTACGCCAGATTTCAGCGCCAGCATGCTGGATCCTCCGCCATATAATCTCCCGAGCAAAAATACGCCATAGCCCGGCAACCGCGGCAACTTGTGAAAAGGTCACAGTCGCGGCACTTGCCCTTAAAATTGTCAGGGTTTCTAACCCTCCACAGGAGTTCTGAGTCGTACCAGACAGAAAATAGACCATCTACTAGGACATTTCCAATCGGAATGGGAAGGCGGCGGCAGGGGTACACCGTGCCATCGGGCATTATTGTCAATGCATTGTTGCCCACCGAACATAATGCTCCAACATCGGGGTCCTCCGGCGCAACCAAAGCAAAAAGCGGCCGGTACATCAATATACGGGTGCCATTCTTCTGTAAAGCTATGTTATAAACATGCTCATAGAGTTTTTTAAGTTCTTCCGATGTGAGAAGTTGCTTGCTTAGTGACTGCCCTCTGCCTTCAGGAATTAACCGTTCCAGGGCGAAAGTATCTACGCCTTCGTTACTAAGTAGTTCAATAAGCTGTGGTATTTCATCATAATTAATCTTGCTGACGGTTGTCATGACACTGGTAGTCAAACCGTGCCTTTTCATCGTCCTGATCGAGGTTAGGGTTTCCTCATAACTGCCGTCACCCCTGATGGTATCGTTAGTTTCTGCTGTTGCTCCCTCCAGAGAAACCTGTACGCGGCGCAGCTTGCTTTGTTTTTTCAGAGCAATGGCGACATCGTCTGAAATAAGCGAGCCGTTAGTCAGGATGTCATAATAGGCAAAAGCATCGATCCGATCTACTTCATCCATCAGGGAAAAGAGTTCTGCCTGACGAACAAAAGGTTCGCCTCCGGTGAAGGAGAGGGAGCCTTGTCTATCCCACTTAACCAGTGCCTCCACCATGTGGTCAAGAACTAGCTCAAGCTTAGCCAAGGGTAAGTCATTAATAGGGTGACCATTCTGGTAACAGTGGCGGCAATGCTTATTGCATCTTTCTGTAATATGCCACTGAAAGTAGAATTCGTCTGTGGCATTAAGATCTGTGTTCACTTCCACCCCGCGGAAGACAAGACCATTATAATAATTATAGCACCATTTCCCAAAACCTCAATGGAAAAATTTTGTATTTTTATTTGGCCCACCTTTGGAAGTAAATAGGGAATAAATCGTATTTTCTGGAACTATCTCTAAAATATTAACAAAAAGCCAAGATGTACAGTCTTGCTATGTGCCCCCTTTTTTTCTAGTCTAGAGGGTGGGATATCCGTATTTTACTGCGAAGAATTCTTTGTAGTTGCTAAGAGCCCCTGTGAATCTTTTAACAATATCCTGGACAGATATCCTGAAAATGTCCGGCCTTTCCCCACCTCTTGCTTCTACTAGGTAGCTCTTGAGTCGATCGAAGATATTGCCAGGTCCCCAAAACGCACTATTTCGCTCGTCTGCAGCCAAGACAAAAATCCCTCTTATTTCCCCATCTGGGTTCTCTCCCGATCGCTTCTTTGCGACCATAAGGTTCCGCAAGGCCTGATAGAAGATATTCAAAGGACACCGCTGAATTTCGTCTGCTTGTGAACCTGCCACTTTAGTAGGGTCGAGCAGACCATACTGAGCTCCTAGATGCCAGTATCGTGTACCCCCCTTCGCAAGATAACAGAGGTAGCCCCGATTCCTCTGGATATACTGTTGGCTGCCGTAGCTGCCGTCGCAATTGCCCAGCTTTGTCTGCCGGCATTGTCCCAGCCCTGGTTCAGTGAATTTGAATTCGATCGTACAAACCTTCCCTTGTGCAGTGCGCAAGTACAGATCTACAGATGTGGCCGCACGCCTTTCCCTCAAGTCTCTGCCTACATTGAGTTCGAGCACGACTGCAGTCTCGATTCCGAAGTCAAACTTTGTATGAAGCGTATACTCGCGAAGACTATCCTTGAGTGTGTCGAATAATGGTGCGAAGTTGTCATGCTTCTTCATGGGCAGGACGAGATTCCAGCACAGCGCTTGAGAACTGGCCATGTGTCCTATATAGTCATGCACCGCAATTTCGGAGGCTGCATCATCATATTTCCGCTCGACCTTACCACTGAGCAAGTCTTCTACCTGGCTCCTGATGTCTGGATGGAAGTTCAGGTACTGGAACTCTGGCGTAAAGAGAAAGTGCCATCTAGGATGCGATACAGTTTCATCATCCGGAATCGGGAGATTGCATCTCTGTCTCAGCCATGCCAAATAGTTTCCAGTCATATCGTTGATGTAATATCTGAGTTGAGTGGGTGACATGCTTCCTTTTGTCATGACCGCACCTTCTGCCATTCAACTTGTAGATCTATAATCTACTTGTTCAAGAATGCTGTGAGTGTATTCTATCACGTTCAATGCAGGGACAGAAGTGGACAGTCAACCAGGGACATATTGCACAATACATCGTTGTTTTGTGTGACCTAGCAAGTCGGATTGCGCCTTCAACATTTGCTTCCCAGTTCCGCTTCAGTTTCCACTAGTATCCAGTTTAATTTCCACGATTTTCCACTTGGGCAATTCCAATGCCTCAAAGACCTCTTGCTCGCTGGTGTAGGTCACACAACCGGCTGGTGCGTCAAATAACTTTGGTTCTTGATTGCTTCTTCAGTTTTGTCCGTTTCCACTTCCTTTACGTGTTCTAGTTCAATTTCAATACATATTTCAACATATATGTTGAAATTACTTTGAAATAAGTCTTCACACTTATCATTGTTTATGATCTCAGAGTGTTAATGATAGGTAGTAACAATTGTATCTTTGCTACAAATATCGTTACCGGCTCATCTGCTCAATCTCTCTTATTGAACAATAACCACTGTGGAGTTTTACTAACTCACGAATCTAGTTTCTTTGGGAAAATTATAGACCGCCACTGTCAGTCTTTAGAATTTCGCAGGCACTTGACAAAATATATGTAATATGATATATAAAATAATATATAATAATGGTAACAGGAGACGCAATGTGAAAGAACCACGTCAAAAAAGTATAGGGGTAACCCCCGGGGAAAAGGCTCAACTGGACAAAGCGAAGGATCTATACGAGACTAGAACAGGTGATAGTACTGATTGGGGCAAATTCCTCGCCATTACATCAGCTCTGGCGTTAGGGGCGCTGGGCATCTACAAGCTGGCAACGTCCAACCGGAATAGACCTTCGGTTGAGTGTCCCAATTGCGGCATTAGATTTGTGATTGCGGATTCAGGAGGATTACCTCGCATTGTGCAGGTGCAGTGTCCAGAATGTAGCGAGGAAATAGTGATAGATTTTGGAAGATAGCGGATAGGAGGGAACAAATAAAAAACAACCACCTTAGAGTAATGTGAATAATTAGATGAGTGGTAGGCGATGGAACCACCTACCACTCGAGGTAGCGACAAATAATGGAAACTCACTTTCGCGTACCCATGCATATTTTATCATCGTAAGTCCAAAAAAGTCTAAAGAATTATGTAGATTGGGCGAGAGGCCAATATGAATGATACCAAAATGGAGATTCTGCGGTGCTTATCCGACGGGGACTGGTGGACCACCCCGGAGGTTGCTCAAGAGTGTGGTCTGAGTCTGACCAATACCTCCGAGCTTCTTCGTCGTTATCGGAGTCAGAGCCTGGTGAATCGCGAGCGTAACTATGATGTACCTCGGGGTTATAGGTATCGGATTACCGATGTTGGCCTAGACCGCCTGCAGTACCTTGGTTCCGACGTAAGAAAAACGAGCTCAGCAATAGCCAATAAGGTTGGCTTCGATGGAGGTAAGAAACGAGTATTCGACATGTGGGTAGAACAAAAATTAGGGAGGTAAACGATATGAAGAAATTGACTGAACATTAGGTGAAAAGCTAAGTGAAGATAAGGTCGACTTAGCTTGAGGTGGATGGGCTAGAAGGAAAAGGAGTTAAAAACATGGCTGACATAAGTGAAATTGATGAGGTTCTAGAAGAAGAGGGATTAGACAAAGAAAAGCTCGAGGCAGCCCTGGAACTGGCTAGGTTGGTAGCTGATGAAACGGGAATGTGCTGTGAGAGACTCGGGCAGTTTACCTGGGCCTGTTATCGAAAACTGGAGGTTGAAGAGTGAAAGAAATAGGAGAGATAGATCAAGAAAACCTAGATACTGCCATAGCC
>Ga0209636_10007570_pt1 | contig 11076 bp, 8 predicted proteins | sample DeeMarSWOR152_54_FD_187464 | JGI IMG/M metagenome (GOLD analysis project Ga0209636, IMG submission 187464) | Marine sediment microbial communities from White Oak River estuary, North Carolina - WOR-1-52-54 (SPAdes) (version 2) | ecosystem: Environmental > Aquatic > Marine > Intertidal zone >... | reverse complement strand
CGTTCACAAAGTTTACAACATCCATTTCAGCATCCATTTCAGCCAGTATGCCACACACCTTCCTGCCTTCAATCAAGACATCATTGGGCCATTTTAATTCGGCCTTTAACCCAAAGAGCTTTCTAATTGTAGCTGCCACGGCAATAGAGGCCATCAAGTTTATCCTGGGAGCATATGCGGGACTTATCCTGGGGCGTAAAACGAGAGTGAAGTAAATCCCTCCTTCTGGCGAGAGCCATTCCCGGCTCAATCTCCCCCGCCCACGGGTCTGGGCTTCGGCAATCACGATTGTCCCCTCCCCTGCTCCCTTTTTAGCCAACTCTCTTGCCGCGTCCATGGTCGAGCCAATCTCTGGGAAGTAGTGAATTCTTTGTTCTAAACCGGGAAATTCGTAAGGAAGCAATAAATCTGGAGAAGAGACCAGCCTGTATCCCCTAGGCGAGGCCTCTATTACATAGCCGTCCTCTTTTAAGCTGCGAATATGCTTCCAGATAGAAACCCTGGAGGTGCCAAGCTGGTTAGAAAGTGTCTCGCCAGAAAGATAACCACTACACTCTCGAAGAGCTTTCAATATTCGCTTTCTCGTTTCGTTAACCTTCATTTCCTAAATGTTAACGATTATACTGGTTCTTGTCAATTGCCCTGTCGTTTGACTATTTCTATTACAAGGGTTATCCTTTAGACGCTGATGGAGATTACCTGGCTAGGACATTCCTGCTTTCTGATTAGAGGGAAAGAAAAAACCATCATAACAGACCCATGTCATCCTGACTTGGGCTACCGCCTGGGGCAACCTGAGGCGGACATAGTGACATTGAGCCATTTCCACCCTGGCCATAGCTACATCGAAGGCGTCGCCAATGAGCCCAAACAAATAAAAAGCCCCGGGGAATATGAAATAGGGGGAACATTCATCACAGGAATCTCCACTTTCCACGATGATAAGAAGGGGGAATTGAAAGGGAAAAATACCATTTATGTTATCGAGATGGATGGAATAACTTTATGTCACCTAGGTGACCTGGGGCATCCTCTGGGTCCGCATTTGGTAGAGGAATTAGGAGATATAGATATACTATTCTTGCCCGCCGGGGAGGTATCTACTATACCCATTGACACGGCTGTGGAAATAGTAAGGCAATTAGAGCCTCCTATTGTCATCCCCATGCACTACAAGACAGAGGCGTTCGCTGGCAACCTCAGTCTTGTGGACAAATTCCTGGATAAAATGAGAATCCGGGAGCTAGAGGCAAAGCCCAAACTCTCGATTACTTCATCGTCCCTGCCCACCACCACACAAACCATAGTTCTCAACTATCTCTAAACCCTAAATCCAGAGGACTGAGCAATTTTACACTTCTGTCATTAGTGCTTTAATGCGAAATCCCAATCAGCCTTAAAAGTTGATGGCACAAGCGGGTAACCGACGGTTACCTTTACTTCTTAAGACTGCCAATTAAAGCGTCAATATCCATAGCAGCCATGGTCATGGTTTGAAGCGTACCTCTTGCACCCAGAGTTGCCGCCACCTTGGATATTGCTTCATTACTGGGAGATTCTAAAATGTTCACGAAGTCATACGGCCCTAGCAGAGCATACTGAGCCAGAATCTTCGTTCCCATTGCCTCCACTTCTTTGTTGACCTCTTTGATCCTTCCAGGATTTTCCGTGATAGTCTTTCTTCCCTCATCAGTGAGGGTCGTCAGCATTACGAATTTAGCCATCTTTTACCTCCTCTGCGCTGTTTTGCACTTCAAAGACCCCGGGTTAAATCCCGCTTGTGCCTATATTAGGTGACTCCTTATTGTCATTCTAAGCAAAGGAAAGAGTCCAGACTCTTCCCTAGCGCCCAGGGTGACAAAATAAACGCCTCAGCAATCCTATAAGAACTTATGCAGAATGCTATATATTATACTACCAGAGCAAGCATTCCTCCAAGAGTTCTTTTTCCCTTGTCCTCATTTTGGCTTCTTCGTCGGGTTCTTCATGGTCATAGCCCAAAAGATGAAGTATCCCATGGATAACCAGCAATGCCAGCTCTCTTTCGGGTGAATGCCCTTGCTCTCTGGCTTGTTCTACCGCTTGGGGATAAGAGATGATTACCTCTCCCAACCTGGTTACCCCATCAGGAGGGAGTGCGAAAGAATCATCGACTTCCTTTTGCGGAAGCATGTAGAAAGCCAGCACATCCGTGGTTTCATCCACCCCCCGGTAGTCTCGGTTAAGTTGTTTCACCGTCTCAGAATCGGTGAAAACCAGGCCCACCTCGTAAGGAGGAGCCACCCCTTCAGCCTTAAGGACAGTTTGAGCTGTCCTCTTCGCCCAGCCCTCGTCCACCAGTCCCCAAAATTCTTCATCAACAGAAATTTCAATTTCTTCTAACATGGCAAAAGACTCGTTATTACCCCTATAAGCAACTCATCTTATTTACAGTTGTTATACCATAAAGGTTTCATCCCCAGTTCAATGCCCAACTGCCCAATGTTTAAGGTGGGTTTGAATATGCCAGTCTGAAATTCTTCCTAGCTCTAGGTCAATCAATGCAATTGATCCAGTATTTGCAATACCGGCTGCGTCCCATGCAAACACTATCTCATTGCCCGAATTAGAATCAAAGTATCTAAAACTTCCAATTACATGCCAGGAAATTCGCTCGAAGTCTTCCTGAAAGATTCCTCAATACCACCTTATTACTCCCACCCTTACCTGCTTCTCCACGAGAATGCCAGAATTCATCGCCAACTCCTCTTGTCATTTTGTCTAGAACCTCATAAAAATTATCCTGTGTCCAATCCTTACGACGACCTTTGAGCAACTTTGCGGCTTCTATAAAGAGTTCATGTAAAACTGATAAGCCTATAGTTTTCTGGATAACATGGTGCTGTGGCTCCTTAAAAGCCTTCGGACAAAGTTTCCTCCAAGCCGCCCAATATTGATCTAAGGCATCAATGAGTTCATCGATCGCAAGAGTTTTAAGTATTGGATCCTTGAGGATAGGTTCCAAGGAGCTTGTGAACGCTCTTTGGCTAACGCCACCTCCCCTTTTACCCGGTAGCTTAATTCTATTTTCCCATGGAGACCCTGCTCTATGATTCAACCTATCTGCAATTCGAACAGCTGCTTGAGTTCTCTCCAGCGTCTCTACTGCCCCTAATACCCCAAGTTCTTGCCTTTGTTCAGGTGTAAGTCTGGCAATAAATCTGTCCGAGAGGTCGGATCGAACTGTCTTTTGTGTACGGTTTATGACAACAAATTGTTTAGCTTCACAAAAACGCGGATTCGCTACCTCTTTTTTTCCTAGCTTTGCGGGGCATATGATGATAACTGGTAAGGCAAAATCAGAATTAATTTCGTCCCTCCTTATGGCCTCCCTCAGGCCTCCGATTCTGTGTTGACCGTCTACTTCATATAAGATCGAGCTGCCGGGTATGTTTAAAATTCCATACTTCCCATCTTTGGATCTGAATTCAACAGATTCTCGGACGCTTAACAAGACTGCCGGGGGAGAAATGTTATCTGGATTTGCAATGTATTTAGCAAATAACCTAGCCCTGACCATACTCAGTCTTCTTTGGTAACCTTCACGATTATCTGGCGACCACGCATCAGCCTTCACTCTTTTCTCATCACAGAGTTGTTCAGCCGACATGTAAGCGGCGTAAAACTTTTTCTTATTTTGCTCTATTTCAAAAGCAGGTAGTTCCATTATTCACCTCCTTCTGCGGATTCTTCTGGTTCTTTATTATTTCACCTAACCTCAGTATATACCAATTTCCCTTCCATTGTTAATAGAAAAGATGCCGTTTTAACTCCCCTGATACAGCAGCATTATAATCCTTTGGCTGTTTTTGTTGAACCCTCTCTCCCAATGTTCGCTCTGCTTTATATATCCCTGAAGAGCTAGTAAAATAACATAGATGACTGTAACGCCTCTTAGAAAGCAGTATCTCAGGGTTAAGCAGAAGTATCCCGAGGCTATAGTTTTCTTCCGCTTAGGCGACTTCTATGAGACCTTCGATGAAGATGCCAAAGTCGCTTCGCGAGAACTGGACGTTGTCCTGACTTCCCGGGAGATGGGCAAGGGGCAGAGGGTGCCCATGGCGGGGATACCTCACCATGCTTTGGATAATTATCTGGCTAAGCTCATAAACCGGGGTCATAAAGTAGCTATTTGTGAGCAACTTACTCCGCCGGGTAAAGGACTGGTGGAGAGAGACGTCATTCGCGTGGTGACGCCGGGGACAGTGGTCGAGCCCAATCTGCTTGAGAGTAAGAGCAATAACTATCTGGCCAGCCTGGTCGTTGAAGGCGAGGAAGCGGGAATCGCCTATGTTGATATAAGCACGAGCGAGTTTGCCACCGCTCAGCTTCCCGCTGAAAGAGTCATGCCTGAATTGGAGCGGCTTCAGCCCAGCGAAGTTCTTATTCCCGAAGGTGCCGATGATTATGCTCAGTTGTTGTTCACCATAAGCCGACTCGATGACTACTGGTTTGACCCCGAGATTGCCCAGGAAGCCTTGCTGGAACATTTCGCCGTGGCTAGCCTAGAAGGCTATGGCTGTGCCCGCTTGCCTTTAGCCATAAGGGCCGCTGGCGCATTAATACATTATGTCAAGGAAACGCAGAAGGAAACTCTGCCCCAGCTAAGCAAACTTGCTACCTACTCCACAGATTCCTTTATGACCCTCGATGGTCAGACCATCCGCAATCTGGAGCTTTTTCAAGGCGGCAGGTGGGGAGAAACCGGCAACTCCCTCCTCTCCGTCATTGACCTGAGCAAGACAGCCATGGGTGGCAGGCTGCTCAAGAATTGGCTGGGACATCCCCTCCTGGACCTCGCTATCTTGAATCGGCGACAAGAGGCGGTTGCCTGGTTTCATCAAGATAGTCTGGCTCGCCAGAAAGTTATCTCTCTTTTATCAGATATTGCTGACCTGGAGAGGTTGGTTAATCGAGTGAGTAGTGGCAGAGTCATGCCCCGAGAATTGATAACGCTCCGCTCTAGTTTGGAGAAGGTGCCGGACTTGAAAGCGGCGATGGCAGATGGGGACGCCATAAATTGGCTAAGCGCCGAACTTAAGCCTTGCCCCGACATCGTGGACTTAATCGCCCGGGCTATTGCCGATGAGCCGGGGGATCTGGAGCAAGGTGGTGTGATAAAGGAAGGTTTTTCCCCTGAGCTGGATGAAATTCGTCGCAATTCCCGGCAGGCCAAGCAATATCTTGCTAGCCTGGAGCAAAGGGAAAGGCAGCGCACGGGAATTAAATCCTTAAAAGTAGGCTACAACCGGGTATTCGGCTATTATATTGAGGTATCTCGGGCTAATCTCAGCTTAGTTCCTTCTGATTATATTCGTAAGCAGACTTTAGCGGAGGCGGAAAGGTTCTTCACCCCCGAACTTAAGGAGTATGAATCGCTGATTCTCAATGCTCAGGAAAAGATCGCTGACCTGGAGGCTGCCATTTTCCGGCAACTTTGCCAGCAGATAAGCGCTGTTGGGGGGCAAATTTTGGCCACCGCCAGAGCCATCGCTCAAATTGATGCCCTTGCCAGCCTTGCTGAGGTAGCAGTGCGTCATGGTTATGTCAAGCCAACGTTAACCAACGATGATGTCATTGACATTAGGGGAGGGCGTCACCCCATTGTGGAACAGAGCATAGGCAGCGATAATTTTGTTCCTAACGATGCTTATTTATGTAATAAGGATAATCAACTTATCATACTTACAGGTCCCAATATGTCAGGAAAGTCCACCTATCTCAGGCAGGTAGTCCTAATCATCCTTTTAGCTCAGATAGGAAGCTTTGTCCCTGCCGATTCAGCGAATGTTGGAATTGTTGACCGCATCTTTACTCGCATTGGCGCCCAGGAGGACTTAGCTGCCGGCCAATCCACTTTTATGGTGGAGATGACTGAGGCAGCCAATATCCTGAATAACGCTACCCCTCGCTCTTTTATCATCCTGGATGAAATTGGTCGGGGCACTTCCACCTATGACGGGCTTTCCATTGCCTGGGCAGTAGCCGAGTTCATACACAACCACCCTGAGCTTGGGGCGAAGACCCTTTTTGCCACCCATTATCATGAGTTGGTGGACCTAGCTGGTATCCTGCCCAGAGTGAAAAACTTTAACGTGGCGGTGGCGGAGGAAGGGGACAAAGTTATCTTTCTCCACAAGATTGTCCCCGGGGGCACCGACAGGAGCTACGGCATTCACGTGGCTCAGCTAGCCGGCCTGCCCAAATCAGTAATCGTTCGAGCTCAGGAAGTCTTAGCTGAATTGGAGAGCCATGCTTCTAAAAAAAGCAAAGCCCCTCGGCATAAAGCATCGCTCCAGATTCCTCTTTTTACGCAAGGCTCCCTATTAGCTGATGAAATTAGCCGGCTTGACATTGATTCCATGTCTCCTCTGGAAGCAATCACCAAGCTCTATGAGCTCAAGCGAATGGCTCAAGAGAATAAGGACTCACCGCCTGAGGTGAAAATCCAAAAACCGAAATCTTAAACCTTAAACAAGCTCAAAATTCAAACCTCAAATGTTCAAACCGGTTTTGGATTTTGAATTTGGTCATTTGAATTTGTTTAGGATTTAGTGCTTAGGATTTTAAAGATTCGTGATTATACCATAGGAGTAGGTAAGGAGGGATAAATATATGTTGGAGAAAATTCTAATAACTTTCAATTCATTCTTTCAGGGGAACGCAGAGGCCAAGAGTGTTGGCGATAGGCTGGAGATTACCATAGGCTCTCAGACTTTAATAATATCGTTGCCAGAGGTAATCGGAGGTCAATCTACGGTTTCGTCATAGTTCCCTTGAGATACGCATAAACATAAACTGAGGTTTTATCCCCTCCCCCTGGCGCACCATCACAACCCAGTTCAATTAATGCGCTTTGTACGGCTCTAGCATCGTCACTGGTATAGCATTGGCGGGCAATATAAGGATGACCTTCTTTGGGAACTTTGTGTTCTAGAATTAAACGATTTACCCAATTAGATGCGATACCACAATACCAATCTGGGTATGAGCCACCCTGTTTATTTATATGCGCTAAGATTTCCTCATATACATCTCGTGCTGTCAGTGGTAGCATAATCCACCTCCTCTGATATGGATTATAACACTGGGGTAAAGGGTGTCAATGGCTATATAGAAGCCAACTCTTCTGGATGGACAAAACGGCAGAACAAATCCTGGTGAAGGTTGCCATATGACCAAACCTATAGTTAACTGCATAATCATTATAATTCTCCCTCCCCTAGCGGGAGGGAGTTAGAGGGAGGGGGATTTCACCCTCACCTTAATCCTCTCCCTTCAAGGGCGAGGAATTTTATACGAGATTATGCGGAAGACCATATTTTATGAGACTAGACACTAGTATTAAAGGATAGTGGTGGGGAACTCTTCCTCTGCCTTTGCCTGGACTTGAGCCAGGAAATCAGCACATTCCTTGGCTATTCCCATGGCATCCAGATGGTAGAGAGAGCGAAGAAAATCTTGCTTTCCATGGGTTACGAATTCGTCAGGAATGCCTAACCGCTTCACCTTGACATCTGAGGCTTCAGCCTTTTCCAGCAGCTCCAGCACTGCGGTACCAAAGCCGCCGCTAAGAATATTCTCCTCTACTATGACCATCTTTTTGGTGTGGTTGGCTACATCCAGAATCAACTCTGTATCCAGGGGCTTAGCGAATCGGGCATTAATTACCATGGCATCAGTGCCCCAAAGAGCTAAATGTTCCGCTGCTTCCAGAGAAGGCATGACAGTAGAGCCGATGCCTATTATGACTATATCTTCACCTTGCTTTATTATCTCACCTTTGCCTATAGGAAGCTGACGCAGCTCGGTGGCCAAGGGCACGCCTGCTCCCCGACCCCGAGGATAACGAATTGCTATAGGATGCTCGGCATTGAGGGCAGTATAAAGCAGGTCTTGCAGTTCATTCCCATCCTTAGGTGCGCAAACAATCATATTAGGCATCAAATTAAGATAGGATAAATCAAATATCCCTTGATGTGTTTTGCCATCCTCTCCGACAATGCCGCTGCGATCGAGGGCAAAAATGACAGGCAGATCAGGGAGACAAACATCGTGCAATACCTGGTCAAAGGCACGCTGCAAGAAAGTGGAATATATAGCTACAACAGGTATAAAGCCCTGGGTAGCTAGACCGGCGGCTAAGGTAACCGCATGCTGCTCAGAAATCCCTACATCGTAGATGCGTTGAGGAAACTCCTTGACCAGAGAAGACAGGCTATTGCCTTCGACCATGGCAGCACTTATCACTACCACCCTGGGATTGTCCCTAAGCAGTCCACCGACTGTTCGAGCAAATATCTGACTATAAGTAGGTATTGTGCCCAAGCCCTCGCTTTTAGGAGATAGACCGTGAAAATAAGTGGGATTATCCTCGGCTGGCTTGTAACCCTTGCCCTTCGTAGTCAAGACATGAACAATGACCGGCTTGTAGTAATTTCTGGCCTGAGTCAGAGCTGTTTCCAATCCAGCAGTGTTATGACCATCTATCGGCCCCAGGTAAGTAAAGCCCAGCTGTTCCCACATCATGGTGGGCATGACCACCGCTTTTACTCCTTCCCTAAGACGGCGCAATGCCCCTTGCAGCCTCTTTCCTCCAGGCAAAAAAGCCAGCAACCGATTCGTCTGTTTCTTAGCCTGTATATAGCCACGGGTTGTTCGCACTATATTTAGCCGCTTGGCTATCGCCCCTACAGTGGGCGAAATGGACATGCCGTTATCATTGAGCACCACGATAAGCCTTGTGCCCAAATGCCCGGCGTGATTCAGCGCTTCGTAAGTCATGCCACAGGTAAGGCACCCATCGCCAATGACAGCTACCACGTGGTGACCACCGCGAGCAAGGTCGCGGGTTAGAGCCATGCCCAAAGCCGCTGAAATGGAGGTGCCACCATGTCCTGTAGTGAAAGCATCGTGAAGACTTTCATCTCTATCAGGAAATCCTGAGAGCCCCTGATATTGGCGAAGGGAGGGAAATTGCTCCCTTCTTCCTGTTAACAGCTTATGAACGTAACTTTGGTGCCCCACATCCCAGACTATCTTGTCCTTCGGGCTATCAAATACCCGGTGCAAGGCAACAGTAAGCTCCACCGCTCCCAGATTGGATGCTAGATGCCCTCCGTTTTCACTAACCCTGTTTACCAATAACTCCCTGATCTCGGAACAAAGTTCACCTAGTTCATCCTGGTTTAGCCCCCTAACATCGCTGGGGTCGTTTATTTTGTCCAGTATCTTAGACACTTCACTCTCCCACTTTAGATTATAACAAATTTTACTCCTATGCATGCTCCGGCCGCTAAGATTGCTGTGCTAAGTTCGAAACAGACGATTATATATTAACTATTAACACCGTACAATAAATAGAGGTTGTTTAGCAACCTATTCCCCTGCTCACTTCCCTTGATAAGGAAGCTGTTCAAAAAGAGAACTGGATTCTTTGCTTCCCTCCGAATGACACCTCGAATGCATATCCATCTCCTTCATAGCCTGGCTTTACTTCCTGCTAAAGTTTTAATCAGGCCAAATCATAATAGTTTTTGGGTTAGATTTTTTGTGATTTAACAACTCTTCCTTCGATTAGATTTTAGATTATTTAAATAGTGTTGACACCCCTTGACATCATTTTGAAAAAGTGTTATTCTTGCACTCATATATCGTATACGATTTACTTTGTGAAGATGACCAACCAGTTGACCACGACTCGGGCGGCAAAGGGGCTCAATATTGGCAAGAGTGGGCTAATGATCTGCTCGGAGCTAAGATGCGAACGAGGCTGTTGCGCAGTAAGGAATTGGTGTGGCCAGTATGCGGAACAAAAGGAAGCAATTAACCAGCTCTCTCATCACTTACCTCCTTTCTTCTAATATAGGCGGCGGGGGCGTCTCAACCTCCCGTCGCCACCTCTCTATGATGTCCTATGCTGGGGCTGCTGTCTCACACACCTTGTACGAGTAGGCAGGCTTCTATATATAACGGAGCACTCTAAATCACCTAGTTCTGCCATATGTCCCCCGTAGCTTCAACAACCCAAACAATGGGGTCAACCAAGAACTCCCTGACCAGGGTCCTCAAAAAGCTACTTCCTGATATGAAATCTGCGACAGGGGGGCTAAGCTGGTAGTACAGGGCGACAAATTGAGATCCCACGGTGCTTTCCAGCAACACGATATCCCGGAACTCTCGCAACACATCGATCTGTTCAGCAGTGGGAGTTCCGTAGGCTGCGGTAGCAATAAAACAACCTTCGGAGGATGGTAGATATGTTGTGTCTGTGGTGAATTGAAGGGTAGTACCCTCAATCACAGTGTCATTATACTTAAGCCGGGCTTTGAACTCATACTGGGTGTTGGAGTCAAGCCCGGTGAGCGACTCAACATAGGTGCTATTTCCTGATTTAGACACCCAAGCAGTAGAGGACCAAGGCGAGCCGATGGACTTCTTGTAGGCAAAGCATACTTCCACCTGGCTAAAGTTCCCCGCAGTGTAGTTCATATTCAGGGTGGCGCTGTGCAGGCCGATCCCAGTGGCGGCTTGTGTGGTAACCGTCGGATACTCTGGAGGCAGCGGTATCTCCTCTACCACCACATTGGTGGTAGCGTCATCACTGCAGCCATTGCTGTTGGTTACTGTCAATGTATAGGTGCCTGCCATAGCTGTGGTGGCACCAGTACGAATGGGATCCTGGTCTTCGCTTGTCCAGCCACCAGGCCCAGTCCAGTTGTAGCTAGCCATGCCATCGGGGCCGCCAGTTAACTGTATGGTAGCTCCTTGAGAGACTGGCGAGTTGCTTGAGGCTGTGGCTGTGGGCGCAGCCGGAATGTGGACACACTGGCCGTTTTCGCAGGTATCGATGGTGCAGGGGTCGCCGTCATCGGTACATGGTGTACCATCGGCCTTGTTTCTGGTATTACCGTTATCCACCCACTGGGTGTCGGTGACATTATGAGTACAGCCGATAAATTCATCGCAGTAGTAGTCCCTGTACTCCTGCTCCTTCTGCTCCTTCTCGGTACAGAGTGTGTTCTCCACCCATTGGGT
>Ga0209636_10007569_pt1 | contig 11076 bp, 10 predicted proteins | sample DeeMarSWOR152_54_FD_187464 | JGI IMG/M metagenome (GOLD analysis project Ga0209636, IMG submission 187464) | Marine sediment microbial communities from White Oak River estuary, North Carolina - WOR-1-52-54 (SPAdes) (version 2) | ecosystem: Environmental > Aquatic > Marine > Intertidal zone >... | reverse complement strand
TTTGCCAGTCTGGGACAGGCGAATGGCTGTTAATGAGACCATTGCTCATCTTAAGCTCTTGATGGAGGAAGACAGAGTGGGCAATGTTGATATGGATGGTGCTTCTTTATATTTAGCTAAAGACTAGCAAGAAAAGAGGAGGTGAAGAAATGGCAACAAAAGTAGGAATCAATGGCTTCGGGCGTATTGGCAGGTTAGCTCTGAAGGCAATTATCCAGCGTTGTGGCGATAAGGTGGAGGTGGCGGCGGTGAATGACCTTACCGATGCTAAAACCAATGCCCATCTTTTTAAGTATGACAGCAATTATGGCATCTATCCCGGTAAGGTGGAAACTAAAGACGATTGTATCGTAGTTGACGGGAGGGAAATAAAGGTCTTAGCTGAGCGTGACCCGGGGAAAATTCCTTGGCGAGACTATGGGGTGGATATTGTGATTGAATCTACCGGGCTTTTCACCCAAGCGAGCAAAGCTGCTGCTCATCTTCAAGGCGGTATTAAGAAAGTAGTTATTTCAGCACCGGCTCAAGAAGAGGATATATCTATTATCCTTGGTGTCAATGAAGGACAATATGACCCGGCTAAGCACCGTATTATATCCAACGGCTCCTGCACCACTAATTGCATTGCTCCTGTAATTAAAGTCCTTCATCAAAACTTCGGCATTGTTCACGGGTTAATGACTACCGTCCATGCTTATACTAACGATCAAAAGATACTGGATCTGTTTCACCGCGACCTGCGCCGAGCAAGAGCCGCTGCCACCAATATCATACCAACTACTACTGGTGCAGCTCGTGTTGTGGGCGTAGTCATTCCGGAACTTCAGGGGAAGTTACATGGTATTGCCCTGAGGGTGCCTACTTCGGTGGTGTCTGTCGTTGACTTTGTCGCTGACTTGAATAGAAAGGTAAGCGCTGAGGAAGTTAATGATGCCTTTCGTAAGGCTGCTGACAGAGAGCTTAAGGGAATTCTGGAATATTGTGACGAGCCGCTGGTGAGCTCGGATTTTAAGGGCAATCCAGCCAGTGCTATTTTCGATGCCTTGAGCACCATGGTCATTGATGACAACCTGATAAAGGTGTTAGCTTGGTATGACAACGAATGGGGCTATAGCTGCCGTCTTGCTGACCTCGCCACCTATATTATTAGAAAGGGATTATGACCCCCCACCTCTTTCTTGAAGATTACGGGCGGGGACAAACCCCGCCCCTACAGATGAATGTAGTGGCGAGGTTTATCCTCGCCTTATGGGCGGTTGCCCAACAAATTGGGCAACCGCGCCTGATAAGTCAGGCGACTACAAAAAACTGGAGAAGATAAAAGTTGAGCGGCGAAATCTTCAGGATTTCAGTTGTACCTCTACGGGTTCGGGGGCCTGCCTAGTGAGGGGGGCTTGAGAGTGCAGGGCGAGTAACATACCATGCTCTAAGACTGGGCAAGAAACTCAACTGTTTCAGGGAAGGCGAATCATGAGGAGGATGATTAGTTCGAGCAGGCTGCATTACACGAAAGGAGTTGGCATCTTTTTGATTACGGTAGCTTTAATTGCCGGGATGATAGGGTGTGCTCCTGCCCAGTATAACCTCAGCATCTCGAGCACTCGAGGCGGCAGAGTAACCACGCCCGGGGAGAGCACTTTCACCTACGACGCTGGCACGGTGGTTAGCCTGGTGGCGACCCCATATAGTGGCTATTGGTTTGTGAACTGGACAGGCGATGTGGACACCATTGCCAATGTCAATACCACCTCAACCAGCATCACCATGGACGGTAACTATTCTATCACCGCCAACTTTGTTGTTGTGGGGGAGGCAGCGCGTCTTCAGGTGGATAGTAACGGCGTGCTCTCGAAGGACGGGGAACCATACAGGGGCATTGGCGTCAACTACTTTGAAGCGGTACCCAGGGCTTTACTGTACGATGATGGCAGATACCGTGAAGGCTTCAAGACCCTTGCGCAGTACCACATCCCCTTTGCGCGCATCTGGATGGGCCCGTTCTGGCCCTCCCAGTGGCAACTGTACCTTGACGACCCGGACTGTTGGTTCAAGCGAATTGACAATGTGGTCTTGGCGGCGGAAGAATATGGCGTTGGCTTGTTCCCTAGCCTGTTTTGGATGATTTCCACGGTTCCCGACATTGTAGGCGAACCAGTGAGCGCTTGGGGCGATCCGAATAGTAAGACGCACGCATTCATGCGCCAATATGTGAAGGAGGTGGTGACGCGTTACAAGGATTCACCAGCGATTTGGGCCTGGGAGTTTGGTAATGAGTATAATCTTCTTGCTGACGTAAGGTACCAATTGCCTGTTGTACCCTGGCTTGGCACTCCGACACAGCGAACCGAGGCTGACTACGTTAGTCACGACATGGTCGTCACCGCCTTGGTCGCTTTTGGCGAGGCCGTGCGGGAATACGATCCGGTTCGTCCCATCACCACGGGGAATGGCATGCCGAGGGCGTACGCGGAACATCTACGCCGGGGCGAAGGCTGGACGCAGGATTCCAAAGAGGAATTCACTCAGAACATTCAGGATGTTACGCCACACCCCTATGATCTCGGACAAATCCACCTTTATCCCTTGGAACGGCAATACCGGTGGGGGCAAACAGACCTAACATACGAGGACCTCATAAGGGCGTCGATGGACGCGCTGGCTGATGCCAAAAAGGCCCTGTTCTTGGGCGAGTTCGGTGCAGCCATCGGTGCACCTGAGGGCTTCGATGCGGCCACTCCCGAGGAAGAGGAGGAGGAAAATAAAGCCTTTATTGCTGCCATCGAGGCCACGGGCGTTCCCTTGGCCGCAATCTCGATCTTCGACAGCAGCAGCCAATTCATCGGTGAATGGGCGCCCTTTAACATTAATGTCGGCACAAGACGCGAGTACCTGCTCGATCTGCTCCAGGAGGCCAACAACCGGCTCATCGGGGCCATGGCCTTGACGACCACCACGTTGAGCCCCCTGGAAAACCTTATTAGGGAAGGTGAAGGCGTTGTCCTGACTGCGCCTGACGCCGATTCTGGCGACCTTTGGTATCAATGGTATCGTGATGGCAAGGCGATACCAGGCGAGACGAGTCAAACCCTGGAGCTGCACCCCATAACGGCGGCTGATTCGGGCACGTGTTATACTATTAGAAAGGGATTATAACTCCCGTCTAAGCTCTCCTCCAAAGGGAGAGAAATAAGGAAAGGGAACAAACAATGCACGTCAGTGTGTGCCAAATTGAGCTTCGTCTCCCTGAGAACCATTCCCTCAAAGGTAAGAGACGGGTAATTAAGTCTATCACCACACGGATACAAAACAGGTTCAATGTTTCCGTAGCTGAGGTGGATAATCAGAATTTATGGCAATTAGCTACCTTGGGCATAGCCTGCGTTAGCAACCACAGAAGACATGCCGATGAAACTCTCTCCAATATCGTAAAGTTCATTGTCCAGAACTACCCCGATGTAGAGTTATTGAGTTCGGAAATAGAAACCTTCCCCTGATGGATGCTGCTGCTTTTCTCCATCACCTTGTTAGCTTGCCTGATTATCGCCAGCAGGTTGTCCATATTGAACGCATTCCCTCACAGGGCGCTAGCTTTGGCAAACTGGATAATCCCCTCCATCCCAGCCTTCAAGCATCTCTGGAGTCCCTGGGCATATCAGCTCTTTATAGCCACCAGGCGAAGGCCTTGAACGCCATCCTGGCCGGAAGAAATGTGATAATAGCCACGCCCAGTGCCAGCGGCAAGACTCTCTGCTATCACTTAGCTACGCTCGAGGCGCTTTTGCACGATAAGGATAGCCGTGCTCTTTATATCTTCCCCACGAAAGCTCTAGCCCAGGACCAGCTACGTAGCCTGAAACAAATCCTGAGCGGAGTGAAGGACCTTCCCCAACTTCTTCTCCGTGGATCTGTAGCTACTTTTGACGGTGATACTCCGCAAAGCGAAAGGGCAGTGATAAGAAAACAGGCAAGGATAGTGCTCACTAACCCAGATATGCTCCATTTGGGCATTTTGCCTAATCACCAATCGTGGTCTAGATTGTTTCGCAATCTCAAATATGTAGTAATAGATGAGACTCATATTTATCGAGGTGTTTTCGGCTCCCACGTGGCCAATGTCCTACGGAGGTTGCGGCGGCTTTGTGCTTCTTATGGCTCTAACCCTCAGTTTATTTGCTGCTCAGCCACTATCGCCAATCCCCAAGAGCATGCTCAAAATATCGTCGGCTTGCCTTTCAAGGCCATTGTCGAAGATGGTTCCCCACATGGTGAGAAATACTTCACCTTTTGGAATCCGCCTGTCATTGATGAGGCTAAGACTAGCCGACGCAGTTCCAACAGTGAGGCAGCTTTTCTTCTCGGAGAGCTTGTTCAGAAAGGTATTCGTGGTCTGGTATTTGCCCGCACTCGTAAGCTCACCGAGCTCATTTATATTTATACCCAAGGACAATTATCTTCCTCCCTAGCGGATAAAATCAGCCCTTACCGGGCGGGGTACCTTCCCGAAGACAGACGCCGAATTGAGCATCAATTTTTCGATGGCGAGCTTCTCGGTCTGGTCGCAACAACAGCCCTGGAGCTGGGAATAAATATCGGCGACCTGGAGGCGACCGTGCTTACCGGCTATCCCGGAAGCATTGCCAATGCCTGGCAGCAAGCAGGGCGTAGCGGACGAAGCGCTCATAGCTCCTTGAGCTTTCTTATCGCCCAGGAAAATCCGCTCGACCAATACCTGATGCGTAATCCAGATTTCTTTTTCAGCAAGAACTTTGACAATGCCATAATCAATCCTGACAATCCTTACATCCTGAAGCCTCATCTCCTCTGTGCTGCCTGGGAGAAACCTCTGGAAGATAAGGATAAGGAATTCTTCGGGTCCAACACTGGCACTATGCTAACTGAGTTGGAACAAGAAGGGCGGTTAAGAAAACGCCACGAGAGATGGCATCCCGCTCCTTCCATCTCCTATCCCGCTCAGGATATAAATATAAGGGCAACATCAGGGCAAAATTATGCTGTCATCGATGGCCAGGAGGGTTGCTTGTTGGAGACAGTGGAAGCCAGCGTTGCTTTCTTTCAAGTACACCCCGGCGCTATCTATCTCCACCAGGGCGAATCTTATCTTATCAAGGAACTAGATTTAGCCCGGCGTATTGCCTGGGCAGAACCAAGGTCCACAGATTACTATACCCAGACTATGGAGATACACGACATCCGGGTCACAAAGCTGCTCAAGGAAAAAGATTGTCATAGCGTGAAGGTTTACTTCGGAGATGTTGATGTTACTGTCACGGTAGTGGGCTTTAAGAGGAAAAAACAATTCACCGAAGAGGTCATCGAAGAGGAGCCTCTTAATTTGCCAGCACAAAACTTCCCCACCAAGGCCCTGTGGTTTGATTTGCCTCAGAAGGCGATTGATGGGATAGCCGATGCCGGGCTTGACTTCCACGGCGGTTTACATGCTTGTGAACACGCCGCCATTGGCATACTTCCTTTATTTGCCCTTTGCGACCGAAATGACATTGGCGGCGTTTCCACTCCTTTTCACCCCGACACGGGCAAGGCGCAGATTTTTATTTACGATGCTCACCCCGGAGGCATCGGCATCGCCGAGAAGGGATTCGAGATGATAACCGAGCTCTGGCAAGCCACTTTGAAAGCCGTGGAGGCATGTCCCTGCACTGACGGCTGTCCCTCCTGCGTGCAATCGCCCAAGTGCGGCAACAATAACCAGCCCTTGGACAAGGAAGCTGCGGTAATATTGCTTGAAGAACTCGTGGCCCGATGGAAATGACCAGGATAGGTGGTCGATTATTCTCAAGACTAATTGCAATAGTGTTGCATTTAGCCTTTCCTTCAGGTATAATATTGCCATGGTTCAAGACTCAATTCGAGTTTTGCAAGCTCAGGGGTACAAGGCGACCAGGCCGCGGAAGCTGGTGCTCGAGGTGCTCGAAGAAACCGAAAAACCGCTTTCCCCTTACGATATACAGGGGATTTTGCGCACCAAGGGCAAATATCTAAACCACGTTACCATCTACCGCATACTCGATTTGCTTTGCAGCCTCAATCTAGCTCACAAAGTGCTATCCAGCGGCGGATTTGTGAAGTGCAGCTTAGATGCTATAGAAGGCTGCCATCGCTTCATGGTCTGCCAGCACTGCGGAGCCATTCAAGAATTTGCTGACAAGGCATTATGTCAAGAGGAAAACGCCTTCGCCCAAGATTTTGGCTTTCATACCGAACATCATCTTTCCGAATTTTCTGGACTCTGCTCCCAATGTTACAAGAAATAACCCATTAGCAAAATAAGAAATGCTCAGGCGTATAGCAAAAGAACTCAAGGAGCATGTCCCTTTCACCGCCCTTGGCGCTCTTACGGGAATTACCATCATGGCCATAGTAGTTTTATGCAATGTACCTTCCCATATTTCCCAAACTGCTTTTTATATCTCACACCCGCTCCACGTTTTATTGAGCGCACTTGTAACGACAGCTATGTATATGAGATACAAGAAAGGCAAAATCTGGGTGGCAATTTTGATTGGGTGGACAGGGTCGATCGGTATAGCCACGATAAGCGATGCCATGATTCCTTATCTCGGAGGAAGCTTACTTCATGCCCAAATGGAGTTTCACGTGCCCTTTATCGAGGAATGGTGGATAAATTTCTTGGCATTAGGAGGCATTGCTATCGGCTATTGGAAGCAAACAACCAAAATCCCACACTTTGGACACGTATTGTTAAGTACCTGGGCATCCTTATTCTACATCATGGCATTCGGAATAGCTGATGATTGGATTCCTCTGCTTCCTTTTATCTTCCTGATTTTATTTCTAGCAGTCTGGATTCCTTGCTGCCTGAGCGACATCGTATATCCTCTTTTGTTCCTGGGGAAAGAGCCGGAGCTACCTTCGCCAGAAAGGCGAGAAATCACCAGCTAAAAAGTCGTCTACACCTGTGCTATTATATACGGGCACCCTTGATTACGGAGGCGGCTTGTTTGATTTGTTAAAAAAGACTGAACCAGGGGTAAAAAGAAGCAAGGAAACCTGGTTTGGCAAGATAGCTAATATTTTTAACCGGGACGCTTTCGGGGATGAGGTCTGGGAGGAATTGGAAGAGTTGCTTGTCTCGGTTGATGTTGGCGTAGAGACTACAAGCAAACTCCTGAGCAAAGTCAAACAGCGGGTGAAAACAGACAGGCTTTCAAAGGTATCTCAGATACGGGAAGCTTTGAAAGAGGAGATGGTAAGCTTATTAAGCATCCCCCAGAGAGCCAATCCGATTCCTGAGCAAAGTGGAGAATCCCCTTATATCATCCTTGTGGTCGGGGTGAATGGCTCGGGCAAGACGACGAGCATTGCCAAGCTGGCCTATGGTTTCACTTCGCAGGGAAAGCGAGTTATCCTGGCGGCAGCGGATACCTTCCGGGCAGCAGCTATTGAGCAGCTTAAACACTGGGGAGGGAAAGTAGATGCCGAAGTCATCGCCCATCAACCAGGTGGCGACCCCGGAGCGGTTGCCTATGATGCCGTTCAGGCCGGCTATAGCCGCCATGCTCAAGCGGTGATTATCGATACTGCTGGTCGCCTTCATACCAAGTTCAATCTCATGGAAGAACTCAAGAAGATAAAGAGAGTGGTAGCTAAGCACGATGCTTCAGCTCCTCATCAAGTTTTGCTGGTAATGGACGCTACCACAGGGCAAAATGGACTGGCTCAGGCTAAACATTTCACCGAAGCTGTGGATGTCACCGGTATTTTCTTGGCTAAGCTGGATGGTACAGCCAGAGGCGGCATAATATTTGCCATCTGCGACCAGTTAAACATACCCATTTCTTATATTGGTACTGGGGAAAAATTACAGGACATGGCTCCCTTTGATGCTGAAGTCTTTGTTAATGCTATTTTCTCTTAAACCGAAAGGAAAAGATAAATGCTCACTATCAGTATAAACCCCGTTGCCTTCACTATTGGCTCCCTAACGGTACGGTGGTATGGGATTATAGCGGGTATAGCGGTTATAGTGATGATAGTCATCACCGCCAGGGAAGCAAAAAGGCTGGGCGTCACGCGTGATCCCTACAGCCTTTTCCTTTGGTGTATTCTCGGCGGCTATATCGGAGCCCGACTAGCATACATAATCTATGACTGGGAGCATTTCGTAGCAAACCCCCGAGAGATTATCGGCTTTGCTGGCCTTGCTCAAAACGGGATGATTATCGGCGTCATTGTGGCAGCGTTGATCTATATGAGGGTAACGAGAATGCGTTTTTCCACGCTGCTTAGTGTAGGCGATGCCGTTGCTGTTGCGATGCCTTTAGCTCTAGCTATAGCCAGGATTGGCTGTACCATAAACGGCTGCTGCTCTGGCAAGCTCAGTCCTTTTCAGTATTTCCCGGGGGCTGTGACTTATGCTCCCCCTCCACCTGGCACTCCTCTTCAAGATTGGTATTACCTCTCCAGCCAATATTTCGGGGTGCCGATTTACCCGACTCAGATTTATCATTTATTATGGGGCCTGATAGTTTTTGCTGTAGTGTGGCGACTTCGGGGGAAATTTAAACCCGAAGGCTGTCTTGCATTCTTTTGTTTTTGCCTTTTTGCCGCCGGTGATTTTGGCGTGAGGTTTTTCCGCATTACCGAACCATTCCTCTTGGGTCTTCACCAAGCCCAAGTTCTTGACTTAGCAATATTGGCGGTATTTTTGCCCTGGCTTATTATCAGAATGCGCCGATTCAAGAAACAGGCTTTGGTGACCGAGCTTGCTAATGAGGCTGAGCAGGAGCAAAGTCACGAAGATTAAGGCCCAGCACCTCCTCTCCATTCCAGCGACTTTTTTCCAGGTTATACACAATATCTATGTAAGATGGAATCTCTTCCCTTGTTCTCCGCGACCTAAAATCTACAGCTTGCCAGATTATGTTTCCTTGTTTGAGTTTTAGTCTCAGCCATTCGCCCTGGTTGCCGAAGTTACGACACTCGATTACCTCAACCTGCCGAGTGAGAAAGGTCGGCTGTGGGTTGCCTTGACCAAAAGGGCCCAATTTTTGAATAAGGTTAAAGGTCTCTCCACTAAAAGCAGATAAGGGAAGCTCGGCATCAATCACTATTTCCGGGCGAAGGTCAAGATGACCTAACTGGTCCGTAGCTAGTGTGGTAATCTGCTCCTCTAGCTGAGCTAGATTTTGGCGCGTTACGGTGAAGCCAGCGGCTAAGGGATGGCCACCAAAGGTAGTAAGCAGGTTATGGCATTCTTCTAAAGCAGATGCGACATCGAATTCAGGTATGCTACGACAACTACCCTGACATAGCTCAGGGCCTAAACTGATGATAATGGCGGGCTTGTAAAATTCATCTACGAACTTGCCAGCAACAAGCCCGATAACACCGATGGAGTAGCTTTCGTCACCCTCTATAAGCACCGGCAGGTGTAGTTTGGTGGCTAGTTTCTCCCTCGCTCGGCTTAATACTTCATTGGTTAATTTTTGCCGCTCGGCATTCTTTTCCTCTAGCTCCAGGGCCAGGAGGCGAGCTTCCTCTGGTGACTGAGTGGTGAGCAGCTGGTAACTGGTGGAGGCATTATTCATCCTGCCAGCAGCGTTGAGGCGAGGTCCTAGTACCCAGGAGATATCTTCAGCGTCAAGTTCACCTGCCTCCAGCCCGGCCAATTTAACCATTTCCTGAATTCCCACGCGGGAGCTATTACTAAGCTCTCTCAGCCCCTCCTTCACCAGGTAACGATTCTCGCCAACGAGGGTAACCAAATCGGTAACAGTAGCCAAAACTACTAAGTCCAGAAATCTGGTTAGCCATTTCTCCCTGCTATCTTTGTGAAATAGCGCTTGCAGAAACTTGAAGGCAACGCCAGCACCAGCCAGATCCGGATAGGGATAAACCGAGTCCTTCCGCTTCGGGTCAATTACAGCTAAGGCTTTAGGCAGGCTCCCTAACGGCATGTGATGGTCGGTGATAATCATATCTATCCCCATCTCTTGAGCCTGTTTTACCTCTGTAAGGTCAGTTACGCCACAATCAACAGTAACGACCAAACCTACCCCCTGGGTCTGAAGCTTCTCCAGAGCTGAAATCTTTAATCCGTGGCCTTCGTTGACGCGGTCAGGAATATAGGGAATAACTTCAGCACCAAGCCATGATAGTCCCTCGACAAGAATAACTGTGGCTGTAACGCCGTCAACATCAAAGTCACCATAGACAGCAATCTTTTTCCGGGCAAGCATGGCCTTGTAGACCCTGCTTACAGCCTGTGATATATCAGGAAGGAGGAAGGGGTTACCTTCCAGCCTACGGTCAGCAGACAAAAAAGGGTCGATTTCCTCTAGCTCAACACCACGATTGTAGAGAAGTTGAGCAATTAGAGGAGAAAGGTCAGAAGCATTTAAGTATTCGTCAGGCACCGGAGGCAGGATTTTCCATCGAGCTCGTTGATTCAATTTTGCACCTCAGCTTAATGCCCTTGGTTAGAATCGCTAACTATATCCTATAAGAGGGGGGTCAAGCAAGCTCCAGGGCATGGCAATTTGACCATACGGCCAGGCAATAAATATAATCCTTATCAATGAGGGTAGCTTTCTACACATTGGGGTGTAAGCTCAATCAGGCCGAGACGGAATCTCTGGCTAATCGTTTTAGCCAAGCCGGATTTCAACTTGTTACCCCCGGTGACGGGGCAGATATCTATATTGCCAATACTTGCACAGTTACCCATATTGCCGACCGCAAGTCACGCCACTGGCTCAGGCTGGCAAGGCGAAGAAATCCCCAGGCTCTAATTATCGCCACTGGCTGCTATGCCCAAAGAAGTCGTCAAGAGCTAGCTCAGCTTGCTGACCTCGTAGTTGACAACGAGGAGAAAGAGCACCTGCTTGCCCTTACCCAAACACTCTCCCTTGAAGGGAGAGGACTGGGTGAGGGTGAAACAAAGCAATCTCAGATGCTCGCTGCCACCGTTAGGACTCGTAGCCTGATAAAGATTCAAGATGGCTGTCATAGCCCCTGCACATATTGCATTGTGCCCAAAGTAAGACCCCACGAATATTCCTTGCCCGCTTCCCA
>Ga0209636_10007568_pt1 | contig 11078 bp, 10 predicted proteins | sample DeeMarSWOR152_54_FD_187464 | JGI IMG/M metagenome (GOLD analysis project Ga0209636, IMG submission 187464) | Marine sediment microbial communities from White Oak River estuary, North Carolina - WOR-1-52-54 (SPAdes) (version 2) | ecosystem: Environmental > Aquatic > Marine > Intertidal zone >... | reverse complement strand
TATGGGAAAATGCGGATAATCATCTGGTGGCTAATAGGGAAACCTTTATGTGGTACTATCAAAGCGGCTTTGACTCTCCACCTTAAAACAAAATAAAGTAGCAGTCTATAGCCATATTTTACTAATCAACAGACAAAATGATTTTAAGCTAAGACACAAGTCATACATGATCAACCGACCTTGGAGTTGTAGACTTTGAAAAAAGCCTCTTCTATACTCTTGCAAGCTTCCCGAGAAAGAAGAAAACATCTGCTTGAGACTGAAGCAAAAACTGTTTGCATGGAATACAGGATTCCGGTCACCAAGTTTAAACTGGCGAAAAATAAAGCGGACGCTGTTAATTTCGCGGATGAAATCGGATATCCGGTGGTTCTTAAAATTGTTTCGCCAGACGTTATTCACAAGTCGGATGTTGGCGGAGTTATCATTAATGTCAAAGATGCAGAAGATGTTCAAAAAACTTACGAGCAAATAATGGATAGTGTCAAAAGGCACAAGCCAAACGCCAAAATAGTTGGTGTGTTGGTTCAGGAAATGGCTCCTCAATCAACTGAAGTCATTGTAGGCGCAACTAAAGATCCGCAATTTGGTCCTACACTGATGTTTGGGTTGGGCGGGATTTTTGTGGAGATATTGAAGGATGTTACTTTTCGAATTGCGCCTGTAACAGAGGATGAAGCCCGAGAAATGATTAGTGCGGTTAAGGCTTATCCGCTGCTGAAAGGGTATAGGAATACTCCACCAGCAGACATAGAAGCCATAGTTGAGATTTTGTTGAACACTTCAAGACTTGTCATGGAGCATCAAGAGATTAAGGAGCTTGACTTAAACCCAATAATCGTCTATGAAAAAGGAGCAAAAACCATAGACGCAAGAATCATCCTAGAGTAAGAACGGGCGCTTTTGTGTCTGACGTCCTATTGCAGAGTTTTTCAACCAATAGCGGATACCCCCCTATTTTTTTCAGTACATGCACTCTACTTTCGATGTAATCGCATACTATCTTCATGAAAAGTTTATTGCCCTCATCTGCTAACTCATTCACTTATGCGCAATACAATAGATTCAGTAATGTACAAAGAAGATTTTATATCCTGAGTTCGGAACATATGATGCGCTATGATGTGCAATGGGGAATTTTACTATCGCGTCAAGTTCCTGCCTTTCTGTTGCCTCCCATGCTTTTGGTTGGTTGGATTGAAATTTAATCCAACCAACATGGTAGCTGACACTGCCGCTGGAAGATTGAGCAGATGACAGCGGCAGGCAAGTGGCTACGCAGCTATGCACTACGGAGAAACACCATAAGCGTACTAAGATGAAGAGGTGTAAGCCTGAAAACACCTTCCGTCGTCTAACTCTAATCGGCACGCAGAAATAGGTAAAAAACTTAAAGGTTTAAAAACTAAGGAATTCCACGAAATGATGTTTAAGCAGGACGTAGATTTAGCTAAAACCCCGCAATGGCAAAGAAGAGAAATACTCATCTACAAAGAACCGATCCTCAAAAGATCTAACAATAGCTTCGTAAAGCGGTGGAAGCTTAAGGAAGACTGGAATCTACCACTTTTCACATCGAAAAACGGGGCAAAATTGATTCAAAGAATTTTTGAATGGACAAAACAAAAGAGGAAAAAATAATTGTTAAAGGATAGAACTCAGAAAATCGAGGAATTACAACAAAAACTTTCAGCTTTGAAAGAACAGAGAGACAGGCTGAATATCGAAGCAGGAAAATGGGCAGAAAAAAGGAACAAGCTTAATGAACAGGTTAAGAATTTACGCAGTGAAATACGTGAACTAAGAAGTGAAAGAGACGAATTAAACACAAAGGTCATGGAATTAAAGCAGCTACGCGAAAAAACAAAAACCGAAATCCATGAAACAATCGAGGAAATAGAGAAACTAAACCAACAAATCAAAGCCTTAGCCAAGAAAAAACCCTCAAAAAGCCTTCAAACTTTGCATAAAAAGCTAGACGAAATAGAATGGGAGATTCAAACAACGTCCTTAAGTCTACGAGAAGAAAAAGAACTTGTTGACCAAGTTGGAAAACTTGAAACCCAAGTGAACATTCACAAAAAACTTGAAATGACGCATCAAAAAATGGTCGAGTTGCAAACTGAAATGAAGACTATAGAAACCAAAAACAAGTCCTATCACAAAAAACTAACAGAAATAGCACAGAAAAGCCAAGAAAAACACAATAAGATGCTTGAGAAAATCAATGAAGTTAAGGAACTTAAAATGGAAGCAGATAGTATGCATCAAAGCCTTCTAGTAACAAGGCAAAAGACAAAGCCTATTCAACAAGGAATAATGACAATTCTAAACCAGATAAAACTGCTAAGAGAAGAAATTCGAAAGGAAGAAGATAAAGAAAAAAAGAAAAGTGAAGAAGCTCTAAAAAGAAAGATTAGAAAAGAGACAAAAGAAAAACTGAAGCAAGGAGAGAAAATAACTTTGGAAGAATTCAAAATTCTTACAGAGAAGGGAAAAACAACGCAAGATTAAAGAGACAATACATAAATTATACTGGAGAAAAGAGAACAAGATGACAGCAGAAGAGAAGGAACAAAAAAGAATCCTCATCTTATGTGTTGACAGAGATAATGATTTAGGAAAAAAAGCAGAGATCAAAACTCCCGTCGTAGGAAGAGATGAAAGCCTCAACGCCGCTGTAGCCTTAGCTTTACGAGACCCTGAGGAACCAGACGCAAATGCAATGTTCGAGGCTGTGCGCGTTTACGATCGACTGCAAGATGAAAGCAAACCTCACGAAGTTTTCGAAATAGCGACAATCTGTGGCTCCGAATTTGGAGGGGTCGGGGCGGACAGAAAAATAGTGGCTGAGCTGAGCGATTTGCTGAGTGCTTTTCCAGCAGGTGAGGTCATTCTGGTGACGGATGGATATTCAGACGAGGCTATCCTCCCACTTATAGAGTCAAGAGTACCTGTTTCATCTGTTAGAAGAATAGTGATAAAGCACAGCAAATCAATCGAGGAAACAGCAGCCTTGTTCACACGATACATGAAAATGATAATAGAAAATCCACGTTACTCCCGCATCGCATTGGGGGTACCTGGACTGCTCTTTCTAATCTTGGGCATTCTCTCAATCTTTAATCTACTTTACCAATATTGGATAGCTTTCATCTTCGTTCTAAGCGTGGTCATGCTTATAAAAGGATTCGCAGTCGACAAAACAGCCAAAAATTTCTATCAATGGATAAGAGAGTATTCTCCACCGCCCCTTCCAATACAAATTTCAACTTTTTCCAAGATTGCTGGAGTACTGTGCGTAGTGGTAAGCATCTATCTGGGATCAACCTGGGTTGCAACAAACGTTGCCACACCTTCTGATCTAGCTGGTTGGCTTAACAATCTGCCACAAGTCACTGGGTATTTCATTCAAGGGTCAATAAACCTTGTAGTGGTAGGCATTTGCGTTGTGCTACTGGGATCAGCTATCCGTTTATATTTTGAACACGACATCAAGCTACTGCGCAATGCCGCCTTAATAGTTTTGATTGGATGGTCTAGATGGATTCTTGACGGAACTTCAGCAGTGTTAATCAGCCCTGAAACAGCCGCCACCGAAAAGCTAATCTTCTCAATAATAATCGGCATCCTAATAGGCATAGCATCCGCTCTAGTTATCCTCGTCATCCACAGATCTGCAACAGGATTTTTCAAGGAGACCGAAGAACAAGTTGAAGGAATTGAAGAAAGCTAAAATTGCAATTATTGGCGGGACTGGTTTCGAAAAATTACTTGAAAACGCTAGACGATTACGTTTGGGAACGCCGTACGGAATATCCCCGCCTCTTCATATTGGAAAAATATGTGGCAAAAGCGTAGTTTTTCTGCCAAGACATGGTTCTGATCATTCTGTTCCTCCGCATAAGATAAATTATAGGGCAAACATTTACGCGTTGTATGAACTGGGTGTACATAGAATATTGGCTACGAATGCCGTGGGTGCGATAAACCTTAACTTTAAGCCTAGTGACATTGTTGTTCCCCACGATTTTGTTGATTTCACAAAACGTCGCTCAACAACCTTTTTCGACGAAGCTCCAGTAACCCATATTGACGTCTCTCAGCCCTACTGTCCGGAAATTCGTAAACTGTTCATTGAAACAGCGAAAAAACTTGGATTTCATGTTTGGGATAAAGCTGTAATTGTCTGCACTGAGGGACCTCGTTACGAAACTCCTGCAGAGATCAAAATGTTTAGGCGTTTGGGCTGCAATGTTGTTGGAATGACGAGTATTCCAGAATCGGTGCTTGCGCGTGAACTTGAAATGTGTTACGCATCTATCTGCTACGTTTCAAACATGGCTGCTGGCATGCAAAAACGATTAACAGCCCTTGATGTTTCCAAAATTTCAAAAAGCGTTCTTCCTAAAATAGAGCAAATTTTAATTGGAACCATTAGGATTTTACCCAGTGAACGTAATTGCCCATGCGTAAACGCGCTTAAAGACGCGAGGTTTGAGTGACGAATGCTTAAAGGATTCCTTTCAGTTATTGGAGCATACAAGCTTTATAGGAAGTGGCTGTGGAATCAAGTTAAGAACGGTGTTAAGCCAGATCATATAGCGATAATTCTAGATGGAAATCGAAGGTGGGCGTCTGGACAGGCTCTCAACCCGTGGTTTGGTCATGAAAAAGGCGCCGAAAAAGTTGATCAACTTCTCGACTGGTGTCTGAAACTCGGCGTTAAATCCATAACGCTTTACGCCTTTTCCACAGAAAACTTCCGCCGCTCAAAGAACGAGGTTGGAGAAATCATGCGAATTGCACAAGAGCAGTTTCGGAAAATTCTGACAGATGAACGCATACACAAGAATAAGGTTCACGTAAAAGTCATAGGCAGGTTAAGCCTGTTGCCAAAGGATCTGCAGCAACTCATAATGGATGTGGAAAATGCGACACGAAATTATGATGATCATTTTTTGAATCTTGCTCTTGCCTATGGTGGGAGAGCGGAAATCGTGGATGCTGCGAAGAAGATCGCGGACAAGGTGCATGAGGGAAAGCTGAATCCTGAGGAAATCGATGAGCAAGTGTTTGAGAAATATTTATACACATCACATATGTCAAAACAGGACCCGGATCTAATTATCAGGACTTCGGGAGAGGAGAGACTGAGTGGCTTTTTGTTGTGGCAGTCCGCATATAGTGAATTATGCTTTTTAGACGTTTATTGGCCAGGCTTTCGATTTATTGACCTTTTACGTGCTGTTAGGACCTTTCAAAAGCGTAGAAGGCGTTTTGGTCAATAGTGACTTAAGCTCTCTTTTTGGCGCTCACGATTGAGATGACGTCTCTGTCTTTGAGTGTGTAGTCTTCTCCCACTCTTTTTTTCTCTCTTGCTTCTGTTGCGTAGATGAAACTTTCCCCGAGTTCTGTGTGAATTATGTAAGCGAGTTGGCGTGCTGTTGTTCCATATGGTACAAGGTAGGCATCTGGAAGAACTCTTCCTTTGTGGTCTGCCAAATGCTCCAAGTCTTCAACGGGATAAACGGTAATCATGCTTAGAAGTTTGAAGAAAGCTGCGTTTATTGCTTCTTGAACGCCTGTTGAGCCGAATTTAAGTAGAATTTTCTCTCTTATTGTTTCCAATGCTCTAGTTTGGTTTTGATTCAGTTGTTCCGGTTTGTTTGTTTTGAAGTTGCAGTCTCCAGGTCTGTAATCTATTAGCTTTTTCTCGGTTGCTCTCCTTAAGGCAAGTTCGGCTTCTGCGCAGCAAGGCGTCACAAGATAATTCAACTTTTGCAGTCTTTCTAGGTTTTCTTCAGTTGTTGGTACGTCTATTTTGTTTGCCGCTATTAGCATGGGTTTGGAGATTTGCCTCAGAGTATCCACGAGTGTTAGAAAGTCGTCTTCGCTCCAAGTTGTAGGGCTGTCAGCATTTAACCCTATTCTTCTTACTGCCTCAGATATGTGACTTCTTTTTATTGCTAAGCCGCTTAACCTTTCTTCCAGCAGAGAGAAAAGGTTCTCTTTTGATTCGGCTTCCACGGTTCTAGCGATTTTATGCCAGTCTCGTTTAAGTATGTTTACCATCCACATGGTTATTTCATGCTCCAGAAATCGCACGTCCTCTAGTGGGTCATGTTCACCCGACTTGCATACTCTTCCCTCGGAATCCGTTCCGCCAGAAGCGTCAACAATGTGGATTAAAGCGTCTGCCTTTCTGATTTCGTCTAGAAACTGGTTTCCCAATCCTCTTCCTTGCCACGCACCTGGCACAAGGCCTGCACAATCGATTAGTTCGACTGGGATGAGTCTTATTCCGTCGAGGCACAGGGAGTTAACTGGATTATCTTGAACATTAAACTCTTTGCATACGCATGGGGTTCGTACATATCCAATTCCTCTGTTCGGCTTTATTGTTGTGAACGGATGGTTTGCAATCTTGGCTGGTGCGAGGGTTGTGGCACTGAAAAATGTTGATTTTCCTGTGTTGGGTTTACCAACAATACCAACCATCAAAGCTGTTTTCTCCTCTAATTTAAGATTAGGGCATCATGTAAATGAAACTTCTCCTCTGAATTCCTGTCCTGTTTGGTTTGGTATCGCTTGAGGAAAAATAACCCGATTAACAGGATTACTATTGTAATGCCTATGAAGATCGTGAATGCTTTTACTATGAGCATCCAAGCATTTTGCAGTGTTTTTTCAACGTTTTCAAGAGCCTTAACGACATCTGATTCCGCGATTTTTGAATTTTCATTCCAAAAGTCTATAGCATTTTGTAGTTGGATTTCGCTCTGAAGAAATGTTTGTTCAACTTCTTCAACTTCGGATGGAAAAATTAGCGCCGTCCCAAAGACTTTTCCCCAGGAAATTGCAAATTTTGCCTGACTTGTTTTTTCAATAGTTTTCACAACATTTTCAATGAAGCTATCGCCAAGAACGTCGGTCGTGCAAGGTGTTAAGGAGACCAACTGTTCCTCTTCGATATTGTTTTCTTCTGCTTCAGAATCAAAGAAATAGTTGGCGTATGGAATAGGCTCTGGTACGCTTTGAATCGAACTGAAATGTCTGTCATCAATCATGTCAAATAGCCGCCATGTGACGTCTGCAGGTATCCATCCATAATTCTCTAAGTAATATTCAGCCCACATGTGTCCATCCTCCAAAGTTTCGCTTGGGCGGTGAAAGGCAAAACCAGCCTGAATCCTGGCTGGGATTCCAGCAGCCCTGCACAATGCAACAAAAAGGTATGAATATTCAGAACAGTCACCCGTACCATTCTCTAGAGCCCATAAGGCTCCCCTTTCCTCCTTTTGTACCTCGTAATGTATATGACGACGCACAAAATCGTATGTTCGCACTGCTTTCTCATACGAATTGTCTACATTATTAGTGAGATTGTGGGCTAGTGAGATTATTCTAGAATTGTTAGATTCTATCAGTTCTTCTGGCTCCACATATTTCTTGTATATTTCAGAACTCATGTCATAATTTTCTACGATGCTCGAATCGACTAGGTAGCGGATGCTGAAAGAAATCACATAATAGTCTAGTTCCAGACTGAACTTCTGTTTTCCACCTATTGTCTTGTTCCAATGCAAGTACCTATTTCCAGAACTGTCATTCAAGAATGTTTCATGAACCGTTTGAGACGATGAAATGTTGTAGAGAACAACATAATGACGTGCAGTCTTGTTTCCAATTAGAGGAACGAAGAGTTCGCCCGTAATCGGGTTGGGAGAGTTATTAGTAACTGTGATAGCTTGTCTAAGGCTTCCCACATACACATCGTCTATTTCATATTTGAGAAGCCCTGAACTTTCTTTCTGCATTGCTTGGGATAATAATGGGTAAACCGAAGAACAAAAAATGACGGAAATGCTAACCAGACAAAGAAGCGATTTGAAGCGTCTTCGTGAAAAACTCACTCTGCATCCTTCCGTTTAACTATCAACAACAGTTAGGACAATATAAAAATATTCGAAACTCTATAAGAGCGTAAGCTTTGTAGTTGCACAGGAGAGAAATGAATTGCAGTTAAACCTTAGCAAAGAGAAACTTATTGAAATGTACAAAAAAATGTTTGAAATCCGCTGTTTCGAAGAGAAAGTTTTCGAACTTTACGCTCAAAACCTCGTTCCAGGCACAATACACCTTTACGCTGGAGAAGAAGCCGTGGCGGTTGGCGTCTGCAGCAACCTTAGAAAAGACGATTACATCACGAGTACTCATCGTGGACACGGGCACTGTATAGCTAAAGGCGCTGAGCCAAAGCGAATTATGGCTGAAATTCTAGGCAAAAAAACGGGATACTGCAAAGGAAAGGGCGGCTCGATGCACATTGCAGACTTTAACGTAGGCATGTTGGGTGCAACAGCCGTTGTTGGGGCTGGACTGCCAATAGCCGTGGGAGCTGGGGTGTCCATAAGACTTAGAGGAACAGCCAACGTTGTGGCGTGCTTCTTCGGCGACGGCGCGTCAAATCAAGGAACATTCCATGAAGCCATAAACATGGCTGCTATATGGAAGCTTCCTGTGATTTTTGTTTGTGAAAACAACGTTTACGCGATGGGAACCCGTCATTCAACAGTGATGCTTGTAGAAAACATTGCAGACAGAGCAATAGCCTACGGAATCCCTGGTGTTGCAGTGGATGGAAACAATGTCCTAACGGTTTATGAGGCTGCACAAAAGGCTGTTGAAAGAGCCAGAAAAGGTGAAGGACCTACACTCATTGAGTGCAAAACCTATAGGCATAAGGGGCATTCGCGGATTGACCCAGCTAAATACAGACCTAAAGAAGAAGTTGAAGAATGGTTAAGTAAAGACCCAATTAAACGGTTCAAACAAAAACTTCTGCAAACAAAGGTTCTGTTGGAAGCTGAAATTCAGCAAATTGAAGAGAGAGTTTCTGCTGAGATTGAGGAAGCGGTTAAATTTGCCATAGAGAGTCCGCATCCATCTCCGGAAGAAGCGTTGGAGGATGTTTACGCTTAAATGAGGGAATGAAAGATGAGAAAGGTAACCTATAAAGAGGCGTTAAGAGAAGCGTTAAGAGAGGAGATGAGCAGAGACCCGACAGTTTTTCTGCTCGGCGAAGATATCGGAAGATACTGGGGAGGAGCTTTCAAGGTTACAAAGGGTTTAGCTGAAGAATTTGGAGATGAAAGAGTAAGGGACACTCCAATATCAGAGTCAGCAATAATAGGTGCGGCTGTAGGTGCTGCAATAACTGGTACGCGTCCAGTGGCTGAAATAATGTTTGGAGACTTGACAGCCTTAGCCATGGATCAGATTGCAAATCAAGCGGCAAAAATACACTACATGTTCGGCGGTCAAGTGGAAGTTCCGCTTGTGATTAGAACACCTTTCGGTGCTGGAGTAAACATAGCAGCTCACCACTCGCAAAGCCTAGAAGGATGGTTCATGCACGTTCCAGGCTTATACGTGGCTGTGCCTTCAACACCTTATGATGCGAAGGGACTTTTGAAAACGGCTATACGTGGCAGCAATCCTGTTTTCTTTTGTGAACATAAACTGTTGTATCCAATGGAAGGTGAGGTTCCAGAAGATGAATACATTGTTCCTTTCGGAGTGGCGGATGTGAAAAGGAAAGGTTCAGACGTAACGATAGTAGCCACTCTGTACATGGTTCATCAAGCCCTTAATGCAGCTAAGGAACTTGAAGCTGAAGGCATAAGCGTTGAAGTTGTTGATCCAAGAACTCTAGCGCCTCTGGACAAGCACACAATAATTGGTTCGGTTAAGAAAACTGGGAGACTTGTTGTTGTAAGCGAAGACTGCAAAACCGCTGGCGTGAGCGCTGAAATTGCAGCCGTAGTTGCTGAGGAAGCCATAGACTATTTGGATGCCCCTGTAAAACGTGTAGCTGAACCTGACACACCGATACCGTTTAGTCCACCCCTTGAACAATACGTAATTCCAAACGAGAAATCTATAATTAAAGCGGTGAAGGAGATAGCGTAAAATGGTAACTAAAGTTGTTATGTCAAGACTAAGCTTAACAATGAAGGAAGGCACCGTTGGAACGTGGTACAAGAAGGAAGGAGAAAATGTTGAGAAGGGTGAACCCCTCGTTGAGGTGTTCTCAGAGAAAGCCACCTACGATTTGGAGGCACCAGCCTCAGGCATACTGCGAAAAATTCTTGTTCAAGAAAACGATGAAGCCCCAGTAGATGCAGTTTTAGCTGTTATAACGGCTCCAGACGAATCGTTTTCGGAAGCTGAAATATCCGCGGAAATGCCAAAAACAGTCGAAGTGACTAAAAAGAGAGTTTTGGCTTCGCCTGCTGCGAAACGTCTGGCAAGAGAACACGAAATAGACTTAGCCCTCGTTAACGGAAGCGGACCTGAGGGACGAATTGTTGAGGAAGATGTTAGAAGGTTTATTGAAGAAACGCGTGGGATTTTGCCTAAGGTCAAAGAAGTAATTCCATTGAGCGGTTATAGAAAAACTTCAGCTGAACGAGTTTCTGCAAGTTTTAGAACAGCTCCCCACAGCACAGTGGTTATGGAGGTTGACGTTTCAAAGGGTATGGCGTTACATCATAAACTTCAAGTGTCCTACACTGCTATTCTCGTGAAAGCTGTTGCGAATAGCCTAGCTGAATATTCTATAATTAACTCAACGCTCGAAGGAAGTCAGATAAAAATTTTTGAAGATGTAAACGTGGGTGTGGCTGTTGCAACGGAAAATGGCTTAGTCGTTCCAGTTATCCATAACGCTGATAAGAAAAGATTAGAAGAGATAGATGCCGCCATAAAAGAGCTGACAGAGAAGGCTAGGCAAGGTAAGGTCGCAAAAGAGGATTTGACTGGCGGAACCTTCACAATCACAAATTTGGGCATGTATGGTGTCGAATTCTTCATACCGATAATTAATCCGCCTGAAGCGGCAATACTTGCTGTTGGGAGAGTTGTTGAAAAGCCTGTTGTGGTTGATGGAAAAATTGAAATCAAGCCCATGATGATGCTGAGTCTTTCATACGACCATAGAATTGTGGACGGTGCTCCAGCTGGTGAATTTCTGACAAAAGTTAAAGAAGGAGTCGAAAAATCGAACTCGAAGG
>Ga0209636_10007565_pt1 | contig 11080 bp, 12 predicted proteins | sample DeeMarSWOR152_54_FD_187464 | JGI IMG/M metagenome (GOLD analysis project Ga0209636, IMG submission 187464) | Marine sediment microbial communities from White Oak River estuary, North Carolina - WOR-1-52-54 (SPAdes) (version 2) | ecosystem: Environmental > Aquatic > Marine > Intertidal zone >... | reverse complement strand
CCCCAGGTGGTCGAGGTGCAAAGGGGAGTGGTTGCGAAACCTCCTGAGTCTCCTTTATCTGAATGCTCAGGTTTCCATGGGCAACGGCAACCGTGGAGACCCTGACATTCTCTCCGATCACGATGGTACCTGTTTTCTCATTAACAATAACCTTTGCCACCGAATCCGGTATTACCTCCAGATCTTCAAGTGTTGCAAGCAGCTGGACAACCTTATCCTGAAAGGAGTCAGGAATCTTGACTTCTAGGGTACCCGAATCAATCGGTTGTGCAAGGTCGTCTCCTAATTTCTCGTTAACAGTAGTAGCAATCCTGGTGGCAGTTATAAAATCCGGATTGTGTAATATGATGGTTAATTCCCGTTTATCCCTTAACGACAGGGGAATCTCCCGCTCTACCGTTGCTCCCCCACTTATTCTGCCTACCGTGGGATGATTTTTTCCGACTCCTCCTCCGGCCGCCCCGCCTATCATAAAACCACCAATGGATATGGGTCCCTGGGCAAGGGCATAGATTTTGCCGTCAACTCCGTTGAGAGGGGTTAGAAGAAGGGTTCCTCCCTGAAGAGTTTTGGCGTCACCAATGGATGACACTATCACGTCAATCTTTTTCCCTATCCTGGCAAATGGAGGAAGTGTCGCATTCACCATTACTGCGGCAACATTGCTCACCTTTACATCTTCGGCGCTCACATGGATCCCCATCTTTTCCAGCATATTGACAAGGCCCTGAATGGTAAAATTTGTTCCCCCCTTATCACCACTACCGGCGAGGCCGATGACCAGACCATACCCAAAAAGCTGGTTTGGTCTGATGCCTTTAATAGAGGAAATATCCTTTATCCTTGCCCCGAAAACCGCGGAGCTGAAAAGGGTGTTGAAAATAACGAGAATAAGAAATGCAAACCTAAAACGGCCATACATGATCAATGATCCTCCCTAACCAGCCCGGTTTTTGTTTGTCGGCCAGGGGACCAATGCCTGAATAGGTTATCTTGGCATCAGCCACATAGGTAGAGGAAATCTCATTAGATGGAGATATGTCCTCTGGCCTTACTATGCCTGAGAGGGCTATATACTGGGTTTCGTTGTTCACCTTGATCTCCCTCTTTCCCTGTATGAAAAGATTCTCATTTGGAAGCACCTTTACGACCATAGCTGAGACATATGCCTTTACGTGGCCATCCCTGTCGCTTGAACCCTTACCATCAAAGCTCATGCCAAGGCCCGCTTTTATGAGGTCATCCTCGCCCGGATTCTGGGCCAACCTGCGGTTTTTGTCAGCGAGGGCCTTCATGTAACCCAAGAACTTGAGTTGTGCGTCTATGCTGGATGACCTACTCGTTTTGGTGTTGGCATTCAGTTCTGCCTCTGGATCCTCCACAATCCTTACCGTGACAACATCTCCTACCTTCCTTGCCCTTTTATCGGGATACAGAGTGATGCCCCTCAGTTCTGACCAGAGTGATCCCTCCTCCACCTCAGGAGGCATATACTCTGGAAATTGGGGCTCCTGAATCCCTTTGAGCTCAGGTACCTGAGATGTATTCGTGGGCAATAAAGCACATCCCGTTAGAACAATAAGAAGTGTACATAAGACACAATAGCTCTTAGTGACCATTTTTCTCCCCTAAAAATCCACCATTACTGTTGAACTGTTGAGCACCCTTGCGTATATCTTTTTTCTGCTCATCACGTTCTGGATCATGATAAGCTCACCTAAGTAGCCTTTCTCCAAAACCCTACCAGGAACCGTGACCTTTAGGTCATCTGATTCTGCCACGATAGTTACCATATCCCCTCTTGTTAGAATGGGAGATCTTTCCAGCATCCATTCTTTCAGGCAGGTGTCTTCCCTTATGTCATGTTTTGTCATGAGTCCCAATGCCCTGGTCATATCGGTCACAAGGTTTGGAGATAGGTGAGCGATGTTTTTTCTTGCCACATAAAGATCATCTTTTTGTATAGTCTCACCCTTTTTGAGATTTCTACTAGTGCAAACCACGGATTCAAATATATCAACCCAACCGGAGAGCCCAACCTGATTTTTTACCGCCCCGTTTACACTGCAAAGGGCAAGCAGTCTTACATATCCTGCGAGTCTTCTTTTATCCTTTTGAAATAACTGAAAACCTATCTCTCCTTGAGGAAGAGGCCTATTGCCCATAACCTTGAACTTGGATACCAATACATCGGATTCCCCTTTTCCCAGACGGCGGCAGAGATATTCCATAAAGATTTGTCTGAATGTGGCCTCTGGAATCGATTGATATCCTCGATTGGCTCGTGCTCTGGTTTCATTTCTGTTTTCCGCCGCTGCCTTAAGTGGTAAACAAATGCCAAAAAGACATGTCAAAAGAATCATAATCGGTAGGGCCTTGCTCATGATGACTACCTCTTGATGCTATTGGCTATCTGCAACATGTTATCTGCTGTTTGTATGGCCTTACTGTTTATCTCATAGGCCCTCTGTGCTATGATCATGGCAACCATCTCTTCGACCACATCCACATTGGATATCTCCACAAATCCCTGGGCAATAGTTCCCACACCGGCTGAACCTGCTGTGCCAGAAATGGCTTCCCCTGATGCATCCGTAGGCCTATGCAAATTGTGTCCCAGACTGAAGAGGCCGGCGGGGTTAGGAAAGGTATATACTTCAATAACTCCAAGGGAGGTTCCTGTGCCTGCAGGGTCAAACACGGTTACGGTTCCGGTTTTGTCAATAGTAATGGAGACTGCCTCTGACGGGATTGTCATCTCCGGTTGCAGCCTGTCGCCATTTGACGTAACGATGTTTCCATCGCTATCCAGCTTAAAGCTGCCTGCCCTCGTATAGAGCTCCTCTTCATTGCTCAGCACCTTGAAGAACCCCTTACCCTCAATTGCCAGATCCAGTTCATTCTTTGTCTCCTTAAAATCTCCCTGCATAAACATCTTCTGAACGCCAACGGGCATGGTTCCCATACCAATGTGGATGCCGATGGGAATTTGGCCCCCAGTCGATGTTATTGATCCGGCCTGCCTTATGGTCTGATACATGAGGTCCTGGAAATCGGACCTACTCTTCTTGAAACCCACGGTACTCACATTGGCCAAGTTATTTGCAATAACATCGATCGTCATTTGTTGGGCAGCCATTCCAGTGGCTGCTGACCAGAGTCCTCGTAACATGCTTATCTCCTCCCGTGCTTATTGTAATCGGCCAACTTCATTGACCATCTTGCTCGTTATTTCATCCATGCACTGAATCGCCTTTTGAGCAGACTCAAATACTCTCAATGCCTCGACCATTTTGACCATTTCTACCGTTGCATTAACATTTGATTGCTCTATGTAGCCGTTTTGGACATCGATGTTCTCGGCAGTGAATATGTCTTTTTCCTCTCCTTGGTAGAAATAGTATGAACTGCCCTCTTTTCTGAGAAGTTCGGGGTTTCTGAAATCCACTACCGAGATGGTACCGGCAGGTTCATTATCCGTTACCACCCTGCCATCCCGGTCTATGATCACGTTCCTTCCATTGATAGTGATGGGCCCGTTTTCACCGAGCACTGGATCACCATTGTGGGTTACCAGGGTACGGTCCGCATCAAGCCTAAATGCCCCATCTCTGGTGTATCTCATCCCCTTGGGTGTCTGGATCTTGAAAAAACCGGGAGTTTCCAAGGCAACGTCGAGCTCGTTTCCGGTATAACGTATGGCGCCAGGGGAGAAATCTGTGGTGGAACTGTTTTTCATGCTCAGTATTTGATGAAACGAGATGATATCCTTTTTAAAGCCATTTGTACTGATATTTGCAAGGTTATTAGAGATAGTATCGAATCTGACCTTTTGAACCAATGAGCCATCCACTAACTTATAGATCCCTGATATCAATTTTTTCACCCCGCTTTTGCTTTAGTAAATCCCCTTGAACAATGCCGATTCTCTACTTCCTTCACTGAGTGTAGAGAGCAATATCAATGCCAGCCAAGCTGGCAGCTCCGATCATTTGTAACATATTAATAATACTGAGAAAATAGGATAGAAGACCTGAAGCTGGTTGCCTCTCGAAGGGGGAAAAAAATGCCTACTGGAACTTTTCTCCCCTGGTAAGAGAATACACAAAGGCGAGCAGTTCCGCGACGACAACGTAGAGGTGTGGGGGGATTTCTTGATTGATATCGAGCTGGGATAAAAGCTCTATCAGGTCAGGGTCATCTTGGATGTATATATTATGTTCCCTGGCAATTTGGACGATCTTCTCAGCCACTTTCCCCTTGCCTTTGGCTATTACCTGGGGTGCATTATCTACTCTTGGCTGATACTTGAGGGCTACCGCCTTCTTTTGTTTGTTGCTTGTTTTCATGGTAACTATTCAGCCACCAAGGCACAAAGACCCAAAGAGAAGATGAGTATAAATTGGATAACGGAGTTTTCTCGTTAATTTCAATGCACCACGCCTTAAAAAGTCTATTATAAAGAACAATTCTATAATCTTGGTGCCTTTGTGGCAAGATACCTGAGTTATTACTTTTCATGTATGTGCTTCCCAATGCGCGATTTTTACTGGGAGCATCTTGCGCTGCGCGCCCTTGCTATCTCCCACCCCATATCTCACTTTGCACATAGCGCGGACTTAGGCGATCAGGTTCAGCGTATAGCCTTCATCCGGAATAATCTCCTGGATGAGTGATCGGTTAACGATCACCGGATCCTTGAGATGGCACTCCATGGAGCGGACGGAAAAACCCCGTTCTTCCAATCTACTGACAAGGATCGGCATACCTTTTTCAATACATGCCTTGGCTTCCTTTTTGGTCAGCAAAAACCTTCCCTCTATCGCTTTCCCCTGAATGGTAAGATCCGCCCTCAGGGGTCCAAGCACGGAGAGGTCTAACAAGAAGGTAATTCTCGAGAGATCTTTGCGAGTTTTTTTCCTTCGATATGCATTGCCTTCCTTTTGGGGGAGCTGTATCAACAACTGGGCAACCGTAAAAAGACCATCAGGAAGCTGAATCGGAACCGGGAGAAAAATCCTCCCTTGCTGCTTCAGACCAAGATAGTTAAGGGTTTGGATATGGGTAAGGGTCGATACCAACCTTTTCAGGAGGACTGCCCTTTCTCCCTCAAGGCCAAGGAATTTTGATGCCAGGCCTTTGAGATCCCCGTCGACGAGCTTAGCAAGATTATCTCTTCCAATCGATTTATGCTCTAATGCCTCTCTGAGCTTTGCCTCCCAACTCATACCTGATTTGTCAACGAGGATCCTGAGAAGGTCTGGCGCTGATTTTGAGAATGGCCCAAGGGACAAATCATCCATCAGTCTTTTAAATTTGGAGAGGGCCTCTCCTGAAAGCCCGTAATGAGCTATATTCTCAGAGATAGATCTCCACAGATTCTCCTTTACTGCAGACAGTATCAGGGCGATACTGAGCGTATCCAGATCTGCGGGCCTTGTTCCGAGGAGCTTGAAGGTTAGAACAGGTGCTGTTTGTTGGACTTTTAATGATAAGACCCTCCCTTCGGTCAAGGGAACAGCGGTTCTGGCCATTACTCTTCTTCCTCTAATGGACAACAAGGCCTTGCCTAAAGAGAATGATTTCAGTACCGTTCCCTCAACGATCTCATTTTTGGATAGTGTGAGAGGGGATTCAAGGTGGGATTCTTTTTGAAGAGATATCTTGGATGGTGAAGATGATGGAGAACTGACTTCTATCAAGATAGCCCTTCTTGTTTACCTATCTGTGAAAGTTTTTGCTTTAGATCCAAGACGAGTTTCACCTCTTCTTCAGGAATTGAAAGCCTTTTCGCTATTTCTTCCAGAGCATACCCTTCGCCTGCCAAGGCGATAATCTGTCTCTCGTGGCTATTAAGAGAAAGGGGGTTGCATTCGGCATCTGCGGCCTGGTGAGCATATGAAGAGAGTAATGCATCCGCCCTTTGCAAGAACCCGTTCAAACTGGCTATCCTCTTGTCCAATTGTTCATTAAGTCTTCTGATAAGATGATGTTTTTCCTCCAGTTGCACCTTGAATTGTTGGGCTATTTTGTCTGCGTCGGCAAGGAGCGATTCAAGCATTCTGACTGTCTTATCGGATGATTTACCTCTGTTGGAATAGCGTAGCCTTCTAATAAATAATATGAAAAAAACGACAATGATAATATCAATCCCGATTTGAGCAAACATCAGGAGCTGAAACTCGGTAATAGTTGACATGGCTAGACCCTGATATCTATCAGGTTTCCCTCAGATGGATTCGATGCCTCTTCTGATTGTTCCTTTTTTGAACGTTTTCGATCCTGTTCGGAGCCTCCCTTATTCTTTTCCTCTTCATGTTCTTCAATCGCTACCCTCTTGGCAGTTTCAAATTCCTGGACCTTTACCCTATCCTCTCTCTTCTTCTCCTCTGTTTGCTGGGCAACGAATTGTTGATTCAACTCCAGATTCTGCTTTCTGACATTGTGCACCTCTTTCACAGCGTTTCCCTGCCCCAGAACGATATTCATGTCTGTTGTGGTTGCCATTTCTTCTCCTACCTGGCAAATGAGCAGTATCGGATGTTAGCTGTCAGCTGTTAGTCGAAAGAAACGAGTAGATCGGACATACATCAACAAAAACAGGGCATACTCTCTGTGTTCCATCTCAGTGTTCAGAAATAGCATTGCCCTCTGGCAACGGGCTGCTGACAGCACCCAAAAATCAAACAGCCAGGAATTTCGTTACATATACTTCATGAACCTCTCCTATAGATAAGGCACTATTTACTCCGCCGATTATGAGCTTCTTCAGATCCTCTAAGGGAGGAACCTCTTTTCTCTTGCTGATCTCCTGGCTTAGTATGCCGTAAATAATTCCCCTAAACTCTGCTTTTTTCTCCATCATTTGTCTCTTTATTTCTATATTCGGCAATTTGAAGGAAATACTTAAAAGGATACACGTGAATTCTCTGTTCTCCGGAATGGGAATAATAAATGAATCAAACAGGACTAGTTGGTCTTTGTGGACTGATATCCTGGCAACGGGGACCGTCTCGCTCTCTTGCCCCGGTAATCCTTTCGATTTCTCCTCTTTCAGATAAAGGTATCCTATTCCTATCAAAACACAGAGCCCGATTGCGCTCGCTACCCACAACCCCTTTTTACCGCTCCCTCTCCTTTTCGAGTGATGAGCGTTTTTCCTTACTTGAATTGTTTCGGCTTCGGTATCATCCAAGTCATCTAATTCATCTCCGAAGAGTTGTTCTTCTTCAAGGCCTTCAGAATTCTCGCTCCCTGCGATTGCTCCGCTCTGTTCTTCCTCCAATTCCTCTAACTCATTCCCGTTGCGTTCCGCTTCATTTTCATGACGCTCTGGAGATGCCATGACTAGCCTTCGTAATATGATCTAAGCTTTGACCTCAAACGTATTATTGCCTTTGAGTGAATTTGAGATATCCTTGACTCTGTTAGGCCGAGCACCTTGGCTATCTCCTTTAATGTCAATTCTTCATAGTAATAAAGTGCTACAACCAACTGCTCCTTTTCTGAAAGCTCTGAAAGGACCTGAGAAATAACGTTCTTCAGTTCCTTTACCTTTAATGAATCAAAAGGGGAAGGACCATTCGAGGCCTGTTTGGTGAATGCTGGGGCAGACCCATCTGGCATAACCCTATCAAGGCTGAGGAGATTCACACCCTGGGCTTTGCTGATCATCTTGTAGTAAGTATCAATATCAATATCAAGCTCTTGGGCGACCTCGGCATCGTCTGGCTCCCTACTAAGTCTGGAATTCAGGGCCAGCATAGCGTCCTCAATCCGATGAATATCTTTCCTGACAGACCGGGGAATCCAGTCCATTTTTCGCAACTCATCTAATATGGCCCCCCGTATCCTGTGCTCTGCGTAAGTCTGAAATTTAATCCCCATCTCTGAATCAAATTTATCAAGGGCATCGAGCAACCCAACTATCCCCGCACTGATGAGCTCTTCTCTGGATATATTGGGGGGTACCCTGACCGCCATCCTGCCGGCAATATATCTGACGAGGGGGGCATATTTGACAACGAGCTCTTCTCTGAGCTTTGAATCCACTTTTCCCTGTTCTATTTCGTTGCTCTGTTGATATTTATTAATCCCTGCCTTCATGCTCTTGATCCGGTGCTCCTGCTATAAGTCTTTTCCAGAAGAATTTGATATTACCATCAATTGGTCTTTTATCCGTCTGCTCCAGGAGATAATGGGCCAGCTCTTTGAAGCTCTTGCTTGATGATGACTCGGGGTAACAACATACTACCGGTTCCCTTCTCGTCACCGACTCCTGTAAACGACTATCCCATGGGATGAACCCGGCATAATCTATCGATATGCCGCCCATAAACCGTGCCACAACTTTGCTCAGGTTCTGATACACCGACCGTGCCTCTTTTTCATCTTCGACCATATTTACCAAAAGAAGAAAGCTCTTCGTCCCATGCTGGTGGAACATCACCTTCATTAGGGCATAGGCATCGGTGATAGAGGTGGGTTCCGGGGTTACAATGACGATCCTTTCTTGCGCTGCCAGATTAAAATAGATGACATTTGAGGAGATCCCTGCACCGGTATCAATCAGCAGGATATCGAAGCTTTTATTCAAGGAATCGAACTCATTGAGGAGGTTTATCTTTTGGCCTTCTGTCAGGTGCGCCAATTCCTGTACACCTGAACTGGCAGGCATGACCGCAACGCCTTCCGGCCCGGTAACGATGATCTGAGATAGCTCTTTTTCGCCTCTTATGACCTCCTCAATGGTGTGCTTGGGATTAAGACCATAGATAATATCAATATTCGCCAGCCCCAGATCGGCATCAAAGATTAAGGCCTTTTTCCCCATCCTTTGACATGCAATAGCCACGTTACCGACTGCATTTGTTTTCCCCACACCCCCCTTGCCACTCGTAACGGCGAAGACCCTCGGTTTGGTTTGTGGCGAAGATGATCGAGATCGGTTATCCCTTCTCAGCCGGTAAATTTTATCTGACTTTCCCTTTACCATCCTTCTCAACCCTGTTGCCTGATCCATTGATTCATTCTCCAATGAAAAATACACTAATTTCTATTCAATAAGAGTCGTAGGATTTTCCCCTTATGCGCCTGCTCAATATCCTCTGGTACATTCTGCCCCGTAGTGAGGTAGGAAATGGGTGCCTGCAGTTTCATTATCTGGTTTATTACTGATCCACAGCTTTCCGCCTCATCTATCTTGGTAAATATATAGCTTTGAAATCCGAGGGGGCTGAAATTGAGAGCCGTCTGGTTCATCTCTGACTCGGTAGTTGCAACGCTCAGAAGGAGATGGGAACTTATTGCCAAATCATTGGTCATCATCTTCTTGAGAGTCTCTATCCTGCCCGTATCATACTGGCTCTGGCCTGCGGTATCGATCAACACAACATCCGTTCTTTCCATTCTCTTTAGGGCAAACAGCAGATCTTTTCTCGTAAACGCTGGAAAACAAGGTATTCCCAGGATATGCGCATAGGTCTTAAGCTGTTCCATAGCACCTATCCTGTAGTTGTCTATGGAGATGAGGCCCACCTCCTTCCCTGCCTTAAGCATGAGCTGTGCAGCGAGCTTTGCAATGGTAGTGGTCTTTCCCACGCCGGTTGTCCCGACAAAAGCCGCAACTACCCGCTTTTTATCGCTTGGTGTAAAGGGATCCTTTACTTCAATTACCTGCATAATCGCTTTGATCGTTCTCTCACAGATAGCTCTCACAGGGGCAGCTGCCACTCCATTAAGTGCGCCAGCCTTTTCCAGGAAGAGCTTGGCATAATGATCCTTAACGCCGCTCCTGATCAGTTGCGCATAGAGGTTGGTGAGAGCAGGATTCAGTATTATTCTTTCGAACGTGCCACCAGAATGATTCAAAAGGTAGATCATTTCTCTAATACTCATCAGTTCTGATTTCACTTCCCCCAAAGGGCTGAGATTGGTGTGAGCATTGTGATCTCCTGCTGGTACTGCGGCAATCTCAAACAGGCTGTTTTTACCCTTTTTCCCCAGTTTCTTCGTAGACAGTATCATGGCTTCCGGACCCAAAACATCCTTAACCATAGCAATAGCCTCTTTAATCGTGCCTGCCTGATATTTTCTAACCTGCATAGCCTAAGTTCACCTCTCCGATGGATTGAAATCTTATGTCACCGAGTAGCTCGCTCTGAGACAATACTATTAAGGACGGAACAAACTGTTCTACTAGCTGCTTTAGATGCCTTCGCAGCGTCGGCGATGTGAGAAGAATCGGTTGAATATTCTTTGCCATGGCCTTTTCTGCCTGCTCTTTGATAGAGGCAAGAATTGGATCTACAACCTTTGGGTCAACAGAGAGATACGAGCCGTGTTCCGTCTTCTGTATGCCTTTAAGGAGTATGTCCTCCACAACCTGAGCCATGGTTATCAGTTTGAGCACCCTATCTTCTCCCATGTGAGGGCTGATAATAGATCTGGAAAGCTTGTGCCTCACGTATTCGGTTAAGAGCTCTGGGTCCTTTGTCAGGGGGGCATAGTCGGCGAGGGTCTCTACAATGGTCAACATATCCCTGATAGAAATGCGCTCCCGTAAGAGATTTTGTAAGACCTTTTGCACACCTCCTAAAGAAAGAAGATTTGGCACCAACTCCTCAACCGCCTTGGGATATGACCTGCTCAGATTATCAAGCAAGTTCTGAACCTCTTGCCGACCCAACAATTCTGAGAGGTGCTTTCGAAGGACTTCGGTCAGATGGGTAGCCATAATGGTAACATTATCGACCACGGTGTAGCCGGCAAGCTTTGCCTCTTCCCTCTTCGCCTCCGGTATCCAAATCGCGGGCAGATTAAATGAAGGCTCCCGTGTCTCTATTCCCGCAATCTTTCGGGTGGCATCCCCGGGGTCCATAGCCAGGTAGTGATTCACCATCAATTCAGCGCTCGCTATCCTCACCCCTTTCAGCAAAATCTGGTACTCGGCTGAATTTAATTGGAGGTTATCTCTAATATGGATCGGTGGTATTACCAAACCCATCTCAACGGCAAACTGTCGTCTGATTGATCGAACCCTATCCAGGAACTCTCCACCCTGTTCCCTATCAACGAGGGG
>Ga0209636_10007564_pt1 | contig 11081 bp, 11 predicted proteins | sample DeeMarSWOR152_54_FD_187464 | JGI IMG/M metagenome (GOLD analysis project Ga0209636, IMG submission 187464) | Marine sediment microbial communities from White Oak River estuary, North Carolina - WOR-1-52-54 (SPAdes) (version 2) | ecosystem: Environmental > Aquatic > Marine > Intertidal zone >... | reverse complement strand
AGAATCAGTGTTGGAAGGTCAGGAATTAGGTCAAGCACCATAAGGGTTCCAAACATGCTAGCTGCCATTGCGAGTAAAATCATACTACCTATAAGTGCAAAAAGTGAACCAAGGAAAATGGGCAGGGATTTCATGGGTTCTTTTCGAATCCATTGAGCCCAAGAAATTTCTCTTTTAGCCAGCCATTCAACAATTTTTGGAGCTGCGACAAAGAGTACCACGAGCCCTTGAATTACATCAATCATTTCAGCAGGGACCCGTCCGACTGTCTGCATAGGTATAGCTCCGGCTCGGAGAAATCCAAAGAAGATTGCGCCAAGTAAGACCCCCATCGGGCTATTTGCCCCTAAAACGGCAACCGTGATACCATCAAAACCGAGACCTCGGGACCAGCCAGCGTAGAACCTGTGATAATAGCCTAGAATTTCGACAGCACCTCCCAGGCCTGCTAAACATCCACTAAGGAACAATGAGATGACAATCATCTTTTTGGGATTTATACCTGCAGCTTCGGCAGCGGGTTCATTTAGACCTACCGCCCGCATTTCATATCCGAGAACGGTATTTTTCAATAGAATCCAAACACCGATCACGCATAAGATGCCAATGATGAAACCAAAGTGGAGGTAGAATGAACCAAAAAGTTCGGGAAGATAGGCAGTCGGCCATATTGCTGGTGTTTGTGGCTGTGGTTGAATCAAAGTTGGATCCCGTAATGGTCCTGCAGCCAACCAAGTGGTGAAGTAAGGAACTGCGATGTAAGTCATCATCATGGTTGTGACCACCTCATGGGCCCCACGGTAGGCTTTGAGGATAGCTGGGACGAATGCCCATAATCCACCCACGACCGCTCCAATCAACAAAGCGAGTAATGGATGAACAAAGATTGGTAACATAGCCATAAAGCCGACAATTGCTGCAGCCATTGACCCCATATATAGTTGACCTTCAGCACCGATATTGAATAGCCCAGCCCTAAAAGCAAGAGCCACAGAAAGTCCTGTCAGAATCAAGGGAGTGGCCCACCAGAATATGATATCGGGTTGAAGAAGGGCTCCACCTATTAGAGTCGAAAATGCCACAATGGGATTGAAGCCCGTACCAAGCATTATTAGGGAGGCTACCAAGAGAGCAAGGATAATGGACATAATTGCCCAGCCCACCTGAATCAATGATCGCCTTAGATTGTGCCATTTAAAAAAACCAGTAATCTGTTCCCACATTGAACCCAGAAATGTTGTCATTGAGCCGTCCATAGTCTTTGGTGGGCTTCCTCCCATTTCAGATTCGAGGTCTTTTGAAGAGTCAGTCATTGTGTTAGTTCCTCCGAAGGAATCGCACGTTGTTCCCCTGCCATTAGCAAACCAAGTTCACGTTCATCGGTTTCCTCTGGAGTTCTAATGGCTACGAGTTCACCTTTAAAAATAACAGCAATGCGATCTGAAACATTTCGAATTTCGTCAAGGTCAGCTGAGATGAGAAAGATAGCTACACCTTGGTCTCGCATTCTAATGAGCACATTGTGAATGTATTCGGTCGCTCCAACGTCTAGACCACGAGTAGGATGGGATGCGAGGAGCAGTTTGGGATTTGGTCCGATGGCACGGGCAGCCACTACTTTTTGTTGGTTGCCACCTGAAAGTGTTGATATTGGTTCGTCGATATCACGTAATCGAATATCGAAGTCTTTGACAAGTATGTTGGAATAATTGGTGATATCTAGGGCGTTCAGTAGAAAGCCACGGGGACCGGTTGCGAAAGGCGGTTCATGTTGACCCCCTAGTATGAGATTTTCCTTTGTGGTGAAATCTAAGATTAGACCCTGCTTTTGTCGGTCCTGTGGGATGTAGCCGACACCCGTTGCACGCATCTTTCGAGGTCGATATTTGGTCACCCTTTCCCCTTCAATGTAAATCTCGCCGTGATGGACTTTTCGAAGTCCCCATATCGCTTCGACTAACTCATCTTGACCATTCCCATGAACTCCAGCTAGTCCGAGGATTTCACCTCGCTTCACTTCAAAGGAGATATCTCGAACGGCGGGAAGTCCTCGATCATCTTGCACATGTAGGTTCTCAACGGATAAGACGGTATCAGTTGGTTTGGCAGGAGTTTTCGCAACACGGAACACAACAGGACGTCCGACCATCATTTCAGCTAACTGTTCACGAGAGGTGTCAACTCTCTTCACTGTCCCCACTAGCTCACCACGTCGTAATACTGTAATTCGGTCGCAGATGGTCATGGGTTCTCGAAGTTTATGTGTGATAAGTATAATTGTTTTCCCTTCTTTTCGGAAGGTTTCCAGGGTTTCAAAGAGCTCATCAACCTCTTGTGGCGTTAACACCGCAGTGGGCTCATCTAAAATCAGGATATCAGCATCTCGATAAAGGATTTTGATGAGTTCTACCCGTTGTTGAAGCCCCACGGAGAGATCCTGAATTTTTGCATAAGGGTCAATTTGTAACCCGTTTTCTTCTGCGATACGGAGAATCTTTTTTTCAGCGCTCCGGAAATTCGTGGGCAACGCAGGATTAATACTGGGTCTCCAATACTTCAAATTGGCAGTTAAATTCGCGTATAAGGGTTCAGCACCAAGAACGACGTTCTCTGTGACCGTCATGATGGGGATAAGCTTGAAATGCTGGTGCACCATTCCGATGCCAAGACGGATTGCATCCTGAGGAGACTTGAAATTAACTTCTTTGCCACGAATTTTCACGGTCCCAGAGGTTCGAGAGAGCAGACCATAAAGGACATTCATCAACGTTGTTTTTCCAGCTCCGTTTTCACCGAGAAGACCATGAACTTCTCCTTCTCCGATTCGGAGCGTGATATCACAATTGGCCTGTACGTTTCCGGGGAAGACCTTCCAGATATTTTCCAGCTCAATAGCGTAGATGGAGAACACCTCCACCACATTTGTTAGTGAAATGTCAGCCCTTTTTCGAAATGGGCGACATACCCTGTTTGCGGTTCTTCTAGTATATAATCTCAATGTTTGTCAAAAAAAAGAAAAAAGGGGAAAGAGGGGCTAGTTAGCCCTCTCGTTTCTTAGCCCAACCATGGGAAGTCAATTGGAACTAGATAGGTGCCGTTGGTTATACCTTCCGTAAGATCTTCGAGTATGTCGCGGGTGGCCGTTGGCCATGTCCAACCCAGAAGGGTTTCATTGTCTTCCCAACCTACACCACCGTTAGCAAGGTTATGAAATTGAAGACCAGTCAATGGTGTACCAGTTACGCTGGCAGCTTCAATAACCCAGTAACATGCAAGATCGACGCGTTTTAGCATTGATGTGAAAACGACAGTTGGGGCAACGGGATTATCTGGATCATCAGTTCCTAAGAACATCTGTGGACTGTCAACACCAATGGCCCATACAGGATAGGCGAGGGGGGTGGCGTTCTGCTTCACTGCGGAGTCAATGACTCCGAGACCAGATTTCCCGGCAGCTGCGAAGATGATGTCTGAGCCACCGGTATAAATTCCGTCAGCAAGTGATTCACCGAGAGTTGGGTTGTCCCATGCGCCCACGTAGGTATGGACAAAATCGGCACTTCCGGTCTCGTTATCGAGTGCAAAGGTGGGGTTACTAAAGTTTGCACCCCAGAAGTAACCTGCAGCAAACTCGCGGATGAGAGGAATATCCATTCCACCCACGAAGCCGATTTTATCTTGGGTTGTCACAGTACCTGCTATTGCGCCGACGAGTGCAGAGCCCTCACCAGCTGCGAAAAGCAGTGAAGCGACATTCGGATATGTAGCGGGGTCAATGAACATGTCTACGATGGCAAAAGCTTGATCGGGATAGTCCTCAGCAACGGCCATTACCGCATCAGCTTGGTCGAACCCGACACTGATGATTACATCATACGGGTCCGCCCAGGGTAAATGGGCCGCATATTGGCGTAGGAATGGTTCATACTGTGCAATTTCATCTGGCTCAACAAAGGTAAAGCTGATGTCAAAGTCATTGACAGCATCAACGGCTCCCTGGTAACAACCGTCATTGAAAGATTTGTCTCCGAGTCGACCAGTCGCAAAAACGATGGCCACGTCATCAGGGTTTGGTGGAGCTTCCTTGGGTACAAGGAACCACCAAGCTGCGATAGCACCTCCAGCAACAATGATGATCACTATGAAAATAATGGCGATAAGTCTTGTATTGCTTCCATTACTCATATTTGGCTCCTCCAGTTGCCCCGCACTAGAAATCGTCGACGTTAGAAGCACTTTTTAGCGTTTCTAGTACGACTCATATCTGCGAAGGGCAAGAGAGCTAACCCCGTTACGTTCAAACGAGTATAAAAATCTAGACATAGGACCACATCAATTGTTTCCATTTGAAATTGCGGTGTGCAAGTAAGGGCATTAGATGTCGTGGATCAAACCACGTTTCCCGACCATAAATAGCTGAGTCGTCCCTAAAGAATCGGTTGTTCCTTCAGCCTCATGGACATGACCACTATAAACAGCGAGTGGTTGTACTTCGGTGACAAACTCGCGGAGACTATGATAACCGATATGGGCTCCACTCCAGGCCCTATCCACCGCTGTGCCATATGGAGGCGTATGGGTTACCAGCACCAAATTCTCAAGAGGCATAAACCGATTGAGAATTTGGTGCACTTTTTCTTCCGACAATCCAAAGGGGAGCCCAGGCATTCCTCCGCCGAGTCCCGCGAAAGTCTTTGATTTTAACACTACATATTCTCCGTGAAAATAGGTGAAGTGCGAACGTTCCTTGCAGATTAATTTCAATTCGTTGGCATCATCATGGTTTCCGGGCAACAGGTATACATCAGTGCCAACATCCAGTTGTTCTAAGGTTTCGTTGAGTCCCCTCCCGAAACTCGCAAAATCGCCTAATCCAAAAGCGGCATCCATTTCCAGTAACTGCTGGCTGATTCGTGAAGTAGCGACTTGGTCTCCGTGAAGATCTGAGAAGAACAGAATCCTCATGACCGCTAGAACACGCGGGCACCTATCAAAAAGTTTCCGAGAAAGATGCCCATGTGGAGTCTGAATTGGACACTGAATGTGAAATACAATAGGCAAGTAGCTAGTTGTGTGTTTTCAGATTTTACCTTCGACAACGATTAGCTCTTCAGTAATGATAGCGAGGACAACAGCCAGTCCAATTATGCCATTGAAGAGATCTAACGCTGAACCGGGTGGTGCAAGACCCATAAATTCCCTGACAAGTCGCCAGACAAGAGTCAATAAACTCATTCCTGCTCCAATCCCAATGAACCAGCGACCAATGCGTTGGATCTTCGCTACTACGAGTAGCGCCCCAGCAATTACTGTTAAACCACCAAAGGATCCAAGCCATTGAAGGACCGCATTCGCGAATAATGCGATTGGTAAATACTGAGAGGGGAGATTCAATAGATTCCAGGCTAAAAGGATGTACGAACTGTAATCAATGGGATTTGAGTAGCCACTAAGCAGTAGCAGAGTTCCAGTAATCAACCCGAGAATAACTGCTGCAATATTACGTCGAAGCAAAATATCACCTAAGGCATTTCTACATTTGCTTCTTCTTAAAAGCCCTAGCAACGTCTCAATCTAAGTGTTGCAGCGGGCAAAGGATTGACACTCTCCATAACGGAAGTCAGGAGATTCATGGACGTCATGAACAGACATCCACAGGGTGTGCCACCACCCCGTTAATGCGCCCTCCGAAGGCGACGCCTATATTTACAGCCCCTACAACGTCCCGGTGAGCTTCTAATCCACAACAAAGACATTTGAACAACCGCCCTCGCCTTGTATTCTTTCGTTCACCACACTGTGGACAGATGCTTGATGTATGCCTTTCATCCACCAATTCAACCGTTATCCCATATTCCTCAGCCACTTCCTAGACGCGACAAACGAGATATCGATGGCTCCAAAAGTTATGCCGCATAACGTTGGACTTCCGTCCACCTCTCGTATTTCCCAAAATTCCTCTAAGATCACCTATCACGATTTTGATCACCCCACCCATCCATAAATCTTCCAATGCCCTCCGAACAATGGTGCATACATATTGGCGATACCGAAGTTTCCGACGTCGGTACAAGCGACGGATCAAATTTGTCGACTCCGTCTAATTCATCTCTTTTGCCACAGATTTTAGCCTATCAATCCTTTTCGAGAGAAACCACCAGTCAGATAGTGCGAGACGCCCACTATACATAATCGCTTGCCGATCACCATCCACCAAGACTGTAAGCAAGTTGATGACACCTATGTCAATAAAAGCCCTCTTCTCGGAGAGTGGTTGATGCGGAGGCTGAATCTCCACTGGTTGATGGCCATACCACTTACTTTTGATTGCATCATATTTGATGGTGAGCAAGCCCTGTTTCATCCAGTTCTTCCACTTGGGATGACCCTGCCATTTCACATGTAGTTTCTTTGGGAGTCGAAGTAAATTTCCGTCCGTGCGATAGAGATCACCGCGGATCAGAATGATGTGCTTACGTGTGTTAGTTAGTCGATCAATCCAGTAGCCCGGTGGTCGAACTCGGGTAATGTGATGTGGAAGCTGCCCTTTTTTCTTCAGCTTCACCAATGCAAAGAACGATCGCCACGCTTCTCCATTCTTCCGTTCAATCTGTTGTGCTGTTGCGGCACCGACAACACCCTTGTATTTGTCATAGAGGTCACGCCATATCCAGTTTATATTACCATTAAAGAAGGATTGGCGTCGGCGGTAAGTGACTTCGTTCCAAAGTCGCGCACAAGCGTCAGTAATAGTGTGGAGTTGTTGAGTTTGCTTTGTTGTAGGTGCCAATGCTATTGTGTTAGTTCGTCGCAAACTGTACATCTGAGATTGATTCAATTCAGTATTTCGAAAAAAACTTAATAACTCATATTTTCGACGAATCATCTCTCCCAATAGATTTTGACCTTTCTCACTGATATTAATAGGAAGAGCAACAACGATTTGAATCAATGGTCTTGGTCATCGAATATTTAGGAGGCAGTTGTTTCATATGTCTGAATCAGATGTTTGGTTTGTCAACCGACAGGTGGGACCCCGAAATTCCATGTTGGATAAACTCGAAATCCTCTGGAAGAAATTGGGTCTGAAAAAAGCCATCAAAAAAGATGCCCGTGTTTTCATCAAGACACACTTCGGAGCATACGGGAACCTCATGTACATGCGACCAGCACTCCTTCGAAAAATCGTAGATCTGGTGAAACAAGAAGGAGGAATGCCCATACTAGCTGAATCGGCTGGCTTAGGATATGGTTCGGGATTATACGGTGGTCGAACAACCGCTGCAGAATATTTCCGAATGGCAGCAGCCAACGGTTACACCATCGGCACCATGGGAGCACCTATTGTACTCTTAGATGGATATTGGGGGACTGATACGTTTGATGTGGTGATACGAGGAAAGCACGTCAAGAAGGTTGAAGTGGGAATGGCTCTCCGAGATGCGGATGTGATAATTGTCTTCACACATTTCAAAGGTCATGGAGGAACAGGGATGGGAGGTACGCTGAAGAATCTGGGCATCGGATGTGTCGGGAAATTCAGCAAAACAATGATGCATGGCCCTCAGAATCCTATTGTTAATGCTGAGGAATGTAAGGGTGCCGAATGTAGTAAATGCGTTGATGTGTGTCCAACCCGGTGTATCACTGTGGATCCCAAGGTGGAGATTGATTTCAGTCGGTGTATCCATTGCATCCATTGCGTGTCGGTGTGTCGTTCTCAGGCGGATTCAAATGCCATTACAGCGTCCTGGGGGGGTGATCCCATGGGTTCAACTGAACGGATGATTGAAAATGCGCTTGGTGTTGTTGATGGTGTTGGGCGCGACCGCTTTTACTACTTCAATGTGGCTTTAGATATCAGTCAAACCTGTGATTGTGCCCCCTTTGGTCCTATGGCGCTTACGCCTGACTTGGGGATATTCGCTTCACGGGATCCGGTTGCTATTGATTCTGCAAGCATTGACATGTTAAATGAAGCCCAACCAATCACCGTATCCGCATGTGGTGATATTGAGCCGGGAGAAGATAAGCTAGCAATTACCACACCATGGCCCGATCCTCACACTGGGGAAAAGACGCCGACCCAGTGCCATTTACGGCAAATCGAATACGCCGAAGAACTAGGAATAGGCTCAAAGAAGTATAAAGTTCGAAGTGCCGATAAGCGCAAACCTACTTAGCTGAAAAATACTGGAACTGTACAAACCAAGAAGGAAAACCAACAGTGGGCTAGATTGAGGAACCAGTAATCGGTCGATTATTTCGATTTCTTAGATTTCGTCTTAGAGTTCATTCTATCGATTGCTTTCGAACTTGCTTTTTCGTTTCGCGTTTGCCATTCAACGGTGAAAAGCTGGGCATAATGGATGGGTACTCCGACATCAAGCAGGTGTGTTATGATCTCGTCTTGCGTTTTGCCTTCCTTTGATAGTTTGCTTGATATGTTGAAGGTGAATTCTTTTAGTTCCCAAGGATAGACGACCCATGCTTCAGTGCGAACGACGTAATAATCAGGTACTAGCTTAGTCCATGGTTTCATGTGTAGGGTAGCTGTTCGTGGGTTCTTGTATCCCCGTTTGTTAAGGTGGTCAAGGGCTACGATTAGACTATCACCGGTGTCGGAAATGTCATCTACGATTAGGGGGGATTTCCATTGCATATCCTTGGGGAGGCTTTGACTGATTCGCGGTTCGGCATCACGAGCATAGATTCCACGGTACAGGTCCACTTTGACGTTGGCAGTTTCCCGAGTGAAAAAAAGGTCTGACAGAATTCGTGCGGGAATCCATCCTCCCCGAGCGACACCAACAACGACGTCAGGTAGGAATCCTGAATCCATTATCTTCTCGTAGAGTCGAAAACACAGTTCGTAGAGTCGTTCCCACCAGACGAACTCGTACGTGATTGCCATACTGCTAGGTATCTATCTGGTCTATAAAGCTTATCGTAAATACTCTCCTAAATGGAGGAGTAGGAGGGAAGGCTTTGGTACTACTATATTTTGATTCGAAGGACTATGTATAAAGGGATAGATTTCTAAGATGTTGCTGGCTGGAAATATTGACGAAGAACGCTAATCCCGACGATCCTGAAGAAACACAAGAACATGTGGAGAGTCAGGATGATTCCGATTTGCGAGAGAAACTGGAAGACATTTCGTCTCGACTCGCTCGGATTGAACGCGTTCTCGCCCGAATTGAGCCTGAGATGGGCGAATTTCAGCAATCAACACGCCTAATCCGAGAAGGGATGGACTTCTATGGTTCACTCTTTAATATGATGGGTCGTTTTTCAGGACGCCAACGACTGGCGAAACGATTCCCTGAAATCGGAAAGGATGAAATCGGACGACTCGTTGTCGAAGCCCTTGAACCCGGGAAACCAATGAATGTGAGCCAACTCACAGCAGCAGTGAGACGACAACGAGGAACAGCTTCACGTCGGATTGTTCGGGAGAGAATTCAACGATTACAAGAACTTGGAATTCTCAAAGAATCACACAGCGACAAGAAAGCCACCTACTACAAGCTCGCTGAAGATTTGTTGTAGTAGTAAATGACCGATTTTATGGTCACTTTTTCGCACATACTATAAGTTCTCTGACCACACCAGTATAACTTGGTGAGACATTCTATGAGCGACAAAGACCAGAAATCAAAATCGACAGATGCAGAGGAATTACGCGAAATCCTCGGAGCCGTTCAAGAAACTATTCCACAACTCATCGGTTCTCTTGTGAAATCCATTTATTCACCTGATATGGCAAAAAGCATCGCTGAATCAGTAGGAATCCTCTACTCTGACTTGAAGAAGCAGGGAATTCCTGATGAATTAGCTTTGGAAATGACTCGCAGTTACATGAGCATCTTAGACATTAAAGAGCTCATTAGTGAAGGGATTAGTAAAGGAACCAAGGGTAGAGATGTGAAAGTTGCTGAAAAGGAAAAAGACTAAACTCCAACAAGGTTTGCCCTAGGTGATTCCAATTGGATTTTAAGAGAATATCAATATTTGCCAATTGGAACACCTCATCACCTTGGCAACTGCTGAAGAACTTTGAACCAAAGGATTGACGAGAAGATGGCAGCCAGATTAATCTTATCCGTAATCCCTGGAGGATTAAGAATTCTGATTCATTCCTGGAGGGCGATGCGGTGGGGAAAACGTCAAGCAAACAAGAGTGTAAAGATTTTTGAAAAAACCCTTCAAGAACAAGACCTCTCAGAGGAAGTTATCAAAGAACTTTCGGCTGTATACCAGGCTAATGCTGATTTTTTGTCTATTCGGGGCTTATCCCAACTCGCGTTCCAAGCTGTACGCTCGAGACCCCGAAGAAAATAGCGAGCCGCGGACGCTCCTCAGTGCAGATCAAATCCGTCATCCGCCATGATGAGTGGCTCTGGTTAGGTGCATGTTCGTCATCGTCGACATCCGCAAGCTCAATGAATAGTGAAGTGTCCTCCCATTTAGGAGTTTCCAAATCAGATGGTTAAGACTTTGAGCCTTTGACTAGTTCTTTGGTGATGGCGTTCATTGTAAGAACTGGTTTGAGATTGAGATACAGGATGATTAATCCAACTAAGAACAGAATGATGCCTGCGATTTTCAACCAGAGACTGTAGGGACCAAAGGTTGCTAACAGTATCAATGGAGCAAGTGCTACCACGATTGCCCGGATGAGGTTGAAGAGTATTCGTAATTGAGTGTCTTTGATAAGAATAACAGCGACCCATAGAAGAATCAACAACAAAAGAAACACAGAACCTCCGATTGTTAGCCAGATAGTTTCCACTAGTACAATGGGAAACAGAAGATTAGTGAAAACGACGATTAACAGAATCACAATGATAAGGATAGTCCAATAATTCATGAGATTGGTGAATTTTTTCAAATCCATGGTTGCTTTGGTTAGTCGTGTCATAGGATCAGACATGATGAAATCCTCCAATTTCGTGCTCCTTCGTTGGATTTACCCTAAATGCCTTTCTCTTTCTTACGGCTTTATCTAAAATCAGTAATTATGAACTGAAATGAAAACACACATGAAACTAAGAAGCATTACTCACCCTTGCTTTGCC
>Ga0209636_10007563_pt1 | contig 11081 bp, 14 predicted proteins | sample DeeMarSWOR152_54_FD_187464 | JGI IMG/M metagenome (GOLD analysis project Ga0209636, IMG submission 187464) | Marine sediment microbial communities from White Oak River estuary, North Carolina - WOR-1-52-54 (SPAdes) (version 2) | ecosystem: Environmental > Aquatic > Marine > Intertidal zone >... | reverse complement strand
GGCCATATTTACGATAGATAGTCGCACCTTCCTTGATTCGTTTGATGAACCAAGGGGGGCTTTTCGTTGTCCTAACTGTGGCGAGGTTATCGTCAAGAGCGCCTCTTTAGATACATTCATAGAGTTCCTAAAACAATACCAGGGACTCCAAGAAGTGTTTGAAAACTCCATCATAAGGGAGATCAAACCAAAGGATTGACCCTCCACTCAAGGAACTTTTCGTGCAATCTTCAAATACTTCTTGCCCTCCTCTACTTGCCAATAGCCTTTAGTATCCCACGGGCAAATTCCATCTCCGGCTCCGCACCCACTATGCTATGCTCCTCATTGATGACGGTATGAGGCACTCCGTGGACATTGTATTTGACCGCCAAGAAAGGAAATTCCGAGGTCTCCACCATGTCAGCGCTGATATGGTCACTGGCTATGGCAAGCCTGTGGGCAGTGCGAACTGCACGTGGACAATAGGGTCAGGTAGGCGAGATCAAGACCTGGAGGTGCACAGGCCGATCAACCTTGGCCAGCTCTGTCATCACTTCCTTGCTCAGTCCGGGGTCCCTTCTTCCCACATCCATGATATCCTCTATCAGGACATTAAACTCATAACCGGCAGGGACTCCGTAGAAGCGGATCCCATAGTCACGATCACCGAACAGGAGAGTGGCCGGAATCTTGTCCACCCCGTACTTCTTTGCCAGATCCGCATCGGCCACGAAGTCGTGCACCTCAAGAGAGAGTTTATCTGACAGGCCGGAGACCTCCTCAAGCATTGTCCTGGTCATCTCACAGTGGGGGCACTCCGTCTCCTGGGTGAACATAATGATTGTGACATCCTTCTCAATTTTCTCAAAGACCTCTATCAGTTTTTTCCTGTCTTTTTCTTTCAGCATTCCCATGACGCACCTCGCTAGAGTAAAGATTTGTTGATGAGGTAATCGTAGGCGGATAGCGCGGCCTTTGCTCCCTCGCCGGCGGCGATTACAATCTGCTTATGGGGGACGGCGGTGACGTCGCCAGCACCAAAGAGGCCCTCCACACTGGTCCTGCAGGAGCAATCCACGATCACCTCGCCGTGCTCATTCAATTCGACGAGGTTCCTGACCGACTCGTTGTTGGGCAAGAGCCCAATCTCCACGAATACCCCGCCCGCATCAAGCCTCTCTTCCCTCTCGCTCTCCCGGTTCTTGACAACCACAGCGGTAACTCGATCCTTGCCCTCGATCCTCACAACCTGGTGGTAATCCAGTAGGCTCACCTCGGAGGTCTCTTTCACCCTTTCTTGGAGAGCCTCATCCGCCTGCCACCCTTTGATGAAGTTCACAAGAGTGACCTCTGCCCCCACCTTCAACAGGTCCACGGCCGTAGTAAAAGCCGAATTACCACCACCGGCCACAACCACCTTTTTCCCCTTAAAGAACGGTGCGTCGCAGGTGGCACAGTAGGCTACGCCCCGTCCTACCAGCTCTTTCTCTCCGGGAACGTTGAGTGGACGGTGGCGTTTGCCAGTGGCCAGGATCAAGGCCCGGCTTGAATATGTTTTCCCACTATCGGTACGGATCTTGAAGGTGTCTCCCTCTTTGGTGACTTCGGTAGTAGCAGTACCCAGGCTGACAGCTATATCAAAGCCTTTAACGTGCTCCTCAAAGCGGTCAGCAAGATCCTTGGCGTTGATGCTCTGAAAGCCAAGCCAATTTTCCACTTCCGAGGTCTCTCGCACCTGGCCTCCGAAGTCCTTGGTGATAACGGCGAGGTTCATCATCTTTCGGGCAGCATAAACCGCTGCGCTCATGGCCGCCGGACCACCGCCCAGAATCAGAAGATCATAGGTGGCTTCCGGCTCCGGCTCCCTTGCCTCCTCTAACAATGAGGTATCCAGAGAAAAAGAAGGAAAATCCATCTGCTGCCTCCTTATACCAAGTTGCAATCATGTCATTGCGAGGAGCGAAGTGACGTGGCAATCTATCCTATTGAGCCCGCCCTGGTGCGAGTTGCCGGGAATAGGCTGTTGGTGCTGCAATATTTCGGAAACGGAAGCCTTAAAAATCAAGCATGGCAAATCAGGTCTGGGCCAGGGATTGCTTCACATTCGTTCGCAATGACGTTTATAAATAGTAGCCGTTTGTTTGCAACTTGGTATTAATGTATCTACGCCCTCCTATGCCTGGAATGCCATGTTAGTCTTAACAAGAGGATAGGTAGGTGACATTAACCTCCCCAGGGCATCTTCGCATAGGTTTCGGAGAGCTTATCGCGGTATTCTCTGAAAAATTCTTCATGAGCCTTTTCCCACTCTGAGAGCATAGTAAAAGCTTCCTTGGCTTTGCCCTCGGTGTTCTTTGCCATATTTGCATAGAACTCGCTCAGATCTCGCTCAATAAGCCAGGCTGTGTTAAAAACGGTAACATCAGGTACCATAGAACCCTCGATACATTGTTGGAGAAATTCCGATTTTGCCCGTGCGTCAAAATAGTCGGTGGGCTCCAGGACCATTTCTCTTATTTCCGATGGGTTGATTTCTTCGCCCTCCTTCAGGTCCTTTAGGATCTGGTTAATGAATTCGATATGCCTCTGCTCTTCCTCTATCAGGCGCTTGAACGCACTCATGGCAGCTCCCATGCCCATCCGCTGCAATGAGTGTTCGAAGAATGCCTTTCCGGTCTCCTCTTGGTTAAGGGCATATTCAAAGATCTTGATCAACTGTTCATTCTTCAGCATAATGCCTCCTCATGAATTCTTTCTATACTCTCCTCTCACAAATAAGATAAGAGGGCCCTAGACTCTTTCCTTGAGTGCCTGAGCCACCCTGCGCCCCAGCTCCACGCATTTTCTCAGGTCATCGTGTGCAGGCACATACTGGACATTGATCCCGGGATCAATGACCATGAACTTCATCTCTTCCATGGTGGCGTTCATCAACTTCACCGCCTCTCCGCTCCACCCATATGAACCGAAGGCAGCTCCAATCTTGTTGGCGGGCCGCAGCCCCTTCATATAGTGGAGAAAGTCAGCCATCCGTGGAAGCATCCCATTGTTAAGGGTTGGAGAACCAAATACAAGTGCTCCTCCATCGAGAACCTCGGTTATGATGTCGCTCCGATGATTGGTTGCGAGATCAAACAGCTGAGCACTGACCCCCTCTTGGACCAATCCATCAACAATGGCCTTTGCCATGGTTTCAGTGCTGTGCCACATGGTATCATAGATAACGAGGGCCTTGACCTTGCCCCTCTGCTGGCTCCATTCATCGTAGCATTCGAGTATCTTTCCAGGATTCCCACGCCATATAAGGCCGTGATCAGGGGCAATCATGTCTACCTTGAGATCCATCTCCTTGACCTGAGACAAGAGTTTCTGGACCAGGTTGGAATAGGGGAGGATGATGTTCGCATAGTACTTAGCGGCATGGCCCAGAAGCATAGAGAGATCGACCTCATCATCAAATCGTTCTGTGGTAGCCACATGCTGTCCAAAGGCATCACTGGAAATGAGAAGTCGATCCTCGGGGATATATGAAAACATGCTATCTGGCCAGTGGAGCATTCTGGTCTCGATAAACTGAACGGTCCTCTTACCAAGGCTGATGGTGTCACCAGTTCCTACAACTTCGTAGGGCCAATCCTCTCTGTGAAAGTGGGCAAGGAGGGCCTTCTTGCCCCTTTCAGAACAGAAGATCTTCTCGGGTTTCACCAGCCCCACGATCTCAGGAACAAGACCAGAATGGTCCATTTCCACATGGTTTACGACAAGATAATCGATCGTGGTGGGGTCGATTATCCTGCGAATGTGGTGTAACAGCTCGCTTCTGAAACCCTGCTTGACCGTATCAAACAAGGTAACCTTTTCATCCATTACCAGAAAGGCATTATAGGTTGTACCCCGGTAGATGGAATAGCCATGAAAGTCCCGGATATTCCAGTCAATGGCGCCAACCCAGTGGACATCCTTCAGGATTTCAATCGGTGGCACGCTGTCCTCCCATTGCAACAAGGTTTGTAACTACTCAGCCACTAAGACACCAAGGCACTAAGATTACGGGATTATTCCTTTAATACCATTTTTGACGAGGGGCACATAAAGATTATTCTACTGTTCTTCTTGGAATGCGTTCTTCCTTTTCAGATACGGGGCTAAAACCCATATATGTTCTTTGTGTCCCTGGCCCAGACCTGGTATGCAACGATTAGTCATAGACTCCAAGCTCCGAAAATATTTCTGAAACAGGGTCATTTTCCTATGTCGTCGCGCCAGGGCGGGCTTGGTGCCTTGGTGGCTACCTGGACAGTTAGCAAGGTTTTTCAAATACTACCGTGACATCTCTTACCAAGCAAGCTGGATAATTCGCGGCTGTGCCTCAGTGAACGGTAGTCACTTCTTGCACGTTGTGTCTTCTGAGTTCCAGAGAAAGCTTCTTCAGGTGCTTCTTCTCCTCATCAACCAACTGACCAATAAATTCACGGCCCCTCTTCTCCTCAGTAGCATCCTGCATAGCAAGAAAGAAGATTATTGAATCCTTCTCAAACTGAATCCCAAGATTCAGGGCATCTTCAAGGCTCTTCACCCGAGATAGTCCTTCTTCCACATCCAGATCCGATCTGAAGACGTGCATATCAGCCATCATCTGGAGGTATCGGTTCATCTCATGTTCAGGATCCCAGACGGTATTCTCGGTAGCTGCCCTTGGCAGTTGAGCCCTCAGCTCGGTGAATGTCTTCAGGTGTTCAACCTCATCTTGAGCAAGGGAGGACAGGAGCGCCTTTACGTCAGGATTATCAATGAGATCCATGGCTTTCTCGTAAAAGCGCTTGCCGTTTTTCTCTATATCAATAGCTATCTGGAAAACTTCGTGCGCATTAAATCCGTAAATCACGATACCGCTCCTTCTTTTTTTGACTACTGTTCCTTTTCGAACTCGTCTTTCGAGGCGCCACAGACTGGACAGGTCCAATCATCTGGCAGATCTTCAAAGGCAGTGCCCGGTTCTATTCCGTTATCCGGATCTCCATCGGCAGGATCATAGACATAACCGCAAACTTGACACACGTATTTATCCATGATTCTCTCCTCCTTTCTTGTATCTGGTTAATAATTGACCCACCCCGCCCTGCAAGGCGTGTCACATCCTGAAGAAACTGCAAAATTTCTATCTTTATGAAAATCAGCCCATTCCGTTGTAGTTAGTATAATAACAGCTCAAACAGATGCCAAGAGATTTTTGCCATCCTGTGAGATTCAGACTCCACTACTATTCCTCAAAATACGTTGGAGCAGCCTTTGCTCGCTTGCTTTGGACCTGGCAGTGCCCCTTCAAGTGCTCCATTCTCTAGGCAGCTTCCAGCTCACGTCTGGAGGCCATATCAAAGAGCACTCTTTCTCTTTTCTTGTCTATCCCGAGAGCCCTTCTCTTCTTGTCAATATGCTCGATCATCATCCGGGCCATCTCATAGGGATCTGAGGTGAATCCCCATTTCCCAAATCCCATTTCCTCCAGGCCCTCAAACAGGAGCTTGTGGAATCTGGTCTCCTCGATAATTGGGAAGGTGACACCAAAAACCGTGTAGACACCCGATGCCACGAAGTACTGGCCGATTGAGATGGCTTTCTCGCTCATCCATTCCGGGGCAGCACCGGCTACCGGCAGTTCAGCAATGCTATCACCCAGACCTCCGATGCGGACCATTTCAGCGCATGCGATCAGAATCCGGCTATTATCGACACAAGACCCCACCCCCAGAACGGGCGGCATCCCTACCGCTTCACACACTTCTCGGAGACCTGATCCTGCCAAGTGAGCCGCTTCTGGTTTGTAAAATCCAGCCTTTGCCAGGGCAATCTGGGAGCATCCAGTCTGGACAACGAGGACGTCGTTCTTGATCAACTCCTTGACCAGCTCCACGTGGACCCAGTCCTGCTTGACCCTTGGGTTCGTACAGCCGACCACACCAGCTACCCCTCGTATCCTGCCATTGATAATGTTTTCATTGAGTGGCGTATAGGAGGATCTGAAGGTACCTCCAAGCATGTAGTTGATATACTCATAGGAAAACCCATGGATGCCCAGATTGGTGATCTTTGGAATCTCAACTGGCGTCTTACGATTCTTGAACCTGACAATAGCCATCTCTACAATCTTGTCAGTGCATTTCCTCGGCTCATGCTCCTCAAATTCAATGTGTTCAGCACCTTCAATGTGACACCTGGGATTGGTGGTGAACAGTTTGGTTCCATAGCACTCGGCCACCTTTGCCAGACCCTGCTTAATACACTGAACATCCACACCCAGGGCATCCACTGCGCCTGTCACCAGAATCGCCTCCGTGGACATGAAGTTGCCTGCATGGGGAATTCCGTGCCGGCAAAGCATTTCCGCTCCTGAGCAACACATCCCAACCAGGTTTATCCCTTCAGCGCCTGCATCTTTGGCGGTGTTCACCAGAGTCGGATCATTGACCGATTCAAGTATAGACTCAAAAAGGTTGGGTTCGTGGCCGTGGATAATGATGTTGACCTCGTCTTCTTTCAAACAGCCCATGTTGACCTCGGCCCTGATAGGGGTAGGTGTGCCGAAGAGAATATCTGAAATTTCCGTGGCCACCATGGAACCTCCCCAGCCATCAGCCAGAGCCGTGCGGCTGCACTGCTTGGTGATATTCTCATAGTGCTGATCCACCCCCATGTGGGTCCGGTGCATCAGTTCCATGATCTCCCGCATAGCGCCACGGGGGACCACACCATGCTTTCGCCAGGTCTCCAGGGTCTTGGCAGGCACCCTCTTGGCAAAAGGTATCTCGCCCTCTATCTGGGTGTAGGTACGCTCCAGTTCTTTATAGAGGTCAGTGGCGATATCCTCTATCTCGCGACCATCTGTCTCGATCCCAACGGATCTGGCCACCTCTTCCAATTTAATAGGATCTTTAATGGTATAATCCTTGATGTTTCCCTTGACCACCTGCCTGAATACATCGAGCATAGACATGCCATGGTCCGTATGGGCTGCGGCACCACTGGTCACCATACGGGCAAAATTCCGTGCCATGATGGTGTCGATGGTAGCCCCGCAAACCCCTACTTTGCCATAAGGATCCTTGGGATTCAATCGGCAGGGTCCCATGGCGCAGTGCTTGCAGCAAGCAGAATCAGCTCCAATCGGGCAGGCCTTCATGTTTGCTGCACGATCAAAGGCGGTCTCCACACCATCTCTTCGTGCCTTCTCAAGCATCTGTGCTGTGGCATCACAGGTGGTCATATCTCTGACATCGGTCTTTTTTATTTGAGTAACCTTTTTTTCTCTATCCTCTTTGTTGTCTTTTTCCATGTATGTCTCCTCCTTTACCAGCCGTCACTGCCCTCCCCCTCCCGCTTCAAGGGTACATTTGGTGAAATCGATCTCTTTGCCGCACCCAGAGCACACGTGCTTTCTGTCAAACTCGTCGGAAAATATCTCCTTTTCTTTTCCACAGGTGGGGCACGTGCAGGTAAAGGCCTTCAGGTTCTTAATGTCTTCAAATCCCGGACAGTGTCTCGGAGTAGTCATAATTACCTCCCTTACATCAATTTTCTCACAGCATCCAATGCTGGCTCATAGTCAGGCTCCTCTGTCAACTCCTTGACTAACTGGATATATTGAATACTTCCCTGTCGATCCGCGACGAAAACAGCCCTGGCCAGCAGGCGCAATTCTTTTATCAAAACACCGTAGGCCTCCCCAAAAGCGGCATAGCGGTGATCGGAAAGCGTGCCTTTAGTTTGACTTTCTCTCAATTCCGCCATACTTAAGCTCCCCCCAATTACCAATACCCTGGGGGTCTCTTATTCAAAGGGTTTTCTTCTTTCCTGCATTTTGGACATATCCCGATAACCTCGAGTCTGTGGCCGATTATACGGTAATCGCTTACCTTCCGAACAGCACTCTCAATGTTATCCAGAGATTCAATGGGGGCGTCTTCTACCTTGCCACAGTAACTACAACGAATGTGATAGTGGTTTTCTGTATTGCCATCAAACCGCATTTGACTGGATACCGGTCCAATCCTTTGTATCAGACCACAGGTAGACAGAATCTCAAGGTTACGGTAAACAGTTCCCAGGCTAATCCGGGGCAGTCTTCTGCGCACCGTTTCATAGATCTCATCTGCGGTAGGATGTGTGTTGACCTTCTGGATTTCTTCCAGAATGATCTCGCGCTGATGGGTCATCCTGTATTTCTGGTTGGAGCCTAAAGGATCCTCTGAGTTCATAGTCTATTTCTAGAGCCTCTCAAGCTCCTTTACCAGAACCTCGAGACGAGGCCTCTTGTTGATATCGTTCACGCCGATATATCGAATGATCCCTTTCTTGTCGATGACAAAGAGTGCCCTTTCTGAGACCCCATCGGAGCGCAGAACACCGTATCTTTCAGCCACAGCACCATGTGGCCAGAAGTCGGAGAGAACAGGAAACCACAGCGCTCCCATCTGATTGGTCCATGCGAACAGGGTTGGGATATTGTCCACCGTAATTCCCAGCAGTATGGCATCATTCGCATCGAATAGATCCTCTACAATATTGTATCCTGGCCATTGATCAGAACAAACAGGCGTCCATGCTGCGGGAACAAAAGAGAGAACCACATTCTTTTTCCCCCGGTACTGGCCAAGCGAAATCCTTCCCCCAGAGACCGCCGGAAGAGAAAAGTCAGGGGCATAGTCACCCACCTTCACCTTCAGAGCACTATCCGTGGGCTTGAGAAGCCCGGGGTCATAGATATTCTTCTTGAATGCATCAGAAAGACCAAAGGCGGTTGTACTCAATAGAAAAACCGATATGATTCCCAGGCCCAGAATGAGATGAGCATTTTTCTTCATGCTATCCCTCCCCCTTTAATCCGGATAACTGAATCATTTCCTCCAGAAATAGCTCAGCCCCTTTGAATCCGCCAAGTTTGGAGTAGAAGACCTGATGTGTCCCGTCATCATTGATTGTGACACCCAAAAAGTATGGTGTTCTGACTTCCCCAATGCATTTATGGATGGAAAAATCCTCATCTGAAATAAGGGGAAACGCTACACCATATTTCTTCCTGAATACCTCAACCTCAAATCTTGAATTCCCTGCCCCTATCCCTATTAATTTGATTTTACCTCTCAGACCCGGGCTCTTTTCTATAATGCTATACAGCCTGTTAATCTCTGGCGCTTCTCTCTGGCAGTACGGGCAGTACATGCTAAAAATCTCGATGATTACCACCCTGGCCTTAATCTGGGGTATCTTGAAAAATGTACCGTCTTCCAGACCCAGATAATCCCTGTGAGCAGCATTCTCTGGCACCAGGAGATTTATCTCTGGCAGCACAGCACCTCTTGCCGGAGGCAAATTGCTCCCGAATACAAGGCTATGGAGCAGCGCCAGAGCGATAGCAATGGTTGCCGAAGCCATGGAAATTCTCTTTACCCTAATGCTCATAGCAGCACCTTTCCTCTTCCTGCACCATTCACTCTGCCTTAAAAAATGCGGTGGATTTGGCGCTGCATACAGGACACCTCTCCGGTGGCTCGCTCTCACAGGTATACCCACACACAGAGCAGACGTAGTAGTCCACCTCTCTGAGACTACTCAGGTTATCCAGGGCCTTCTGGTAAAGAGCGGCATGGACTTTCTCGACCTCATTGGCATAGGTAAAGCCTCGCTCCGCTGCCTTGTTGCCCTCCTTTTTGGCATCCTCGATCATAGCCGGATACATTTCCTTGAATTCATGGGTTTCTCCTGAGATGGCCTCTCTCAGGTTTTCAGCTGTACCCTTGACTTCCCCGAGGGTCCTGAGGTGGGCATGGGCGTGCACGGTCTCGGCCTCAGCCGCTGCCCTGAAAAGCTTTGCAGCCTGTGTGTGGCCCTCTTTTTCCGCCTGTTTGGCAAAGGCGAGGTACCTGCGGTTGGCCTGGGATTCACCGGCAAAGGCGGTTAGTAGATTCTTTTCTGTTTTGCTTCCCTTTAGTTCAGCCACGTTACACCTCCTGTGTTGTATTATCTCCTGAAAAACCTATCGGATTCACACATGCTTACGCATTTCCGGCCTCTTGTTGCAATGGGATTTTTGTGTATTATAGATAAATAGTAATGATTACTAATAGTATTAATCATGGGGAGCTTTGTCAAGTCTTTTTTTCAGGGAGCCCCTTGGTTTTCGGTTCTAATAGCCTGGAACAATTCCTTCCCTGCCCTGTATGATTCTTCTAAATATTCCGGATGTTTCAATACATCTCCCTCAAGATCTAAACTGCGATACAAAAGAGATCGCCAGAGTTCCACATCAAGGATATCGAAAAAATACCGAATGCTGAGAAAGGTTCCGTCAAAGAGTCTTTTTCCCTTGGTTGCTCCCACCGAAATAAAAAGCCCTTTACGTGTGCCATCACGTCTCCCAACGGGAGTCTTTTCGAGCCAATATCTCTTCACCCACAGAGATTGACAGCGATCCATGAGGATTTTTGTGTGGGCACTTACCGTATAGAAGAATATGGGGGAGGCCAGCATCAGGCCGTGGCATGCTAAGAGCTTGTCATAAACCTTCTGAAAATCGTCCTGGATTACACATCGACCGGTTTCTTTGCAGCCATAGATCTCAAGGCAGGGAGACATCTTCAGATCACGAAGGACCACCTCTTCGACCTCAGCACCTGCTTCAAGAGCACCCTGAACCGCCCGTTTGAGTAACAAAGATGTATTCCCCTTTCGACGAGGGCTGCCATAAATAGCAAGAATTCTGACCATTGTAGACTCCATTTCTATACATGCCTGTTGCTATTTGATATAGATCTGAATCATACCCGGAAATATTCAGGGGCATTATACATAATCCTTGAAACCTATAGAAGAGATATTTCGCATGGTATCAAACTCATAGGCTGTCCTCTTCTCTCATGAGAATGCTCAGAGAATATCCAACGGCAGTTGCCATATAAAAGGGATGGAGGAAGGCACCCCACTAGATGTCTACATAAAGTAAGATGTTAAAATTTATGTCAAGTTTTTGCTGGTTTATTTGGGTAACGGTTAGGGTAACGAAGCCCGTCTTCCGAGTCCCGGAATCGGGGATCGGTAACGGTTAA
>Ga0209636_10007561_pt1 | contig 11082 bp, 14 predicted proteins | sample DeeMarSWOR152_54_FD_187464 | JGI IMG/M metagenome (GOLD analysis project Ga0209636, IMG submission 187464) | Marine sediment microbial communities from White Oak River estuary, North Carolina - WOR-1-52-54 (SPAdes) (version 2) | ecosystem: Environmental > Aquatic > Marine > Intertidal zone >... | reverse complement strand
ATGAGGACGAAGGGGAGTCGGATGAGGATATCTTGGCGGAAAGGGATGATGACATCGATATAAGAATAGAAGAGGAAGATTTGGTTGAGGATCGCGATAGCGAACTATTGGAAATAGATACCACGATTGGATCCTCAGAAACGGTGGAGGTAGAGGCAGAGGATGATTTTGACACAGAATACATACCAGATATCGAAGAGCTTGATGAAGAGGAAAGCGAGAAAATTGCTGAGGAATCCGAATCAGAGAAAGTAGTTGTTAAAAGAGGTTTTAATAAGAACACCCCTGAATTTAAAAGTCTACGTAGAGAAATGAAAAGTGCTGAGGTCGTGAGTACAAAAGACAAACCCAATAAAAAAACCAAAAAGAGAAAGAAAGTGATCATCAGAAAGAAAAAAATCAAACCCAATGAAGATTGATTTTTTAAAATTAATAGGCTGATTTAATGTCCATCCATCTAAAAAAGAGACATAGGCTTAGGAGAAAGGACATTAAAGCAATATCAGAGAAATTAAACAGAATTTTTTCTAAGCAGTGTCTTTCTTTGGACGATACTGTGGATAGAGCACAAGCAAATAGCTTTGATGTGATCCTGGTTAACGGGGAAATTCTGGGTTTCTTTATCAATGACCTGCCTTTTTTAACTGTCAGGGGTTTATTAAAGTGCCGTCCGGACAAGAGGTATGTTACAGTTGATATGGGTGCTGTAAAGTTCGTATATAACGGTGCGGATGTAATGGCACCAGGAATTCTGGATGCGGACAAAGATATCCAATGTGGGGATTTGGTCTGGATAAGAGATGAAAAAAACCTTCAGCCTTTAGCAGTGGGAGAAGCTCTAGTATCCGGAAAAGAGATGATCTCCTCCAACAAGGGTAAGGCAATCAAATCACTGCATCATGTGGGTGATGATATCTGGAACTATGAAAAATAGCATTTCTTCTAAAAACGATTTCTCTAATGTAGTCATTCAAAATAGGCTTCTACCCATCCCATTAAATGGTCTTATAATCAATAGGCCCCTTTAATCTTCGTTCGATCGATTCTAACTCCTTCAGGAGTAACGATAAGAAGATTTCTACTGACCCCAGCAAGATCTCCTCCCACATCTTTTGAGACAGCTCTAAGCTCGTTAGTTATCCTTCTTAATGTCAAAGTATCCTTTGCTATTGGGGTAAAATCCAGAATCAGGATATTACCACTATAAACCTGTGATGTCAAATCACCCAAATCCTCATACCTGTGTAATTCTGCAACTTTGATGTTCATCTTTGCGGGAAAGGCACCCATATCCTCCCCTTCGTAAAACATCTCCCCTAGGTCTATATATTTCTCAGGCTCGCCGGGCGATGTTTCGCTTTTAAACTTCTTAAAAGGTCTTTTTACCACGTACAACACCTCTTCTATTCAGTCAGTAACGGTAACTGTTTATATGAATATAAGCTTTTTTGATGGTTTTTGTGATAAATAAAGTTCCACGTTCACTGATGTATAACTAACAACTATTGCATTTTGAAATTAAGTTCATCTCCCTGCAGTTCATTATTGTCTTAAGTTTGAAAGCACCCGAAGTTTTCGAAAGCAAAGAACTTCTATCCAGTATTAGAAACCATGTCCTGTCCTTTATTTCAATACCTTCCATACCTTCCATGCCTCCTATAACTTGTAAATATTAAATCGCTTTGTTTTTGACTTCTAGATCGCCAAAGTGCAATGATCCACCCAGTATCGCCATTCTTAGGTGAATTTTTTCCTTTTTATTTTTCTTTTTTTTCCTTTTCATCCTATGTCCTCACTCCTTTTTTATTTGGTCCAAAAATATAATATTTAACCTGGGAATATTTATACTGTCCCTGGTACTTACCCTCCAAACACCAAAATACCTAAAAACACACCCAATGAAGTTAAAATCCCATGTTAATTCAATATATCAAGGAAAATATTAATATCAATGTTACAGATACGCGATATCGAGGTTTCAATGGCACAGGAAAGTTTAACAGAGCTCGACAGAAGAGTTTACGAATACATAAAACTCAATGATTTCGAGACAAATAAGTGGTCCACTTATGATGCTGCAAAATCCTTGGGTGTGGATGAAAGCGAAATATATGAATCGCTAGCAAACCTCTCAAAACACATGAAAGATAAAATCTGGATATATTACAAGAATGGCGGTTTGAGGATCGCAGTGGAATGATCTTGTAGCGGGGTGGGGTAGCCAGGAAACTGCAAGGCACTATCCCTCTTTGTATTATGTCTTGGGGCCTGATATCCCGACGGGCTCATAACCCGTAGATCGTTGGTTCAAATCCATCCCCCGCTATTAATTTCATTTTATTCATCACAATAATGTTGTTAATTAAACTAGAGATGGTTTCATAACCTAGAAAGTATATACGGGTGGTGGATGGGATGCTATGCCGAAGACAAAACCATTACTTACTGATGAGCAGTGGCATAAGATTGAGCCATTGCTACCCGAGCTTGAGCTGGGCGCCCTGGGCGGTCGCCCATGGGCTGATAATCGAGGCTGTTTAGAAGGGATTCTGTGGGTTTTAAAAACTGGTGCCAGGTGGCGTGACCTCCCCGATATCTATCCGAGTCCTGTCACCTGCTGGAGGCGTCTGCGGATGTGGGAGGAAGACGGTACCTGGCTTAAGATATGGAGAGCATTTCTTGGTGAGCTGGACCAACAAGGTAAACTGGATTGGGCAGAGTCTTTTATTGATGGCAGCTTTGCCCCTGCTAAAAAAGGGGCAAAGCCGTTGGGAAGACGAAGAAAGGTAAAGGGACAAAATGGATGATCGTAATCGATGGTGAGGGCATACCATTGGGAGTCCACCTCGATTCAGCCTCCCCGCATGAGATGAGTCTGGTTGACAAAACCCTTGGTACTATCGTTGTGCCCAGAGATGGTCCAGGTAGGCCAAGAACCAGACCAGTGAGACTTATCGGTGACAAAGCATATGATAGCGATCCACTTAGGACAAGATTAAAAAAACGTGGAATAGAGCTTATTGCACCTCACAAGGAGAACCGCAAGAAACCTACCACCCAGGATGGCCGGAAGTTACGTCGTTACAAACGCCGCTGGAAAGTAGAACGAACATTCGCATGGCTTGGCCAGTTCAAACGATTGCTGGTTCGGTGGGAACATAAAATTCAGATGTACAGAGCATTCTTTTTGATTGCCTGTATCATTATCACACTGAGGAGGTTATGAAACTGCTTCTAATTATTTAGGTTCCACACTTTTGAATAACTTTGAAGGGATGAAAGGCGAACATAAATTGCTTTCATTCTCCTTTCATCCGAGTGCGAAGTTATGCTTAGATAATAATAAATTCTTAAGCTTCGCACTCCCCCGCTACTATCCAGATAGGTAAAAATTGAGGTTTATTTTACAATACGATTAAAAAATTTAGAGTTTTCAAAAAAGAGCCAGTGTACGTACGCGCCAAATTTTACCCGATAGTTTTAAAAGCTGTTAAAGTAATAAATATTAAATAGTTCCAATATCTTATACATTCAGTTGGTCAAAAGGGGAGGGGATTTATATGGAAAAAACAGTAGAATATCCCAATACAAAATTTTCACCTGAGATAATTATGAAAGGTTTAAAAGAACTACAGAAATATATTGATGAAAAGGACTTGAAAAAACCTGGTATGCATTTTTCCGTATGGAAAAGTAAAGAAAGATGGGATCACGATAATGAATCTGAATTTTTCGCTGATTATAGAAAAGACGATGTATATCTTGGACGTTTTAAGTATTGGTATTCTAATGAAGCCTTGGGTGTTTCTTTTGATTCTAATAATATATCAGAAGTAAGTGTTACTTCAAAAAGTAGGCAAATTATCGAAAGTGTTTTTCAAATCTTCGACGATGCAGCTCCTTTAAGTAAATATCCTAAACTAACATCAACACATGAAATTCCATGGGAATCAAAGGTTAATATTTTTATTGGTCATGGCCAAAAGGATATCTGGCGTGATTTAAAAGACCATCTACAAGATAAACACAAATTTATGGTTAATTTTTATGAAATGGGAACACAAACTGGCCATAATATAAAAGATATACTCCAAAAAATGCGTTTACAATCAAACTTTGCAATACTTGTTTTTACAGGAGAAAATATGGATTCTGAAGGAAAACTTCATGCTCGTGAAAATGTAATTCATGAATTAGGGTTATTTCAGGGCGCACTTGGTTTTAATAAAACTATTATTCTTTTAGAAGAGGGAGTTCAAAAATTCTCAAATATTGAAGGGTTTCAATACATATCTTTTCCAAAGGGTAAAATTGAAACAACTTATGGAGAAATATTAGCAACTATTAGACGAGAATTTAGTCCAACAAGAAAATAATTTTTTAGACCTTCGGTGTCCCGAAGTTCCTAATCTTATAAATCTAAGGTTAAAATGCCCACTCTTACATAAGACGGATTAAATAAAATTTGTAATCAACCATGTTTCGAAAGCGCATTTAAAAGAATTCTAAAATCGGTCTTCAAAGAGGTATCAGATTCTGTCATTAATTGGTTGATCTTTCCAACCAGTTCGTCCACAGAACTTTCCCTATGCTTGTCTAAAAATTCTTTTACTTTCTTGGGATCGGAAAGGTAAGGGAGAACCTTTTCATAAACATCATCATAGCTCATTTGATTTTCAACCTCGCATCTGTATCCTGTGTTTATGAGTCAAGACTTCAACTACTATAAAACGCCTTATACCCTTGATAAGTGGCGTAAAGGTCGGCCTTGCTCGCTATCTCAAAGGGCGCATGAAGACTTAGCACTGCTGGTCCGCAATCCACAACCTCCATATTGTGCTCCGCTAGGAATTTCGCGATTGTTCCTCCGCCACCTTCATCCACCTTGCCTAATTCTCCGGTCTGCCAAGGAACTTTATTCTTGTTGAAAAGTTGCCTTAGCTCCCCGATATACTCGGCATTTGCATCATTGGAGGCATATTTACCTCCCGCACCAGTGAATTTGGTAATTACCAACCCATAACCTATTTTGGGAGCGTTTTTAATTTCATGCACATCCTTGTAATTCGGATTCACAGCCCCAGTAACATCAGAGGAGAGGGCTTTGGATTTGGACAATGCTTTTCTTAAAACACTGAATCTGTAATCTGGGTTTGAAAGCCCTATTAAGTCACCAATCATATTTTCCAGGAATCTTGACCTGACACCTGTGTTGCCTTCACTGCCTATTTCTTCTTTATCAACAAAAAGGGCAATCGAGGTCTTCTTCGGCTTCTTAATGGCTCCTATTGCAGTCATTGCAGCATAAGCACAAATCCTATCATCTTGACCGTATGCCCCCACCATACTTTCATCAAATCCAATGTCCCTTGGCAATCCCGCGGGAACTATCTCCAGCTCTGCGGTTGCGAAATCCTCTTCGATTATACCATATTTTTTATTCAGATGATTGAGCACCCATAGCTTAATCTTCGCTTTAGCTTCATCATCCTTTACCGGAACGCTTCCCACAAGAACATTCAGTTCCTCGCCCTTCACACCCTCAGGAAGTTTCCTTTTTGCCTGAGACTTGTGATACAAGTGGGGCTCCAAATCGGTTATTGTAAAGGCAGGTTCATTTGTGTCTTCACCTATTACCACATCTACTGCTTCGCCATTTTCTTTCATAACCCGTCCATGAACTGACATGGGCTGGTTAACCCATTGATATTTTTTTATTCCACCATAATAATGTGTTTTAAAAAGAGCCAACTTTGTGTCATCATCCTCATACAAGGGGTTTTGCTTGAGATCCAAACGAGGGGCGTCAATGTGTGAGGCTATGATTTTCACTCCATTTTCTAGGGGCTCAGAGCCAAGAACTATCAAAGCGATGTTCTTATTTCTGTTGGTTATATAGATTCTTGTTCCTGGCTTCGGATTTTTAACATTATCAATCCAGCTAAATCCATTTTTCTCAGCGAATTTTATAATCTCTGCTACAGCCTCCCTTTCGGTTTTGGCCTTAGCAAGAAAATCCTTATAATCTATCGAAAAATCGAAGGTCGCCTTTTTCTCTTTTTCGCTGAGCTTGTCCCAAACTATGTCCTGCTTCCTAGTGAGTTTCTCCTCAAGCTTTGATTTCTTACCTTTCTTTTTAGCCATTTGGGTCCCCCCATTATGTTTGAGGCAAAAGCCGTTTATTGTTAAGTAATTTTCGATACCCCCCTATAGGTATGTAAATGATAATGATGAGCAAATCTTTAAAATAATTTTATTACAATCAGGAAATAGGTGTTAAAATGAAAAAGATAGCACTGGGTGAGACGCTGCCTATTACGATTATCGAGGTTGTAAAAATTAAAGGAACTGATAAATTCAAAATCACATTTCGTGATGATGATGGGTATGAGGGACTAGTTTATTTAGATGTTGAACTTCCTTCGGGTGAAGCTGAGCTTAAAATTGCTCATAAGGAAAAATGATTTAGAAAGATTTAATAGCCCTTATGGCTTTATTCTGGTGATTAATATGGCGGATGAGGAATATACCGGCAAAATCCTGATCAATGATGGTGATAAAACTATATCAGTTAAAATCGAAGGTAAGTCCGAAGGAGAGCTTTACGATATATTTTCCTTTATGAGAAAGATGAAAAAGGAACCTGGAAAGTACACACTTGAGCTTGAAATCGATTGATGCATTAACTTATGAAGACTTCTGTTTAGTTTGAAAAAGTTTTATTTATTGTATTTAATATCTCTACCACTCAGTCGCACATTTGCTCACTACGCTCACAGAGCTATAATGGGCATTTCCCGTAAAGTAAATACGAAATGCCCACCTTCCGTGCACCGAAAGTGCACTTAAGGAAAATATCAGTCGCTAACATTGCAAAATGCTTGCGCATTTTGCACCTTTCGTGGTGCTCTAAATGCTCGCACCACTCAGTCGCATAATTGCTCACTACGCTCACAGAGCTATAATGGGCATTTCCTGTAAAGTAAATACGAAATGCCCACCTTCCGTGTTCCTTCGGAACACTCAGTCACACATTTGCTATAATAATATGTGTAGCATTCGCAAATGTGCTCCCGTAGTGTAGCCCGGCCAATCATTTTGGCCTCTCGCAGTCTTTTGGCTGGGGAAAGCCAAGGACTCGGGTTCAAATGCCATGGCGGGAAATTCACAACTCCATTTCCTCCCACGGCTCGAAAATCCCGACGGGAGCATTTTAATTTTATATTGCTGTTAGCCATGCTCCCTTCTTGTGTTTGAGATTAAGAAGAAATTGTCTTAGAAATATAACTCGAACACCCAACAAAAAAAACGCTGGGAAGTTAACCTACTTAATGCTTGAATTAAAAATTAAATCCAAGTTCGTTATGTTTATCCTCTCTTAACAAACCTCTCTAAAAATATATTTAGTGAGCTTAACACACTCCACATTACAAAGGCGATACCCATGTAAATCAAAACAACTCCAAGAATTTGGAAAGTAACGCCAAGGAAATTGCTGACTGTGGAGAAAGCGCCGCTTGTGAAATAAAATACAATGCCAGCTATCGTTGCGAATATACCTAGATATAGTGTAGTATCCATGCTAATCATCACTTGAGAAAGAACCGTGTTCTAAAAAGAAAGGTTCTATTATTGTAATTGGTTTTTGTGTTAAATAAATCCGTTGAACTCAATATCAAAAATGATAACCACAACACAAAGAATTTATTAATAAAAATTAATCTTTTTTTCCCTTACCTCAACGCCCTATACCACTGAGAGCCCACAGCCTTATCATCCTATTTTTCTTAAACTGGCTCTCAGTGGAATTTACATATTCTTTTCTGACATTTATATTAGTTGTCCTTGCTAACCAAAGTGATTTCAAATATCCGGACTTTCCCATCATTGTACCCTTTTTCAGAAGGAAGTCTTACTACATTAGTTTCGTTCACCTTCATCCCGACAATCCCTTCCCAAAATCCTTCAATCACCTGGATATATTCATCGGTTTTATCTGGATCCGATGCGTTAACATACACCTTCAATGGAGAGTAGCTAGGCCTGATTTGAAAGTCCTCATCCTTTGAATAGTTCAGGTTGTACGCAACCTCAGAAATGGATGTGTCAAAAATTACCCCATTTTCATAGGTGCCAATGTAGTTCACCTGTACTTTGTCTTCTGTTGTAATTGTTACATCATCGAAGTCCTTGATCAAAGAGGTGTTCACACGGATTGTGGACTTAATACCGTTACTTAATGTGCCAATTATATCGATATCGTACCTTCCCTTGGAGGTATCGGAATGTGTATTGACTGTGCAGATCACGACCTTGGAGTCAAAGGCAGCAAGATTCACTGAGTTGAACTCAAAGTAAACGCTCCAGTTGGCAGGTAGATGTGAGGTGTTATAGGAAACTGTAATGGTATCCACGTTGTTACCTGTATTCTTCACGACTATTGCGTAGTAGGTTGGTCTCCCAGGATCTGCGTCATGGGAGTTGTTGTAGCACAAGAGCTCGACCCCATAAGTTCTATGAATTGTCAGATTGAACTTATAAGAATAGGGACGCTGAGTATGACCTGATGTCATATTGAGCCAGAAAGAATAGGTTTTGTTAAGGGCAGATTCAGAAGGTACAACAAAAAATTGGTCTTCCTTGGAACTGTTACCTTCTACTGTTACATTATCTGGGGTGGTAACTTGCCACCCAATTGGTAGTCCCGATACGTAAGGTGTAAAAATATCAACAAAGTTATTAGGATTATAGATTGAAAAATTGTAACTGATATTTTGATTTGGATACCCGGTTTTATGACGAGAGCCCGATGTTATCTCCACATCTATAAGAGGCTCAAAAATCGTTATTTCGAAATTGAGAGTATATGTGATCTGAGTGTTCGCCGATGTGACGTTAAGCGTGAAAGGATAGGTTCTATTAAGACCTGTTGCTAAGGAGGATTTTATGGTAAATTCTTGTGTCTTTAGTTCTTTGCTCTTTACATGTATTGTACTTGGCAATAATATTTCCCAATCAGAGGGTAAACCTGATAAAATGGGGGCATAAATATCATCCTCCCCTTCTGGATTGTAGATCATAAATGTAAAGCCTATGGTCTCATTTGGGTAGCCCCCATTGTAAGGGGTGTCTGTGGTGAAAACCTCCTTTTCCTCCTCTTCAGGCTCCTTGCTGAGAATTAAAAAGTAATAAAGTGATGCCAAAATCACAATTATGATTACAACTACAGTGACAATCATTAAAATGGTTCTTTTTCGCCTTATTGCCATTCCCTCGATATCAATTTCCAAACCCTCTCTGCCATGTTTTCCTTTTTTTCCGATTTCGCTACGTCTTTTAGCCATATCCATAACCAACTTTGAAAGTTTTCTGACAGTAAATTCTGGGGTATATAATACTTTTCTTAATTATATCGTTTTTGGCCTGGTTTTCTCCTCCGAATCTTCAATTTTTCAATGGACAAAAAATGTTATAAACAATAAATTCTATAACGGGCGTGCCCAATTGTATGACTAAAACTTTTAGGCGTGCTATTGGGGGAGGATATGAAAAAATTTATTGGAGGTATGATATGAGTCTAGATTGGATACCAAGAGATAATGAACTAAAGAATCATCAGCTTTTTGGGGACGAATATTTTGGTAGGGAACCACCGTGCACCATGTTCGAGAAAAAACCTTTGATCAATCCGAACACATCAGAGAAGGTCGAAGGACTATATGTAGCCTGGGTGACCCTCAATAATCCCGCTCAGTTCGGTTCGTATACCACTGAGATGGTAAAAGGGGTTATTGCCGGCATGCATAAAGCATCCATGGACAGAAGTGTAGTGGCAACAATATTTACGAGCGTTGGCGACAGGGCATTTTGCACCGGCGGTAATACTAAGGAATATGCAGAGTATTACACACGTAGACCAAAAGAATATGCCGATTATATGGATCTATTCTCAGGCATGGTTGATGGAATCTTAAAGAGCCGTGTACCAGTAATATGTCGTTGTAACGGCATGCGAATTGCCGGGGGACAGGAGATTGGTCAAGCCTGTGATCTTACCATTGCTGCCGACACTGCTCAATTTGGTCAGGCGGGAACAAGACATGGTTCTACTCCAACTGGTGGTTCCAGCGACTTTCTGCCCTGGAATCTCAGCATGGAACAGTCTATGTGGAACTGCTTTTCTAATGAATCATGGAGCGCCTACAAAATGGAAAGACTGGGTTTAATCACCAAAGCAATCCCGATTAAGAAAAACGACAAAGGAGAATGGGTAAGAGATCCAAGAGTTATCACAGATAAATATGTGGAAAACGGTGAGATAGTTTACGGTGAGTATAAAAAAGGAGACGAGTACAAGCAATCAAAGGATATTCTAAAGGGGCTTAAAACCGACTGGACTATGCTTGATGACTACATAAGTAGAGTGGTCTGGACTATAACCAACCTTATGCCACTCTGCGTAATGATGACCATCGAATCTATAAGAATGAAAAAGAAATTCTTCTGGGATCAAACTAAAGTGTATTCCATTTATTGGTTAGCAGCTAACATGAATACCGAGGCTTGGCTAGGTTTCAATGCGTTCAATACATCTAAATTGACAGGTCAGAGGACTGTAGATTTCATTAAATACCGCCAATTGGTAGCTAAAGGCCAAAGCTATGATGATGCATTCGCTGAGGCTGTAATAGCTAAGCCTAAGTCGCCTGAATAAAAACCTGTTCACACCGTTAACAATCCTAAAGAAGAATTGTCCACTTTAAAATCAATGCCTCTTTTATAAAGAAATGGCTGAGAGCATGAAAACATTTAAAACACAGCTTAGGGTGAGATACGCAGAGACCGATGCGGCTGAGGTGGTTTATTACGGAAGCTTTTTTTTATATTTCGAGGTTGGTAAAATCGAAATGTACAGAGAGATTGGTATACCTTATCAATGGGATATTCCAATTGTAGATACTTATTGCAAATACCTTGCCCCCGTTTATTTTGATGATCTTTTAGAAGTGCATACAAATTTTGCAGATATCAAAGAGAAGAGCTTTAAAATTGAAAGCAAGATCTTTAAGATTAAAGAGGAGG
>Ga0209636_10007559_pt1 | contig 11082 bp, 9 predicted proteins | sample DeeMarSWOR152_54_FD_187464 | JGI IMG/M metagenome (GOLD analysis project Ga0209636, IMG submission 187464) | Marine sediment microbial communities from White Oak River estuary, North Carolina - WOR-1-52-54 (SPAdes) (version 2) | ecosystem: Environmental > Aquatic > Marine > Intertidal zone >... | reverse complement strand
AAGTCCGGTTGCAGGAATATCTTGCGTCCTTCAGCCTCTGCTTCGAGCAATCTCTTGGCGTTCTGCAGAACCTCTCCCATTCTTCCCTGCGGGAACTTGATAGCACCATGTGCGTCCATGTGGATAAAGTCGCCCGGCGTTACTGTCATCCCACCGACCGTGACGGGAACGTTCACAGCCCGAAGCATTAAGGGTCCGTGACCAGGTGTGACGCCTGTTGAGTAGTATTGAACCCCGGTTTCTCGAATCTCACTCAGGTCCCTCATTGGTCCATCCGTTATGACTGCTACGATGCCCAATGCCCTGTATTGTGTGGTCATGTTTCCCCCAAAGAGTCCACATCTGTTCTCCAGTTCTGGCGGATAGCTTTGATGGCATACCAGTACGACAGGCTTCTTAGACTTTCTCACACCATCTGGCAAAGCCCATCGATCCACTTCCAGATACTTCTCCGAACGGTTGGAGTAGATGCAGGTCACTGCATATCCTACCTTCACTCCGAGTTCAGGAAACATGCAGCAGATTGTTGTGTCTGTATACCAGCTGCCATACCAAGGATCGTAGATTTCTAGGCAGAGAGGGTTGCCAGGATAGGTAGCCACAACGTTACCTACAGTCGGCGTATCTATCTTCTTCAGCTCTTCTATCATCTCGTCCTCAGATAGCTTCCCCATTCCTATCGCCTCTCATCCATGAAAACGATTCATCATATAAGAGTAGCTTCGTGGGAAAGCCGAGTAGGTCCGCGTCACTATGGGACTGAGGCTACAGCTAACCGGCGGAAAGGAAGCTAGCATCTCAATCCTCTTTCTGTGGATTAAATGAGGTGAAGTGGTCGATCGATTAACATCTCTCGCTATCTCTCTGTCCTACTGGTCCACAACTGAGCCATCTTCATGTAGTCTTGTGATGAACTTTCTTGGAACATAGGGATGTTTTCTCAGGGCGTTGTCGTCCAGCTCAATACCGATCCCGGGCCTGTCTGGAATCACCAGATATCCCTCTTCGACCTTTAGCGGTTCTTTCAGTAAGTTCTCTCCTGGCGCAACTTCTAGTTCAGGCTGCAAAGGGAATTCCTGTAGGCTGAAGTTAGGTATGCAAGCATCCAACTGGAGACAGGCCGCTGTGCTAACAGGGCTTAGAGGGTTATGGGGCACTACTCCGACGTGGTTTGCTTCTGCGAGGGCAGCTATCTTTTTCGTATGTGTCAGCCCGCCTGCCATGCATATGTCGGGACGTGCGTAGTGTACAGCGCCCCTGCTCAGAAGCATCTCAAACTCATATATTGTGTGCAGTCTTTCCCCTGTGGCGATCGGTATGTTGACGTGATCTGCGACTTGGGCCATCGCATCGAAGTCATCAGGAGGGACAGGATCCTCATAGAAGAAGGGTCTGAAAGGCTCCAACTCCCTAGCCAAGGCGATGGCCTCAGCGGGGGTCAAGCGCCTATGAATCTCAATACAGAGGTCTACCTCATCTCCGACAGCTTCTCTGATGCTCCCTATTCTCTTGGCTGCTTCTCGTATCATGTTCGCATGCGTCCTGAAATATGGCTTTTCTCTAGACTCGTCGAGGAATGGAGAAAGATGGCCCACCGCTGTGAATCCCTTCTCTTTGGCCTTTAAGCACTTCTCTACGAATTCTTCTGTTGAGTCTCCATAGATGTGAACGTACACCCGCGCCTTGTCTCGGCACTTACCGCCAAGGAGCTGGTATGAAGGTGCGTCGAAGTGCTTTCCAGCTATGTCCCACAATGCTATGTCGATAGCGCTTATAGCGCCCATTATCGTTGCACCGCGGAAATGACTATTCCGGTACATATACTGCCAGTGATGCTCTATCCTGAGAGGGTCTTGCCCAATCAAGTATCGCTTGAAGGTTTGGATGGCCTTCTCGGATGCCTCAAGATACCCCCAAGTTCCCGATTCCCCTAAGCCAATGATTCCCACATCTGTGTGAACTCTAACGAACAACCATCTGTCGACAAAGAGGGTTTCAATATCCTCTATGATCATGCTTATGCAGTCTCCTAGGATCGTTCATGACGGAAAGACCTAGACAGTCTCTAGACTAAGCCGGCTATTTAACTTTCGTTGCATTGATCGATTCATACATCCGGCTCTTCGTCCAGCCAACCCTTATTATGATCGCAAAGCAGAAAGCATTTCGATCGATCGAAGAAGAGAACATCGTCTTCACCTCAGAGTCTTTCATGGATTTCCTCACAGGCTTCACGCGGACATTCCCAAGTACAGCTGGTTCTCGGGCATTTACGTGATCATTGATAGGGTTTCACTCTTCTATGTGCCGCCACAAACGTGTTGGATACATCTGACAAGGTTTTTAAAGATAGCCTAACCTTGTAGAAGCAGTGATCCTTGATGGTCAGATTCGGAATTCAACTGTGCCAAGAAGAATTCAGTCTTGATGGGTTGAGGAAGGCTAGTCGCGAAGTTGAGGGTATGGGCTACGACTCAGCATGGCTTTACGATCACTTTTACCCAATGTCCCGCCAAACGAGCGAATACATCCTAGAGTCGTGGACCGTTCTACCTTCTTTGGCTTCTGAAACAACCCGCTTAAGGCTTGGGGTACTAGTCACATGCAATTCGTACAGATTCCCATCGGTACTCGCAAAGATCGCAGCTACGGTGGATACAATGAGCGGGGGAAGACTAGAGTTTGGAATAGGAGCTGGGTGGTATGAAGATGAGTACAGAGCATATGGCATACCGTTCCCCGATGTGAAAACCCGCATAGAACAATTGGCGGAGTCTGTCGAGATCATCAAGAGAATATGGACCAGCGAGAAGGCAAGTTTTCAGGGAAAACACTACTTCGTGAAGGATCTAGTTTCCTACCCTAAACCAGTTCAGAAACCTTACCCACCCATATGGGTAGGTGGGAAGAACGAAGGGTTATTGCAGATAACGGCCCAACACGCTGACTATGCTAACTTTGCTTCTTGCTCTGTGGATGAGTATCAAAACAAGCTTGATGTGTTAAGGGGACAGTGTTCAAAGGTGGGACGGAATTTTGGACAGATAGAAAAGACCTGGCATGGGAGAGTCGTAATCGTCGACAAGAAAGAGAAACTCAAACGAGAAGCCTTGAAAGTCAAAGAGAGTTCGACGAACAAAGAAGTACAGAAACTTAGTCTGACTGAATACCTGGACAAGGTGATAGCTGGGACACCGGAACAATGCGTTCAGAGGATTCAAAAATACGTCGATATCGGCGTGACCTATTTCATACCACACTTTCCGTTTGCAAAGGATTCCAGAGCTCCACAGGTCTTCATGGATAGAGTAGCCTCTGCTATCTAGGTCTGAGAGGCAAGGAAAAAACGGAGGCAACCCGAAGGAACAACGAAGATCGGTCGATCACTTCCCTCGATATGGAGCTCAGCATCCGGGAGTCAATTGATCGAAAACAAAGAAGACGTGACGTTGCCCTAGTGACTGAGGCTTCTAGCGTGACTGCGTGGCGGCAGCTCTCAATATTCTCTGGAAAGTGGATTGTACCTCTTCAAGCTTCTCTTCTATTGAACTGCCGGCGAGTTCTACTTCGTAGATGAAGGCACCATTGTATTGGATGTCGTATAGCGCATTTGCGAAAGATCCCCAATCCACTACACCATGGAAAGGCATCCAGTGTCTCTCGTATTCGGGCGGGCGTGCATCGTAGTCGGAGATGTGAAGCGTTATGATTCGCTTGCCCAGCTGTATCACCGCGTCATCCAGTCGACTAGGATTACTCAGATGATTGGTATCCAGGCAAAAGCCTGCATGGTCTGACGGCAAATCGGCTAGCAACATCTCCAATTCATCTGCCGTGTTGCCTAGACATGTGCGGGGCAATAGTTCCAGGGCAAGCTTGACACCAAGGGCTTCAGCCCGCTTGACCAGTCTACTAAGAGATGACTTGCACTGTGCAATGCGTTGTGGACGTTCATCCTCTTCGATCGGCTCAGAACTTCCATGTACCACCAGGATCCTGGCTCCGAGTTGCACGGCCATAATCATGGCTCTACGGACTTGATGAAGCGCAGATTCCTGTCCCCCAGTATCTAGGCGTGAAATATCTACCTCCTTGCTGAATGGTGCATGTATGCTGTTGATATCCACCTCTGCCGAATGGAGTCTGCCCTTGACAGACGCGGTCCAAGCCCCATCATCGCAGTATGGATAGTACAGAATCTCCACACATTCCATGCCACTTCTGACCAGTGCTTCGAGCTGCCCGTCCCCGTCAGGCGATTCTCCGAGAGCTAACGAAACTCCTACCCTGAACCCGTATTGCCGCATTTGCTCTGCCCTCTGCTAACGTAAGGTGGTGAGCTTGCACTGTGGTCGATCGAACCAAAGGCGAAAACGGATAATGTTCGTCATCGATCGTGGTCCCAAAGTTCACAAGCGATCTATCAGGCCATCTCTTTGCTGTATTATATAAGCATGTCTTTTCTAAAGCGACCGCCCGTTCGGAGTCTTCCCAATGGGGAGAATGACTTCAAGACCCTATCGATCGAGATCGATCCTTACACAGTTTGAGAAGGTGTGGGGTCGCCATCGATCGGATTGTGATCTAACGTTTCCCTTCGATTTGGAGGCATCGTCGATCGATCTAGCAATCTTTTTAATCGGTGTTTGTGCATCAGTTAGAAGGTGAACCTATTGTGAAAAGGAAGGTTGTTCTGACTGGAGCGGCTGGAATTATAGCTGGACTATTGTTACCTGCACTCAGAAAAAGATATGATCTCACCCTACTCGACATTCGAGAGAAGGATAGATTGGGCAAACCAGTGGAAGGGATAAAGATAGCTGACCTTCTCAACAGAGATCGGGATACATATAGAAGACACTTCAGAGGTGTTGACTCTGTTATTCACTGCGGGTTCGTCCGTGCTCGGGATCCCGAAGATCATGATCAACGGTTCTGGGCTGAATACACCAATGTAGAGATGGCTTACAATGTTTACCAGACAAGCTGGGAGGAGAATATCCGCCGGGTCATTGTCACAAGCTCGAATCATGCAGCTGATTACTATGAACCCCTAATATTAGATGGTAGATTCGACTTTGTTTCGCCAGATAAGCAAGCCCTATCAGACAATTATTATGGCTGGGCCAAGATAGCTTATGAAAACCTAGGATTTGTCTTTGCTGCTGGAAGAGTGAACGGTCGATCTCTAGAGAATATTCAAATACGTATCGGTGGACCGCGCGAAACTGACGTGGAAAACTGCAAGTTGGGGGATCTGAGATGTGTGAGACGAGCATTAGCCGTCTACATCAGCCAACGTGATCTCGCCCAGTTGTATATTAAGAGTATCGAAACGGAAGATATACGTGACGAGAATGGTGTCCCATTCCAGATATTCTATGGGATAAGCGACAATCCTCATGCTTTCTGGAGCATAGTCAACGCACGCAAAGTGGTCCACTACGATCCGCAAGACAACAGCGAGATTAGGTTCTCAGGAATGATCAAAGAGCATATACGTGCAGCTCAAAACCAAGAAAGAGCTTGAAAGATTAGCTCAGGAGATTCATCGCTATAGGAAGTATTATTGGAGGGCACTTACCCGATCGGTCTATGAGTACTCATCTGAGGAACAAAGGTTTCAGATTCTTTGCAGATTCCGTTATTTGTTCTTTTTCTTCTGAGATTAGCTCATGCCATCTTTCTGCAGCATTAGTTATCCTCGGAACCAAGCGAACATCGCAAGCAGAAGCGACAGTCGTTACATCTTGGGATATTGCAAACCACAGGCATCTATCTATATCCTCCTGACCATCAAAAGGTTCATACCAAGCTGAGTATGGTCGCTTGCCTGACGGCTTATCAGCTATTGGAGGAGGCCAAGGGCCCTTAGCGAAGGCTTTCATAACGATCACTCCAACGTCTTTTTCTTTGGCTATTTCTGAGACTGGTTCGTAATCATTCTCTGGTTCCCGATACTTCCTCAACACGAAGTTTACTGGAAGCAAGACTGTGTCGAGGTCGAAGCGTGTGGGCCTCAATCGATCGATAGTATAGGAAGAAACGCAACCTCAGAAAACCTCAATACCCCCTTTCTCTTGCTATATGCGTGTTCGTTCAGCTAAGCGTAGCTAGGTTTTATGAGGACTTCGCCGCGCTAAGCTGTGTGGGGCGAGAATGCGGCGGCGACCTCCATCGCTGGTCATTTCTTACCTCGTGAGGGCTAACCGCATAAGAGCCCTCCAAGCCCAATAGCCTACATGTTTGAGCCGAAAACCCTATCTTCTATCGACCTTCTCTTGGAGTCTGATGTCCGAAGATGTCTACAATTGGCTTTAGAAATCGTAGGAAGCAGTTGTGTGACCCCAAGATTCCGAGGTATCATCGCTTGAATGTGATATCTTTTCATTGTCGCAGATTTCCACTTCAAGCACGGTTGCATATTCCTCTTCCGTATCTAGCCTGTCTTGAAGCAGAGAGTCATAAATTTGCTGAGCGTATTCATTCCACTCTTCTGGCGTTAGCTCATTCTTAGTCTTTCCTCGAGTTCTTTGCAGCCAATCTTCAGCAAACTCCTCGGCATATTCAGAGGTTAAGTAAACCTTTTGTGCGGTTATTGTTATCGTCATCCTATCATCTCCTTTCCACAGTATCTTATACATTCTGAGTCCTTCAACAGATTGAATGTTGACAAATCCGCCAGATTCACTAAAACCTGTCCAAGATATGCTTTCGTCCCATATGTCTTGTTCCGAAACTTGCACATTCAAAGGTTCTCTACTGAAAGTGATGTTGCCTTGCCAATGATATAGTACGGGAATCAACACTCCTCCTCTTGATGCCCGCCATCTTACAATAATATAAGCCGTTTTTTCTCTGGGTCTAAGAATTTCCGTTATTGCCATTATACCAATGACAGATGAAAGAATTAGGACCGTGACTGAAATTATTGCCAATTTCCTGTTCATTTAGGCTTTCCACCATAAGACCATTCATTATTCGTAATATTCACCCTTTATGTTTTAGGAACCAAAAATACGAGTTTTCTGTTGCAGACGGAGATCGATCGATCGCCATATCCATGGACTCCTACGAAGCCTCTCAGGACCAATGAAATGTGCCTTTCATTCAAAATCTGAGCTGGAGAGGCAAGACGCGGAGATAGAGAACCTGAAGGGAAAATAGGAGCGTATCTTGCTCTCTTGAGATATGTGTTTCAAGAAACAGAAATATCGATCGATAGGCACAATCTTTTTTTAAGGAGAACGTCTGCTGTAACCTATACGGACGGATGCTACGTTGAGATATCGCGTCTTAGGTCAGACGGGCCTAGAGGTCTCGATACTGGGTTTCGGCGGAATCCCCATAGGCAATCTAGAAGGTAGGATCCCCCGTGATGGAAAGACAAGTGAAAAAGAAGCTGCCAAAGTAGTTGACCGCGCCTTAGACCTAGGTGTAAACTTCGTGCACACCTCGGTCACCTACGGAGACAGCGCATGGAAAATCGGAAACGTAATGAAGGAAAGAAGAGATGACTGTTACCTCGCAATCAAGATGCAGACGAAAGATAGGACCAAGAAGGAGACCGAAGACCTACTAGGGAAAAGCTTGGAGGCTTTGAACACGGATCACATCGAGATAGCTGAGCTTCCCGTGGACGCGGAGGTCTTCCCAAGAGCGATGGGGCCTGATGGCGCCTATGAAGCCCTAAGAGAAGCGAAAGAAGAGGGCATCATAGACTACATCGGGATAACAAGCCACGATGTAGACTTCCTGACCGAAGCCATCCACACCAAAGGCTTCTCAAACCTCATAACACCCTTCAACTATGCAGCCAACAGGGCGAAAGACAAGCTACTAACCTTAGCTGCAGAACTCAACATGGGCGTCATAGCAATGAAGACGCTAGGTCGAGGCGGACTACCTGAAGTCGAGAAAGCTCTAAGATACGTATGGGGACACGACATAGACACAGCGATTGTAGGGATGAACAAGATCTCCCAAGTGGAAAAGCTCGTCGCCATCGCTGACGATCCAAAGAAGCTAACCGCAGAAGAAGAGGAAAAGATGAGGAAGATAGCGGAAGAAATCATAGAGGCAGGACGCCTGTCCAATTCAGGCGCCGTATCCTGACTTACTCTGAATCATGATCCGTTTGTGCAGAGAGCAGATCGCGCGTGGGAGTACACTCATCAACGCCGTCTCCTGCGAAACACTTTCACAACCTGCGAGGTTCGGGAAACTAGTAGAGATTCATCAAGAGGGCATTTACCCCACCATAGCCCCACAAGATGAACAGGAATCTTTTGCGAATCACATCCTAAGACATGTTGAAGAACAACTGAATCAGCTGCAGCCGGAAAGCCCCAACATCATAGTCGTGCAAGATATGACTGACCAGTGTTTGGGTTCGAGATAGATCTAGTTGACCTCCTGCTTCTCTATCAGCGCATGTACAAGTTCCTTGAGCAAAGGAAAGAGAGATTTCCAAGCGGCATCGCGGCCTTCGGAAGGTTTGACAGGCTCGACAAGCTGATCTACATTTTTCCTGGATACCCAGAAAGTCTTATGGGGGAAAAGAGGATATTGATGTTGCATGTTTCCCCTGGAAAGGTTCTTGGCTGCTTCCCGGCTGGAGGCAACGGATCGGGTTCAAGCAGCCCCTTTCATCACTGGACACTTCATGCTTTGGTTCGCCGGCATTCCCGAGGAGAGAGCATTCGAATACTGGGGCAGAGACTACGGGAAGAAGCTCAGTGCTCAGCTGAAGACGATTGAAGCCTTCAGAAATCGTTTCCCTGATGTCATGCTTTGGCCCGGAATATGGGCTGACTTCGGTCCTGCCATAGAGCCATCATCACTGGGCTGCGAGGTTGTCTTTCCCGAAAGAGCTTCACCGTTTCCACAGCCCAGGATAAAGGATCTTGAAGACATAGATCACCTCCAAGTCCCCGACCCCGAGAAAGACGGTCTCATGCCGTTGGCACTTGAAGCCCACCGCTATATGGTGAAGAAGATACCTTCTAGATTGGAGAAGCAATATGGCTATGGTCAGTGGACTCATGCCCTTGGACCTTCTGATATCGCCGGGCTTTCAATGGGATATGACCGGTTCCTGATCGGGCTCTACAGGTACCCAGATTCTGTTCACAAGCTCATGGAAATCGCAGCAGAAACGACAGTCGTTTGGATCGAGGCGCAACGGGACACTATCGGTTCGGATCTACTTACGTTCATAGGCGGAGACACTGACAACTTCCTAAACCCTGTTCAGTTCAAGGCTTTCTCCTATCCCTACATCAGCTCAGTCTGCAAGAAGCTTAGAAAGAAGCAGAATGTGGTTCTCTATCACAACGATGGGGATACTACTCATCTTCTGGACGATCTTGGGAAGGTGGAGGCTAGCATGTTCAACTATGGGCAAGGCATGAGTACGGCTGTCATAAAGGAGAAGGTTGGGAGGAAAATGGGTCTTGTAGGCGGCTTGAACTCGATTGGTGCCATGCTGAACGGGAAGGCTAAGGATGTAAGAGCGGAAGCGAGGAAGGCCATACTCGAGGGAGCTGTCGGTGGAGGCTTTGTACTGTCTAATGAGGGCGGAATGGCCTCTCATACTCCTTGGGAGAACATAGTGGCGATGATAGAGAGTGCCAGGGGATTCGAGCGATATCCCTCGGAGTAAGATTGACCGATGGTCCTAGAGTTCTCTATGTATGCTGGCAGGAATCGATAGATCAACTCAAACCTAGGATTATCAATTGCGCAATCATCTGATGAAGGTGAGAAGAAACATGAGACTCATTCAATTCTGCGTACCTGAAAAGGGAAGACGAGTCGGATACATTGATGGAGAGAATATCGTTGATTTGACCAGTATCAATGAGAGGTGGACACAGATCTACCATCTTTTCCTCGAGGCTCGGAGAAACGGTGAGACCATCTCGGCTTATCTTGACGGTAACCCAGTAAACGATGGCGACGTTTTGCCATATGAGAAATGGTTGGAAGCGAAGCCAGGGGATGTGGGTGGTTGGATTTTGCCTCCACTTGACCACCCAGATCCCGCACACTGCTTGATCTCCGGAACGGGGTTGACACACTTGGGAAGTATGGAGCAACGTGCCAAGATGCATACAGTCGCTGACGAAAACACAGAAACTGACTCCCAGAAGATGTTTCAGATGGGGCTCAGAAACGGCAAGCCTGAGCGTGGCTTACGAGGTGTTCAGCCAGAATGGTTCTACAAAGGAACCGGCGCTATTCTACGGGGACACAATGACTTTCTGGATATTCCAGACTTTGCGGAAGACGGGGGAGAAGAACCTGAGATCGTTGGTTGCTATGTGATCGACGAGAATAGTGTTCCCTGTCGGCTCGGCTTTGCTGTTGGCAACGAATGGTCAGATCACCGGATGGAGCGTTTGAATTATCTATGGTTGGCCCCGTCAAAATTGCGTGTCTGCTCGGTTGGACCGGAGTTGATCACCGATGAAAGATTCATGGAAGTACGGGGAAGTTGTCGCATCTTTCAGGAAGGGCGGGAGATCTACAATTCGGGTGAGCTTCTTACAGGTGAGGAACATATGAGCCACAGTCTAGCCAATCTTGAAGATCACCATTTCAAACATCCTCAATTTCGTATCCCGGGGGATGTACATCTACACTTTTTCGGGACGATGAAACTGTCTTTCCCAAATCGGCCGCATTTCCAGACAGACGACCGAATCGAGATTGCTTTTGCGGGGATGGGCGCCCCACTTGTCAACTATGTCCGTAGACTCGAGCCCTCCCAAACACCTAACACTGTGGAACAAGGATAAATTGCAGAGCGCAGATCGATCGATCTTCCCAATGAACTCGAACAATCGACTGAGCAGTTAGAATCGATCGGTCCACACACAAAAGGGATATTTGGATGGACCAATAACGAGTAGAAGTGACTCGATATGAAAGCTCAACTCTGTACGCGAATAGGTGACATAGAAACTAAGCCTCTTTCCTATGAGACAGTCGAAGATCCTGAACCGGGTCCTAACCAAGTGCTAATTCAGATTGAGGCTTGTGGTGTCTGTCACTCAAATCTTCACATGATAGAGGGTG
>Ga0209636_10007557_pt1 | contig 11083 bp, 13 predicted proteins | sample DeeMarSWOR152_54_FD_187464 | JGI IMG/M metagenome (GOLD analysis project Ga0209636, IMG submission 187464) | Marine sediment microbial communities from White Oak River estuary, North Carolina - WOR-1-52-54 (SPAdes) (version 2) | ecosystem: Environmental > Aquatic > Marine > Intertidal zone >... | reverse complement strand
GCGAAAAAAGATTCGAAAAACCACTTAACCAGCAAATAGTCAACACCCAAAACAGCCGAAACAGTCACGACAACAAAAACAACCAATTCAACAAAACTTAACAGAAATCTGCTCAAAGACCTTTCTTTAAACGGCCTTTCCCCCTATTAGTACCATTTCAATATCTCTTTTATCGCCTTCTCAGAATACCCTATCTCCTTCAACCTTCTCCTCAAATCTTCAACAGAGACAACATCCAAACGCAAACACCACAAGCCACAACTTACTTCAAAAACCTATTTAAGCATAACAACCACATCTTCCGTTGATCATAGTTGAACAGCAAAGCTAATGTTTTCTCCAAATCAATCTCTTATATCGTTCTGCCTTAGTGAACCCTAAGGACTCGTAGAGACGGATCGCAGGCTTGTTTTCAACATGAACCCTCAGATACGCTTGTTCGCAACCCTTCTTCTCTAGCCCCTGAAGCCCAAAAACCATGAGCTGCCTCCCATAGCCTTTACCCCGTTCGTTGCGATCAACAGCCACATTACTGACCAACCCTTTATCCGTGTTCAGGTTCAATATGCCAACAGGCTGTTCGTCTTTATAGGCGATAAAGAACTCTTCCTGAGTATAGTACAATTCCAAGAAATCATCCGGTAGCTCCGAGATGTGCTGCAAAGCCTCCTCCAAAGCTACGTCAGGGGAGCCTTGAAGAAAACTCTCAGCCAACGTGATGAATTGGCGCATCTCTTCTTTCTTAACCTTCTTCAACTGAAGTTCTTTAGCAGGCTCGAAGGTCTTATCGAGTTTGCAGACCATATGGTAGCAGTCATCAAACTCTCTGAAGTTTGCTCTCTTAAATTGGCGTATAGCTTCATCTTCTTTAAACGGAAATTTTGCCAGTGCATATTCGACATCCTTTTCCCCCGTTAATTTTAACGCTTCAGCTGCAAAAGCTCCTATACTTTCTTTCGGCAATCGCATATTGAGCAAGTCTACAAAAGCCATGGAAGACCCTGGCGAGGCTAACAGTTGCATCGGTTCCTTTCCAACCACAACAATTCCGATAGGATTTGAGCCTTCGACAAAAACCCAGTAAGGTAATTTCACGGCCTCCACCTGCTTTGTGACTTTAGATATCTTCGTTAGGAACTGCTTCAGATGTGGATCTCCGTGAGAATAAACTTTCATACCGATTGTCCCCACTAAACCGAATAGCTACCTCATTCAGTGTGTCCTCTCTCAGGCTTTTATGACTTATGCAAGAAACTTCAATGCAATAGAAGCCCTCCTAACACTATTTGATCGTCCTACTCTCTCATGAGCACTCACGCGTGTCGTTCTACACTATCCATGGAACCCTAAGCACTGCTAATGTAAAAGTTCACGCGCTTCAAATCAAACCTTTCAGATTGCAGAACATTCCTGATAAAGTTAAACAGTTTGACACGCACATCTCTGCTCAGATCAGGATACCAAATAGGCGAAGCGACAACCAAACCACGCCAAGCATAAAAAGGCTGAACAACCTCCAAAATCTCCAGATCACCAGTCTTCCGCAGGTAGTTCTCCCAGAAAAGCCTAAACAACCGCTCAAAAACCCCAGCCAATTTGCCATACTTCTGTAAAGAATAAAAAATATAGTTAATAGTCATCGCCGTCACGTCATCAGCAGGCTCGCCCCACTCACCACGACTACGATCCAAAACCGTAAAATCAACACCCTCACGAAACAGCACATTCCAAGGATGAAAATCCCCATGAACCTGACTAAGCCTATGAGCCTTACGTTTCAGACGCCAACGCCAAACAACACAACTCCGCTCAACATCAATCAAATCCGACTCACCAACGAAACCAAGCCCAGAAGGGTAGCTATCCAGCAAACCCATAATGCACTCTCCATGTCCAACAAGCTCCCGAACCCGCCTAACATAAAGCCACGGAGCCTCACACTTCACCTTATGAACCTCAGCCACGTAATCAGACAAAGCCAAACAACGCTTCTCATCCAACTCGCTTAACCGCCCACTCTCCTTAATACGATCCAAATCAAAACGGTGAAGTCTACCCTCCACAAACTCAGTTACAATGAAAAACTCGCCGCAGCTCCCTAAAGATTTCAAGCTTTTGCCGTCTACTGTGAACGCACCAACATCCACTGAACGCACATGCCGAGGCAACTTGTTGAACACGGAGTGTTGCCAAAGGACAAGCCCAGCACGGTCAGAAGCATAATCATGTCCAAAACCTTCAGAACGCATAGTTTCCAACACAACTCGCTTATTTTCCCCATCAACACTGAACTCAATGACGTAGGGAACGCCATAACCAAAACCCTTCAAATCTTTAGAAACCTCAGATTTCTCATCGTCAAGCTCCCAAGCACCACGGATTTCCACATTCCCATTGTATAAGGAAGAAAGATAATCGCGAAGAGCACTCACAGAAAGTTTCACAGACCACTACTCCTTTTCGCCACCATTCCCTCTCATCCAGTCCACAACATCACGCCACAAGTAAAAACCTAAAGTGAACGCGGTACTTAAATATACAAGCAAGTTGACCGAAAACCGAGAGACCCTGCCGCCGATAAAATAGGGTAGCAAGAAATTGCCAACAATCACCAAGGTCAACTGAGCATAGATATAGCACGCAACGGCAATCAAGAGAAGAAAGATCACCTTGTCAAAGAATACAGAAGAATCCAGCTTCTTGTTTTTGATGTGCCATAATACGTAGGCAACAACACTTACTCCCGACAGATAGAGAACAACGTATAGATATGTTAAACCAGTCTCTACGAAATATCCGGCGAAAAAACCAGACTCGTATGTCGCCAAGGAATATCCTAGACTTTCCATAAACAAGGTGGAAATAACGTCTAAGACGCTCAAGAGAGGCAGAACCCAGATGATTTTATCAACACTGTCCAAGACTTATTCCTTACCCACTTCGGAAAGGAAGGAAACTAGAAAGTTTAAAGTTATAGGAAACAACAACCAGTTTCACAGTATTATTGGCGTGAAAAACATGAACAAGACCCAAACGATTGGGATTCTCTTAATCATCGTAGGAGCTTTGATGGTTCTCCATCACGTTTGCCACTGGCAGCGTCTTTTCGACATGAAAGACATACTACACCATGAATTCTTCGAAGCCATATTCTTCACAGCAGGCGTAACACTGCTCATAAGCAACCACTACAACGAAAAAAGATGTGAATGAGATGAACTTTATCATCCAAAACGGAACCATAATCACAATGCACAACCAGAAAATAATTCGCGAAGGAGCCATCGCCATAGAAGACAGAACCATAGTTGACGTAGGAAAAAACCGCGACCTAAAAAGAAAATATGGAAGAGGATACGAAAAAATAGACGCAAGACACGAAGTCATCATACCAGGCCTCATAAACACACACCAACACGCAGCAATGAGCCTGCTAAGAGGATACGCAGACGACTTACCGCTCCAAGAATGGCTAGAAAAATGGATATGGCCAATAGAAAAGCACATGACACCCCACGACGTCTACACTGGAGCCCTGCTAACAGCCATAGAATCCATAATGAGTGGAACAACAACGGTCAACACCATGTATCACTATACACCAAAAGAAAACGAGGCAGAAGCATTCGCACAAACAGGCCTGAGAGGAGTAGTAGGTCACGTATGCTTTTCATGGAGAAAAAAAGAAGACAAAAGGGCATTAAGAGACTTGGCTGCAAAATGGCATAACAAAGCAAACGGATTAATTCGCGTGAGCGTAGACCCTCACTCGCCATACACTGTTGACCCAGAATACATGAAAGAACTGAAACAAATCAGAATAGAACTAGACCGGAAATACGGCGTGGAAAACACACCAATAATTTCGCACGTACATGTTGCAGAGAATGTCAACGAACCGGAGAAAATTCGGAAAGCCTTCAAGATCAAACCAAAAGACGGACTCGTGAAATACCTAGATTCACTAGGTGTGTTGGACAAACGTGTGGTAGCAGCACACTGCGTGGCGATAACGGATAGAGACATAGGAATAATGAAACAAAGAAACGTGAAGGTTTCACATAACCCAGTCTCAAACCTCAAACTGGCGGCAGGCATAAGCCCTGTCCCAAAAATGCTCGCAAAAGGCATAACAGTCTCACTGGGCACAGACAGCCCATCCTCAAACAACACAGCAGACATGTTCGAAACCATGAAAGTAACAGCCCTCCTACACAAAGGAGCAAACAAAAACCCAACACTAACACCTGCAAGACAAGTTTTAGAAATGGCGACCACAGAAGGAGCAAAAGCACTATCGTGGGAAAACGAAATAGGCTCCATAGAGGTTGGCAAAAAAGCAGACATAGCAATCATTGACTTCAAAAAACCACATCTCCACCCACTCCACGATGAAATCAGCCACCTAGTCTACGCCGCAAGATCAGCAGATGTCAACACAGTAATAATAAATGGCAGAATCGTTATGGAAAACAGACTGCTATCATCAATAAACATTGAAAAAGCCATGGAAATGGCTGAAAAAGCAAAAGCCAATCTTCTGGAACGAATACGACGCAATGTTAAATAATGCAGATGGCAAACTCCATTAAGGAAGAATTAAAATGGCAAGTTTCAAGGTCAAAAACAAAAGTTTAGCTTCTAAAGGCTTTCTTCAAATAGAGTGGGCATCAAAGCACATGCCAGTTTTGAACCAAATCAAAGAAAGAATGAGCAAAGAAAAACCATTGGAAGGTGTAACCCTAGGCGCATGCCTGCACGTGACAAAAGAAACAGCAGTGCTTGCTGAAGCACTCCTAGCTGGAGGCGCAAGACTTGCCTTGTGCGGTTCCAATCCACTATCGACACAAGACGATGTGGCAGCTGCGCTGGCGGAGAAAGGTGTTCACGTCTATGCTTGGCGAGGGCAGACAACAGAAGAGTATTACTGGTGCGTTGAAAAGGCAATAGCTCACAAACCCGAAATAACTTTGGACGACGGCGCGGACCTCGTGAGCACGATACACAGTAAAGGGACCCAAACCTTATCAAATGTTAAAGGTGGAACAGAAGAGACGACAACTGGCGTCTTGCGTTTGCGAGCCATGGAAAAAACTGGAACACTCAAATACGCAATGATAGCTGTAAACGACGCTTACACGAAATACCTGTTTGACAACCGCTATGGAACGGGACAGAGCACAATTGACGGAATTCTAAGAGCCACAAACATACTCTTAGCAAGCAAAGACTTCGTGGTTTGCGGTTACGGATGGTGTGGAAGAGGCATAGCAATGAGAGCAAAAGGCATGGGAGCTAACGTCATAGTTACGGAGGTTGCCCCTCTGAGAGCGCTTGAAGCAGCAATGAACGGGTTCCGTGTAATGCCAATAGCTGAAGCAGCAACAACAGGCGACATATTTGTAACAACAACGGGCAACATAAACGTCATCAGAAAAGAACACATACACAAAATGAAAAATGGAGCAATACTCGCCAACAGTGGACACTTCAACGTAGAAATAGGCCTAAAAGGCTTGGAAGAACTCGCCGTGTCGAAGAAAAACATAAGACAAAATCTGGACGAGTACACGCTTGCAGATGAAAGAAAGATATACCTTTTGGCAGAGGGCAGACTGGTTAATTTAGCGGCGGCCGAGGGCCACCCTTCAGAGGTCATGGATATGTCCTTTGCAAATCAAGCGCTCAGCGCAGAGTATATAGTCAAGAGCAAGAAGATGCCGCCGAAAGTTTACCCAGTTCCAAAAATCATAGACGAAACAGTGGCAAAACTGAAACTGAACACAATGAGGATAAAAATAGACAGATTAACGGATGAGCAGGAAAGGTATCTGACGACTTGGGAAATGGGAACAATCTAGCGCGAGTCGAGAACTACGGTAAACTTTAAAAGGTGTAAAGGAGTAAACATGGTTTACAAATGGTGATGTGTAGATGGTAAGTAAAGATCAAGGAATAGGTGGAATAATATTCATAATATGTGCTGTCATCGCCCTATTGTATGTCGTAACACTTTTCTTTCCGCAGTGGCTTACAGTGTTTGGGATAAGCGAGAATGCGTTAGCATGGATGGCCGAAGTTCAATTCTGGGTCATAGCCGTGCCGGTTTTCATAGCACTTATCGCCGTAATGGGCATAGGTATGTGGATAGGATGGACAATGGCTACAACACCACCACCGAAACCAATAGAAGAAATCACAAGCGAAATAGAAGAGGAAGCTAAGGAAGAAGAGGAAGCCAAAAAAGAAGTGGAAAAGCCAAAAAAGAAGACCGAAAAATAGCAGTTCTAGTTTCCAATCTTGTTTCGACACAATCCTACATTTCTAGTCGTATTTTACGTATGAAACCAGTGGAGAACCTAAAGACGGAGCGATTTTTAGGGTGTAGGTTTCACCTTCTGCAAAAGTGCCATGTAAGTGGATGGTGCCTACATCATTTGGTGGAATAACGATGTTTTCTGTTAGATTATGCGCCTTGCCATCTATGTAGATTCCAGTTATCCGGACATTAACTGAAGCAAAATTTCTGACGGAAATGGTTATGCAAGTGCTGTTGATGTTTACGGATTCCATTTGCAGAGACTGCGTTGGAAAAGCTGTTTTCATCTTTTCTGTAAGGCTGAACACAAACTGATAGACGAAGAAGCCTGCAGTAACGGCTGTAACAAAAGTAAGCACTAAGCCTCCGATGGCAAGCCTCAAGTCGTTTCACCCTTCGTGAAACGAAGTTATGCCTCCGGAATTTATATAGCATTTATGAATTTGAAATTATGAAATATGATAAACTTCAAAAGCCAAACATTTGAAACGCAAAATTTAAAGCGACGTAAACGGCTGCTGAAACGCAAAATATTACTGCGATTATTTTTGGGGAAATGGAAACAAAAGATGCCTCTTCGCCTTTTGCCTGTATTTCATACTCTCTGATTTCGTGAGTTTCGGCATCAACCCGAACGATAGCCATCAGTTTCTTCATCTCAACTTCAACGGTGTATACATCCTCTTCTAATGACACTCTCTTAGGTTTTACGCCACTCTTGTGTCCGATTCTCTTCAGAAAATTTGTGGCAATGGTTGTTACTGTTTCAGCGCTTAGCTTCTTTTCCTGGAGAGACGCTGACGTAATGGGACCATGAGTTCTCTTCTGCAAGGTTGCCGCCAACTATGTTGTCCCCTGTCCGTTTTTTAGGGAAAATCTTTCAGATTCAAAAGGGCGAATGTGTATCATGAATCGTCAACTTATCCAGTCACTTTCTTAAGCATACATTCCACAATTTTTTCGCAAGTCATACATTCTTCAGGTATGTTCTCCTTTTTTGTACGTTCGCTCAAATATCCGAGATGATATGGACATTCATGCTCCTTCAGAGAAGGCTGTTGAGGCGGCTTTAGCCTTGGGATCTGTGCTTTAGTCTCCTGGATTTCAGCTCTCTCTTTCTTCGGTATTCGCTTTTCCTCCTCAACTTCAAGAGCTTCTTCTGCCGCGATTTCAGTAAGGCAATAAGGACATGCAGAATATGAAGACCCATCTTTCAAGTTTAAATCTTCCACAATTATCGGATTGGCAAAAACCCTTTCACACTCCGGGTTTGAACATTTGAAGCTCTGGCTTTTCATCTTCATCTTTGCCTTTTTCACTATAGTGAACACTCCTTTGAGTCAGTATCAGACTCCGAGTTTATAGTATTAATGAAGCCGAAATAAGTATCCTAACTATCAATTAAATCGCAAAGTGCAGTCACGGGGACGCCAGTTTTTTAAGGTCTTCTTCGCCCTTAGCGTAGCCAGAGGCTATTAAAACATCGCCTGATTCTATCGTTGTGTGGGGTCTAGGTCTTATATATTTGCCTCTTCTTCTTATGGCGAGAATCCACATGCCAGTTTCTTCCGGAATTCGAGCGCTCCGTAAAGTCTTATTCGTTATCAGGGAATCTTCAGCCACTTGTACGTAGGTAACGGTTTCTTCAGCTTCTTCTATGACAAGTTTCAATACTCGATGCGGTTCTATGCCCCTTAAGACAACTTCAGCTATTTCCGCAGCCGCATCAGCTATTTTTTCAGTCACCACGCCCAGCCTAATGAGCCCAAGAAGACCTTTTGCCTCTTCAAGTTTGAACCCGCATGACAAGACAAGCAGCTCAAAATCCGTATGTAATTTGTCCACATGCTCTTCAAGCTCTTGGACGTCTTCGGCCAATTCTTTACTATTCAATAGCAACGAAGAGTATGCCAGATCCATCATCAACTCGGAAGTATCCTTTAGCTCAACGAAACGTTCAACAATTTCCTCAAACTTCTCTTGGTGTCTCCTTGGCATATTAACCCTCCAGTTTCCGCAGTTTTCCTTCAACAAGTTCTTTGAATTCCCTGATGCCTGCGGAGGCTCCACGAGCGATAAGAATGGCTCCACTTTCAATCTGTGTCGTGTCTTCTGGGTCAATTATCCAGTCTTTGTTTCGGCGGATTGCGATTACGTCAACACCCATTCTCGCTGCTAGGTCGAGTTCTCCTATTTGTTTGTTTACGAGTATGGAGTCTTCATTGACTTTGGCCCTTATTAGGCGTTCTTCAACTTTCTCAAATCCCTCACTCACTATTGGATGTATGCCGATCTTCTTCGTGACTATCGCTGCTATGTCTGCGGCTGCATCTGAGATTTTGTCAGCGGCGGAAGCAACCTTTGAAACCCCTGCTAGCTTCTCAGCGTCTTCAACGTCTCTTGCGGCTATCATGATTTCCATCTCCAAAAGATAGGTCAGTGTGTCAACACGGCTTTCAAGCTCCAAGACATCTTCCGCAAGCTCTTTGTCATTGAACAATGCTGCCGAATAAGCCAAGTCAATCATTAGTTCGGAGAGATTTTTGATGTCCAAAAATAGTTTCCTAACTGATATGGGTTTGTATTCTATCCTTTCTAAACGGGGCATATAATATAGTCGCTCCGACTATGAAGAGTATAAGGCAGGGAATATTTTAACTCTATCCTTCTTCGAAGCAGCCCAGCAAAAAGAGGGTCGAAAGATTGGTATACCTCAGGCACTCGCGAGAATCATTCACCGCTCTTTTTCTCCTTTTTACCAGCTAAGTAGACCCCGGCAAGCACTCGGCTCCTAAACTTTCTTTTCGTATTCGCGGAACTTTTTTCCGCAACATTCGTATTGCTTAACATGAATTTTGCCTAAATCCCATTCCTTGTTAGGCTTTTCTACGTCTTTTCCACACGTGTGACATCTAGCCATTTTCAGTCACCTCCTCCTTCTAGAAAGATCGATACAAAAATGGGGATTCTATTCAGTAACGATCCGTGTGTCCAGTTAGCCTACCAGTCTTCATGCTTTTCTTCTTTCTTCTTCTTTGGGGCTGGCTTCTTCTTTGGTTTTCCACTCATCCTTGTCACCTCCCCATGGGTTTTGCGCAGTGTGGAGTCTATTTACATTTCTTCTCTTTCACGCTAGTCTCTTTCTTCTTCCCAATCGCGCTAAGTCTTCCTCTTTCCTCAGATCTTCTTCCGCCTTCGTTCTACGCAATGCGATTTTCATCCTCCGGAGAGACTGTAGCGTCGTAATATCCAAATAAAAATTGCGTAGAGGAGAGCCGAACCTGAAAATGACCTTTTCAGACAGAATAAGGACAAAATGTCGTTTTTCTGGCGATAAAGAGACGATTCGAGGCGTTAGGTTAAATGAGGTCGCATCTGTTACTCTATCTGCCCGAAAAGAACCAAAAACTTGTCGTGGAAAGAATTACTTGTGAAATCTACAAGGTTTCCTCATATCCTGATCTTTTCTCCTGTTCTCTCTCAAGAACGGAATTAACCTTTGCAACAGCCCTGTATGACTTCATTAGACTCCTTGAAAAGTCCATTCTCAACCATTTCCCGTAAAAAGCGGCCGCTTTTTTTACTGTTATGAATCTTCTTCTATTTTTTGAAAGCGCATCACGGACTTGACCCGCTTCGAGTTCTCCCTCAAGGGCTTTAGTGTGAAGTTCTTTACAGCATCTATTTATGCTCGAAATCTCGTTTTCAACTCGCTGTCTCGTTTCTTCCAAAAGTCTTTCGATTGAACCTTTATCTACAATGACTACACGCGGGATGACTTTGACATCCTCTCTTATCTCTCTAATGAAGCCCGCGAACTTCAAGGCATCGACCAGCTCCTTGTTTTTATCGAAAAATGGATGCATCTGAGAGAAGGCATACACAGAACGACAGAGGCGAATGTAGGGAGCTTTTCTGAGAATAATCTTTATTTTTTCCCTTTTCGCCTCCTTTGGAGTTGCATACATAACGATGACTAAGCTTCCGAGGTCTGAGATTCCTTCGTTTCTCCCAAATCGGGGCTTTCTAATCTCCCTTACCCTTTTCAGAAGTATTGGTTGATTCTTCTCAAGCGCCTTCAAGACCCTATTGACCCTCTCTTCATCAACTTCCAAAAAGGACCTGCACACCCGTCTACAGCCTAATTCTTCCAAACGGTGAGGAAGAATACTTCTGCTCTTAGACTCTCTTGGAGCTCTATACACCACGTATAAAACCATAATTTCTCATCACTAAACTGAGAATTTAAGATTAACTACGCTTTCCGATTCGCTTCACCCTTCTCCCAGCTTTTCAGTAACATCCTATATCGATTATCTTGTTGCCCTCCCTAAGCTCTGTAACTTACTAAAGACAAGGCAACAAGCAAGGCGATAGATGTTATGGTGTCTGCAAGTGAGCTTTCAATTGGAATTACAAAATTGTCAGGGTCTAATCCTTTTTTGAAAGTCAAGACTGCAACGGCGTAGGATATTAGAACTATCGCAGAGACCGCAATTACGTTTACCGTAAGCAAAAGAGCACTGAAGCCCAAGAATGCATGCCACGTGAACATGCCCTGTACAAGCAGTGATAAAATGGAGTATACAGCGAACATAATTATCGACGCGGCCCATGTGGCAGAAATTCGTGTTGCGTGATTCCGTATCGCATGAAAAGAAGGCTTAAGCAAACCCAACGCCAGCTTCGTCGTGGCTGTAGAACCAACAACTGAACCAACATCCCCTACTGTGTCAATCATAGCGGGATAAACGGTGTAAATCT
>Ga0209636_10007555_pt1 | contig 11084 bp, 13 predicted proteins | sample DeeMarSWOR152_54_FD_187464 | JGI IMG/M metagenome (GOLD analysis project Ga0209636, IMG submission 187464) | Marine sediment microbial communities from White Oak River estuary, North Carolina - WOR-1-52-54 (SPAdes) (version 2) | ecosystem: Environmental > Aquatic > Marine > Intertidal zone >... | reverse complement strand
TCCTGAAAAAGAGCAAATGTAAACCAAGGTCAGTTTCACGATCTCAAAAGGACAGCTCTGACTAACTGACCTGCCCCCATTTTATGTACCAGCCTCTATGAGAGTATTACATTCATTATCCCTGGCCTGCTCCCCAAAAATTGGTCCAGTGTTTATGAGAGGATAACCAACAATAGAAGCATATTTTTGAAAGGAGTCCTCTCGTGAAAAACAAGCTTTTCTAAAATTCAATGGAATCTATTTACCATCGCTCGTACCAAGACACTTAATATAGATTTCTTTTGCCCAGGCGAGTTGTGTACCAGCACCCTCAAGAGCTGCAATAAGCAGAGCTTCAGTTATTTCTTCCTTAGTGACACCAGCCTTAAGTGCTTTTTTTATATGTTCCTCGGTGCAATGCGGACAGCGGAACACAGATGCAAGGGTCAACATTAGTAACTCTTTGGTCTTTTTATCGAGCACCCCCTTTTCATTACACTCCTCATAAAAATCTTGAAATGTTCTGCCTATCTCAGGTGAGTGCAATACATACCAAGGGGTTGTTTTTTCAGTAATCATTGTTTTCCTCCACATATTGTACTTTCTTAACTTTGTTCTCAAATGTCTATTTAAGCTTCGTCTTTTTGAATCTGCCCATACTGTGCAAACGCCACAACGTTAGCAGCAATTAAGCGAGTTCTGGAAAGGCGATATGGCCTGTCCTGACAATAAATAAAATACACCTCGTTGGCTTTATGCGAAATGGGGAAAATACTTAATTTGAACCTCGTAATTGCCTAACCTTGGAGCTCTTGTCGGTCAGAATATTCAATTTTGGCATAGCAATTTACTGAGTGATTTAACTTAAGCTTAGGGCTCAGGCAAAGTCAATCCTTCCTGAATAGCATACTTAGTCAACTCTGCTATACTATCCATATTCAGCTTGTTCATAATGTTTAGGCGATGTGCCTCGACAGTCTTTGGACTGATGTAAAGACGTAAAGCTACTTGCTTGGTTGTTTTCCCTTCGGCCAGAAGCTGGAGGACTTCCCTTTCCCTTCGTGTTAAAACAGAAAATGCTGAATCTTCTTCGGCTAAACCGTGCACGTAATCTTGAACTACTACATCGGATACAGAAGGGCTGATATAGGTTTTGCCCCCAGCCACAATCCGGACAGCATCAGCCAATTCTTCAAAGTCACAATTCTTCAGCAAATAGCCTAATGCACCGGCTTTAAACATTTCTGTTACATATTTCCTGCCGGAGTGCATAGAAAGGGCAATAACCTTAACTTGAGGAGATTCCTTGGTAATTTGACGAGTCGCTTCTATACCATTAAGGTCAGGCATGCTTATATCCATCACAACCACATCCGGTGATAATTCCTTGGCAAGTTCCACGGTGGAACGTCCATCTTTGGCTTGGGCGATTACTTCTAAATCCTCTTCCTGTTGAAATGATCTACTCAAGCCATGACGGACTATGGCATGGTCATCAGCTAATATAATTCGGATGCTCATAATTTAATTCTCCTTTTCTTTAATTTTTTGAGCTTTAGAGGCACCAGCAACGTAATCTTGGTTCCTTTACCACCACCGGATTGAATGTCAAATTGACCACCTATATGTGTTAAGCGTTCACGAATACTAAACAAACCAAACCCCTTTGAATTGCCTGCTTTGCGCTCAAGCCTAGATATATCAAATCCTGTTCCGTCATCTTCCACAGTGATCACGATGTTATTATTGACTCTGGATAAGGCAATCCGTACGAGCTTTGCTGTGCTGTGCTTGGCTACGTTCGTAAGTAATTCGCGGATAGAGCGATAAAGAAGGATTTTTATGTGGTCAGCTATTGGTTTACGCTGGCCGCAGCTCTCAAAGTGGCACTCGATTTTTCTTTCCTTAGAAAACTGTTCGATTAGCTCTTCAACTGCAGCTTCAAAGCCAAGGTCATAAAGCGACGGGGGGCTGAGGTCAAAGGTTAAAGTTTGAGTTTGTTTTACAGCTTGCTTGATATGATGTCTGATCTCCTCCACGGACTTCATGAGTTTCTGTGGTGCGGATTTCTGAAGAGTTCCTAATTCTCTGTCTGAGAAGGCGAGTATCTGGCCGACGGAGTCGTGCAGATCCGCCGCAATTTTGCGTCGTTCTCGCTCTTCGGATAGTAACAGCTCAGCAGTTAAAGACCTAAGCAGTTTCTGGTCGTCAAGGATTTTTTCCTCTGCTTGCTTTTGCGCGGTTACGTCCTGTACCGTGCCCCTCATCCTGACGGGACTCTTGTTAGCGTTGCGAATTACCTCGGCCTGCTCATGCACAATCCGCTCGGTACCATCCGGCCGAACAACCCTATGATCTATACTGTACGGTTTACGCTCATACAAGGCCTCATTAACGGACTTTTTCACAAATTCGCGGTCATCTGGGTGTACATGCGATAAAAAAGCTTCATACGTCGCGTCAAACTCCTGCGGCCTTAAGCCGAAGATGTGGTAGATTTCATCGGACCACCACAATTGGTTATTAACAATATCCCAGTCCCAGTTGCCTATATGGGCAATGCGTTGTGCATCGCGGAGCCGAACTTCACTTTGCTGTAGTGCCTGTTGGGCAAGGGTCCGCTCTTTTACTTCTTCTTGGAGTATATCGACCGTACGGGAAAGCTCAGCGGTGCGCTGCTGGACTTTCTGTTCCAACCCATCACGGGCCTCTCGAAGTGCCTGCTCATCTTTTATCCTTGCCAGTGCGATGCCTATACTGGCACCAATCCCCTCAAAAAAGTGTATCATTTCGGGCGTAAACTGTCCCCATCGGGTATCGTTTAGCTGCAGCAGTCCTACGATCTGTTCGCCGGAGCGCAGCGGGATCAGTGCTACGGATTCGTAGCCGTCTTGGTTGCAGCGGTTTCGTGTTCGACCCTGACGTTCTTGTTCTGAAGTGGATGCCAGCAACATAGTAGTGCTGTTGGTCCAGAAGCTACCTCCTTCGGTAAAGAACGGCAAAGCCGGATCCGTGCGAGCGCTTAAGATGTTGCCGCACATACATTCCAAGAGGGGCCTACCTTCGGCGTCGTGGATCACCTGGCCGTTTTCATCTCGAGCACAGAGATAATTCTCGGCCTGCACAAACTCTGCGGAGAAGCCCTGGACCGCAAAGTATGGGAAATCGTCTCCCTCGCGCAGGCGGATCCCCACCGCTTCAAAACCGGTGGCCTCTTTTATAAGTGTGAGAATATCGACAATCATATCCAGGCTAGGTTTATCCTGATTCAAACACCTAAGGATTTTTTCAGTTAATAACTGGCGTGCCTCTGCTTGTTTGCGCTCGCGGATGTCTCTTATAAAGGCCCACATTCCTATGGGCTTGTCTTTTTCGTCTCTTGCAAGATAGACTCTCAGCTCTATAGGAAAAACTGTGCCGTCTTTTCTTATATATTCCTTCTCATAAATTTCTGAATATCCTCTTTTGAGGATTTGCTCTTTGATTATTTTTGCTTCGACCGCATGCCATTTCGGCGGTGTCAAATCAGCATATTTTTTCTGAAGCAGCTCTTTTTCCGGGTAGCCCAGCATGTTTTTGTAAGCAGAGTTGAATTCAATTATGTTAGATTGCATATCGGTCAAGACATATCCATCCTGGCTTCCTTCATACAATTCTCGGTATCTTTTCTCACTTTTGCGCAGAGCCTCCTCTATGCGCCGGCGCTGCGTCCGCTGTCTATCTCTTTGCAATCTTGCATTTAGGATAGGTGCTATTTTCCCAGCGATAATCTCCAGAAACTCTTGGTCTTTATGGCTATAGTCGGTAGGTTTATTCGCAACTTCCAGGAGTCCGATTACCTGTCCGCCATACATAACGGGCACAACCAGAACTTTAGTTATAGGAACATGGCCCTCGGGCACATGTAGGCCCTCATTTGCATAAAGGGTTTTCTTCTCTATCAGGGCCCGGCCCCAGATGCCTCCCCATTTCTCGCGAGGGAAGACTATCGTCTTGTCAGGAACCTGGCACTGGTCCCAGATGTCTCTGGTCATTGAGGGACAGACTAAAGCTCCATTCTCGTCTATGTATCCGAAGATGCCATACTTGCTTTCCATGGCCTCCAGAAGTACCTGCAACACTTCTCCGTACATTTCGTCGTCCGGAGTGGTAAGGAAGATTTCTGCGATGCTGTTCCTAATGCTCAACTGCCGTTTCGACTCCTGCAGCGCCTCTTCGATCTGCTCGCGCTCGGTGATGTCGTGGAATATTCCCTGCATTACTGGTTTTCCACCAACCAGTGTTACAGAGGCTGTTATGTTAACCGGTTTTATTTTTCCTGACTTGGTTATAATCTCGACATCGCCGTTAAAAACCTCTTCTTGCTCGGCGTGTTTTTTGAAAATATCCGAATAGTATTCTGACTTTTCTGGGGGATGGACCATCGTCTGATGTTGTCCAATAATATCTTTCCTTTTCTTTTCGAGGAGAATTTCTGCTGCCTTATTGCAGTTGGTAATCAAACCTGTTTCAGGGTCTGCCCAGAAAATCGCATCAACTGCATTTTCGAATGCCAACCTGAACTTCTCCTCGCTGTCCCGCAGCGCCTCCACCGTTTTTTTGTACTCAGCGCTTTCAATAATTTCCCATTTACCTTTGCGCTTAATAAGAGCAAATTGGTGATTACTGATCACATCTATTATTTCTGGAGCTGTGCATTTATCAAGGCAATAGGTACAAATGGCCAACATTCGATATTTACCTATAACACTATTTACAGCTGCCTCATAATCAGTGAAGTCTTTCCAATCTCTTTTCTCAAGCCAGAAAGTGTTTCCAGTAAGGCGAAGCCCATCAAATCCTCTTTCAAGAGCTTGCTGCTCTTTTTCGACCCAGCCCCGTAACACCCGGTCAGAATCAAAACGCCCTGACCTGAGGTACCACTGGCTATAGTCAAGTATCTCTATCTGCCCTTTTTTAATATAATCATCCAAGTTTTTTACTTTCTTTTTTAATGCGCTCTCTGCATCTTCAGCGATTAAAGGTTCTGCAGTAATCCACATGCAGAATTCGTTATTCTCCAAGCCTGCCTTGAAATAGGGTACCAAAGTGTCAATCAGATCCTCCCTGGTCTGATAGAACTGACAGAAGTGTGTGCCCCAGGGAACGTCACCTACAATATCGATTGCCGTTTTTCTGACTTGTGCTCCCATCTTAGCCACCTCCGGTTTTCAATTGTTGGAGTTGGTACGCTAGCATATGGATTAAATCAATGCCCTAAGTAAACAATTATGCGAGCTTTTTATTTTTCTTAAGGTCCATTTAGAATCTCCATACAGTATTTATTGTGTCGTCTTTTGACACTCCTTTGCCCTCAAATAGCAGATAACTTAATATTCTACCATCCAAATATGGGTTAAGCAATAGACATATGGTCAGTCGGATGATTACGCAGAATTCGCCAACCATTACGAGCAACCGGACTGCCCGTAAGTAACATCTTGTAACAAAGAGACTTACAAAGATAAACTTTTATTTACCGCCTACAATAATTCTTTTTCGGCCAGGAAAAGCCTTTAACCATTTTCTCTTATGATAAGCCTCATCCTTAATGTTGCCAAAATTAAGTAATTGCGAAGTCTAAATTAAGTAGTTTCCCAATTTCACTCATAACTGCAGAGACGTATTATTATTTAATAACCGTTATTGGACGTATCGGTTTTTCAGAATCTTTTAAACACGTTCATGTTACAGAGTATGCTTTGCATAAACAACCACGAAGAAATAGAGACCGAGATTACTGAATCGTAAAGGTGGAGAGATAAATTATGGACGCTGCGGATGTGAATGGATTGAGCACAAGATTACGCCAGGCAGCAAATCGACAACTTTGTCTCGAGTGCGGTGTGCAGATGACAGAAATAGATCAACTCAGTGACGACAGGATTGTTTTCGTATGGTATGAGTGCACAAAGAACAATTGTAGCGGACAATGGCTACAAAAGGTACCTGCGTTTCATTTTAACAAAGTTTAAGCGGTGATTGGAGCAGATATGCAAAAAAACTTCGCTTTTATTTTACCTTCTGTTGTCCAAAAACGGGGGACATATAGCAAGCATTCGTCACCCTCCTCTGAGCTGGGTTTGCCAGCCACACAGGATGTGTGGCTGGTGAGCTCGGCAGAAGACAGACGCAGCAACGGAAAGCTGCGATTGATATTGATTAGTTGCGCCAGGCTCGACGGTTATACAGGAGGTAGGGCAGCCGAGCCTGGCAGAAAATAGACGCAGCAATAGAAAGCTGCGATTGATATAGATTAGCCAATAAAGCAAGCACCTTAACCTGTAACGAGTTTCACGAGTGCTAAACGGCCTCAGCATTGGAAGGATCCGAAAATGTTGGTTCTATGCAGACGCAAGGATGAGTCAATTATGGTCGGTGAAAACGTAGAGGTAACAATCGTTGATATCCATGGTAATAAAGTTCGTGTGGGAATAACAGCTCCAAAGTGCATACCTGTTCATCGCAAGGAAGTGTATGAAGCTATTCATCGCGAAAAAGCTATGAAGAACAGCAGATAATAATCTTCTATTGCGAAGATAAACTTATGAAAATTGCTGTAACATCGACTGGCCCAACTCTAGAACACTCCGCAGAGGCAAGAGTTAGTCATTGCCGATATTTACTAATTATTAATCTTGACACAATGCACTATGAAGTAATACAAAATCCTATAGTTGCCTTACGAGGGCCCGCTGCTGGGAAACTATTCCTGCAGCTACTTCTACAAAACGACGTACATATCATTTTGGCAGAAAGCTGTGGTAGCAATATGCGCAAGATATTTGAGGTATTAGGCGACGCTGGCATTCTAATACGTGTCGGTATGACTGGTTCAGTTCGCAGTGTCATAGAGCAATTCAAACATTCTTATCGTTCTGTGTTATCTTAAAAGGTGTGCAAACAAGTGATCAATTATAACAAAAGACAACCGGAAAGTACCAGGAACAAAACCAGAACTTTGATTGTCGACGGTCATCCTATCATACGTCAGGCATTGACACGACTTGTCAACCAGGAATTGAACCTCGGAGTTTGTGCTGAGACCAAAAACGCTAATCAAGCTTTAGATGCTGTCAAGAAACAACAGGTTGATTTGGCTATTGTTGATATTTCCCTGGAAGGTAAAAGCGGTACTCAACTTGTTGAAAAAATAAAATTACGATATCCAAACATATCTGTCCTTATCCTTAAGATGCACGATGAAGCATTTTATGTCGAAGATCCCTTACAAGTAGCAGAACAAGAGCATATCGTAAACGAGCAAGCAACTGAACAAATCATAAAAGCAGTACGCTATGTACAATTCTTATTAAGAAATCAGATCTTTGGATTTACTGTTTTAGTCGAAGCTGAAGGGAGAGAATAAATGATAAGAATCGCAAGAGAACCGGCTAAAAAGTGGCGTTTGTTTCTTCGTATCCACCAAGGAAGTGTGGAATTGCTACCTTCACCTCGGATTTAATTGCGAATGTCAAGTTGGCTTCGGAGGGAAAGTTTGAACCAGTGGTTATTGCTATGGAGTCAGGGGCTGAGCTGCAGTACGATAGACTGATAAAACATAATATCCGCAAAGATGATAACTATGATTACATTTGCGCAGCGGACTACATCAATTCTAGTGATATTGATATTGTCTCTGTCCAGCACGAGCTTGGATTGTTTGGTGGTAAGGGCAGTTCGTATCTAAAGTCTTTTACTTGAAAGGTTGAATAAGCCTGTAATAACAACATTACACACAGTTCTTGATAGCGCAAAGAGGGTAGGGGCCACATAAGTATGGCCCTTACCCTTAGATAAGAACAAAAGTACTGAAAGGTCGGTTAGTAATTTACTAAGTTGAGTAACAAAATAACATAGTGTGATAAGGAGGCACTTTATGGCTAAAGTAGCAAAAAAAATGGTTGAGGATGCTGGAGTAAACGTTGAACAGCTGTTGGAACTGTTAGTTAAGAACGCGGCCGCGGAGTTAACGACTTATTATTATTACACGATTCTACGGGTGAACCTGATTGGACTGGAAGGTGAGGGTATTAAGGAAATTGCAGAGACAGCCAGAATTGAGGACCGCAACCACTTTGAAGCTTTGGTGCCTCGCATTTACGAGCTTGGTGGCAAGCTGCCTGATGACATGAAAGTGTTCCACGATATGTCTGCTTGTCCGCCTGCTTACCTGCCGAAAGACCCAACTGACATCAAGGAAATGTTGACAGTGTTGGTGAAGGCGGAGGGATGCGCGGTACGAGGCTATACCAACATCTGCAACTTGACTGCTGGCAAGGACCATCGGACCTATGATTTGTCCCTGGCAATCCTGCATGAGGAAGTTGAACATGAGTCATGGTTCTCAGAGTTCCTAGGTGAAGGTCCTTCTGGACATTTCTTGCGGAGGGGTGAAACCTCTCCTTTTGTGTCCAAGTTCCTGAGATAGCATGGAAATAGGCGAACGGGTCCCCATTACTTAAGATATTGGAAGCTTTTCAGGGCACAGACAGTTTGGATACCGATACCTTTGAGATCAAGCGTCGATCCGCCAAGTTGGAAGATGGCTGCTTGCAGTCAGTAGGTGATATATCAGTTAGCTCAGAGGGACTGACTGGAGTGGGCTGGGCTAAAAGATTACGTGATAATTCATGAAGTTGAGTTGTGAGAGAACGAATTTGAGAAAGGAGGTAAAATCAAATGAATATTGAAAGAGCAACGTGGAGATGGGGATTTTTCTTGGTGGTTATTGTGGTTATGGGATGGCTCGTGGCTGGCTGTACTGAAGAAAGCAGTACCGAGATAGAATCCGATGTGGTAAAAGCTACTGTTGAAGGCACAAATTTTTGCTTGGGCTGCGCTCTGAAAAAGCAGAAGGGTGCTGCGGCTCAGTGCAGCATCTTCGGCCACAAACATACGCTCGAGGTGACCAAGGCTGTCGGTGAGGATGGTAAGGAGTTGACTGGCATGCGAGGTTGGGTTCTGCATTACCTTGAAACTGAAAAAAGCCAAGAACCGATAAAGCAGCACCATGGGGAGAAACTAACAATCACGGGCAAAGTATATCCCCGAGAGAGAACATTGGAAGTGGATTCTTTTAAAAAAGGAGATGAAAAATGAAAGCCCATGTTAATACAAATCCTTGTAGTGGCTCAGGCCTTTGTGTGAGCAATTGCCCGTAAGTTTTCAAACTCAGTGATGAGGGGATGGCCTCTGCAATGGCGGACCAAGTCCCGGTTGAGTTCCAAGAGGCTTGCAGGGCAGCAGCAGATAGTTGTCCTACCGAAGCAATTTCAATTGAGGAACAACAGTTGGAATGGGGGGCAGAAGAAATGGGCAGGGGCGGAATTGAACCGCCGACACACGGATTTTCAGTCCGTTGCTCTACCGACTGAGCTACCTGCCCCTAAGACCTCGATAGCCTCTTGAATTTAGCAAAAAAAAACGACATTGCAAGAAAAATAGCTCTAAATTAATTTTTGTGAGTCAAAACCATAACAAGCAACCCGTGCGGAGATGATTTGCAACCGCATTGCAGCAAAATTCCTAATCGGCTGCGTGGGAAGGCATCTGGCAGGTTCGAATTGCTCGGGACAGGCCACAACTTACAGCAGAGAGGTTCTCCAGCTCGGCGGCGGTTAGTTTGTTCCGGCAGGAGCGGTAAATCAATATGAAGCCCAAAGACGGGCCGAATCGGCCCAAGGGAATGGTAACAGCTGAGATTTTATTCAACACAGCAGGGTTGCCCTGCAGACCCATTGCGAACATATCGTCAAGAGTGCACATTTTGTTCGCCTTGCAGATATTGTCGACAATCTCAGGCGTAAAACAATTCTCCAGATATTCCTTTTCAAAACTGATTGGCTGGTCGCTCTCGAACAAATGCAATTCGAAGCTTTCCTGGTGTCGCAAAAAGAAAGCAACATTAGCATCGTTTATTTCATCTTTGATGAGTTTGCCGGCAGTATATAAAAGACTGTTCAAGTCGGTTATTCCGACAATTGACTCGTAGAAATTCGCAGCGAAACTTATAGTGCCCAATCTCTTGATAAAATCCCTCTGGGCTATAATGAAGTCATTGCAGAGGATATCTATTTTTTGGGCCTGCTTTTTACGCTCTTTGTTGAGCTTGCTAATAAGCACACGCAATCTTTTCTGTCTCTGTTTGTAGTCCATCAAACCCGTCCTTCGAGACCTAAACTTACAGTGGTTCCCTGCTCTTAGTTTCGACTTGGCAGAAGGGCAGCTTTAAGCCCAAGGAAATGTTAAAAAGTTTGTTAGGAGGTAGCCCTATAAATAATCAGATATCAGTTTTGTAGTAGTTGAGGCAGGTTCAAAGATACCCCGCATACCGGGGTTGGTTTATCCGGATTTTCGGACTAATTAAATAGAACGTAGTTTTTGTTTTTCTATCTGCTATTTGCTAACTGCGATAGGCAGTAAAATAGTTACGGTGGTTCCACTGCTGGGCTGGCTCGTTATGTTTAGATGGCCTCGGTTCAATTGTATGAGCCGTTGAGCATAAGCAAGGCCCATTCCTCGTTTTCGCCCTGCCGGCTTAGCAGAAAAGAACGGCTGAGTTGATTTTTGGACAGTTTCTGCGCCCATTCCGCAACCAAAGTCTGTTATTTGCAATTTCACAAAGTCGCCGGATGTGTCCATAGCAGCAGTAACCTTTATTGGGCCGCTGCCATCGCTATACGATTCGAGACAATTGGAAAAGACATTTGCAATTGCTGATACAATCTGGCCAGAATCTACAAAAACGCTTTTATTGGGTTCAGCAATATCAACCTGGATATCGAGTTGTTCAACGTTATGTCTTTGAGCGGTTAACTGCGTGGCTTCGTCAAGTATCTGTTTGATATCTGTTTGGGTCGGCCGGGGCTGCGATGGCCTGGCAAAGCTCATTAGCCCATCGATAATCTGAGATATTTCATTGGTGTTTTCCTGAATCTGTTTTAAGATTTGTTGTTTTTCTGCATCGGTTTCGGTCTCAGCCAGCATTTGCGTTCGGCCTGATATAACCGAGAGGGGGTTATTTAATTCGTGCGCTGCGCCTGCTGCCATCTCGACCAAAGCAT
>Ga0209636_10007554_pt1 | contig 11084 bp, 7 predicted proteins | sample DeeMarSWOR152_54_FD_187464 | JGI IMG/M metagenome (GOLD analysis project Ga0209636, IMG submission 187464) | Marine sediment microbial communities from White Oak River estuary, North Carolina - WOR-1-52-54 (SPAdes) (version 2) | ecosystem: Environmental > Aquatic > Marine > Intertidal zone >... | reverse complement strand
GTGATAAGAAGTCTCATAACATACCAAAAATAAATAGGTTATAGCTGACTGCCTTAAAAATCAGGCGTAAAAAACAAGAAGTTGAAAGATTGTAGTACTGATGAACACGGTTTAAAGAAAAAGAATCGGAAATCTGTGTAAATCCTGAAAATCCCGTCCAAAACACGAGATACGCTTCACGCTTCACGAGATACGAAATAGGAGTCGTAGACACGGATTAACGCGGATTGACACTGGTGAAAGGAAAAGAATCCAAGAATTCGTATAGATCCTGCAAATCCTGCCTAAAAAGCTCTTCAAACACCCCCCAGCCGAAGCCAGATATTTTGCACCACCCGCTCGCAACGCATCGAAGCCGGCCCGGCCAAATATCCGTGAATCTGGCCCATTCGACTGAGCTCAGCACACGCTTCGGAGGCTGGGTGGATGAAAAGTTCGAAACAGTCCCGCGCAGCGCCTGCCCACCTTGGGTGCGACATTTCGCACGGTTCGTCTCTGTAGACCTAACCACGAAGTGCCCAGTGAAGCACGAAGAAAAGATGATAATCAATTTTCCTTAATACTTCGTGTCCCTTCCCGTTCGGCAGAGTTTACCCCTTCGATTTACTCAGAGGCGTAGGATGGGCAGGTTTTCCTGCCCATGCGGTTCAATGACTGGTTACGCGTCTAATGATGTCTCTTTCACGTTTATCTCCCACCTCCGCCCAGTTCCTCGTCAGAATACCATATGAGATTCAATTCCTTACCTGGAAAAGCAGCCCGGACATCAGGCGTTGGGAATGGGTCGTTCAGAGCGATCACCCAAGTGTCTGTTCCTATCGTCAAAGTCGAAAGCACATATCTTTCCCCTAAGTCAAGCAAACGGTAGGCATAGCAGCATACCTCTTCCAGCAATCCCTCTGAGTCAAACGAGCGTTTCTTCAAATCCCGAAGGCTCCCTGACTGAAAGTGAAAGATAGGCCACAGCCCGTGAAACTCGCCAAACCTAGCGAACGCCCTCGCCGGCGCAAATACATCTGAATAAGCACGTTCCGCCTGTGCAAGGCATAGCAGTTCCATACCCACTTTGCAGAAAAAGCGCCCCATCATCGAGAGAACTAAGGGGGTAAAAACGAAGGTGAATTTTGTGCGCGTTCCATCTAGGATCTCTCTCACGATCTGCTCGTCATCTATGTCCACCGACACGGAATAGTCATGATGACAAGTAAAACCGACAAGGTTATCGTGGAGGTCGTGGACTGAAGGAAGACGCCCTCTTGCTTGCTTTGGCTGAGACAGGTCGACATGTGGCAGTTCAGCGTGTTTCTTTCGAATTCCGAGGTAAGTTCTCCAGAATGCTAAAGGGCTCTTGGTGAGCACGAAATTCTCTATCTTCGAGCCGAAAAATTGGTTGCACGCATCACAGACTTTTCCTTGCAGGACTAGATCATCATTCCCCAGTGCTTCTGGGATGATGTGCTCCGCCCTCGTATAGGGCCCGTTCCTATTGCAAAAAAGACAATTTCCCACGTTCAGGCAGCAGCCTAACATTACGGTATAAGAACGCCTTCTACGAGCAGCATCAATGCTCGCGAATAGAACGCCCACGTTCCTGCATGGTTGGCCTTGCGGTGTGTCGCCAGTTCGTTGGTCTATAACCATCCACAAATCATATATTATCGCAGTTTGGTCTTTTTGTCATGGATTTTTTGGGAAGTCAAAAGGATAGAACACAGGATACAGGAGACCGAATACAGCGGGAGGTGTTCTCGGCGGGGAGGAATGCCGACTGGTGCGCCGGGATTGCCGGAATCTTCTTGGCTTGGGGCGTGGGGGCGGGGTATTATAGCGGCAAGTGATTCATTCGAGAAAAAGGTGGTCGATGACAAAGACAGCGATGTACCCGGCATTCGTATTGCTGCTAATCTTATCGAGTTGGCTTTTTGCGGCAGGCGCGGGCGGGAAGTCCCAGGCGGCTCAAAGCGGGCCAATCCATCCGCCCGTTCAGAGTTGGTTTCCGAAGGCTCCGGCGCTGCCGAGGCCGCAAGGGCAGAAGATCGAGGTCTCGACCGTGTGGGAGCTAATCGCGGCCCTCAAGCGGGCAGAACCGGGCGGGACGATTTTGCTCGCGGACGGCCGTTATATGCTCCCTCATTTTATCGAGATAAAGACCGACAACGTATCGCTGCGAAGCGCATCCGGCGACCGCCGATGCGTGGTTCTCGACGGCGCCCAGAGTCGGGACGGGGAGTTAGTGTGGATTACCGCCTGCTCGGGCGTTACGATTGCAGATTTGACGATACAGAACATCAAGTGGAACGGCTTCAAAATCAACTCGCAGACCGGCGTTCATAACCTGACGATATACAATTGCATTATCCACAACATCTGGCAGCGGGGCGTCAAGGGCGTCAAGGTGCCTCAGAAGAATCGCGATACGATTCGTCCGGCCAATTGCCGGATACAATACTGCCTTTTCTATAACGACCGGCCGAAACGATTCTCCGACGACCGAAGGGACACAGCCGCAACGTTCGACGGAAACTACGTCGGCGGAATCGACGTGATGTATGCCAAAAGCTGGACGATAAGTGACAACGTCTTTATCGGGATTAACGGCAGGACGCGCGAGGGACGCGGGGCGGTCTTTCTCTGGCACGACTCGCAGGATTGCATAGTTGAACGCAACGTGATTATCGACTGCGATGCAGGGGTCTGCCTCGGCAATCCGCACCGACCCACAGATATCCGCGACCACTGTGTGCGGTGTATCGCCCGGAACAATTTTATCACCCGAGCCACGGAAGGCGGGATCGTCACCGTCTATACCCAAGACTGCAAGCTTCTCAACAATACCATCCACGAGCCGGAGAGTCGGCTGGGCAGACTGATTCGTCTTGTCTTTGACAACGACGGCTTGCTGATCGCCAACAACCTGCTCAGCGGACCAAAAATCAGGAACGAGTCGGACAGCAAAATCGAGTTGCTGAATAACCTCGCCAAAGACTTTACAGCCGCTCTGGCCGATCCGTCGCGCGGAAACCTGCACCTGATGAGGCGCGCCGCCGAGGCCGTCGACAAGGCCAAAATCCTGCCGGATGTAAGCGATGATATAGACCGTGAACCCCGCGGCGCAAAACCCGACATCGGGGCCGATGAGCTGACCAACTGACGGCAATCCGAACGAGGAACGAACGCGCAAGCCTGTAGGGGATAGCTCGCTCTTAAGAAATGGAGCTTACAATACACGGCACACGCGGCAAATCAGCGCTGCACTTGTTCCGGCGGAGGATTCCGGCACGAAAGGGATTGGCAAAATGTGCTGGCATTGGCCGGGCGATTCCAATATGATGGGCATGCATACTTTAGTAGGAGAAAATGTGGCACATGTTCAAAGTAATGAGATATCTGGCGCTTGGGTTGTTTGCGACTCTGCCGGGCCTGCTTTGTCAGGGCAAAGATTATCCGTGCCGCTGGGTCTATGTCTCGAAATCACTCCGTACGGACACTGATGTGGCGGATATCAGGAGCATCGTTAAGACCGCCTCTGAGCGCGGCCTGAATGGAATGGTTCTGGCCGCAGGGCTTGACCGGCTCGACCGCCAGCGGCCGGACTATTTCGCAAGGCTCGAGCAGGTAAAGCAAATCTGCGACCGGTATAAAATCGAGATAATCCCGATCGTCTTCTCCGTCGGCTACGGAGGTTCCGTCCTCGCTCACGACAAGAACTTAGCGGCGGCAATACCTGTAAAGGACGCTCTTTTTGTTGCCGAAAACGGCGTGGCTCATCTGGTTCCGGACCCTCCGGTAAGGATCGAAAACGCCGGCTTCGAAAAATACGATGGCGATCGCTTTTCAGGATACAGATTCCATGACAGGCCCGGCGAGGTCTCTTTTGCGGACAGAAGCATTGCCAGAGGTGGAAAGGCGTCGCTGAGATTCGAGAACTTCGGTAAGTATGAGCACGGCCATGCAAGGGTAATGCAAGAGGTCGAAGTCCATCCGTACCGCTGCTATAGACTGAGCTGCCAGGTCAAGACGGAGTCACTCGAGCCCGAAGGCTGCTTTCGCGTATCGGTTTTGACTTCCGACGGACGCAACCTCGCTCCCTGGGACCCGGCCGTCCCGTCAACGACCGATTGGCGCAAGGTCGTTATGGGTTTCAACAGCCTCCACTACGACAGCGTCAGGATATATGCGGGCGCGTGGGGCGGGCAATCCGGCCGGTTCTGGATCGACGAGCTGGGCATCGAGGAAGTCGGACTGCTGAATGTGCTCCGTCGTGCGGGGACGCCCATCACGGTCAAGAGCGAAAGCACGGGGACAACCTACCGCCAAGGCAGGGACTTCGCCGTGATAACAGATGCAAAGCTCAACTTCAGATTCGATCACGAGCCGCCCGCGATAAGGATACTGCCGGCATCCGGCATCGGGGACGGCCAGCGCCTGAGAGTCAGCTACTATCACGGTATGGCCATAAACAGAGGGCAGGTGAGCGTTTGTATGTCGGAGCCGAGAGTCTATGAAATCTGGGCCGAGCAGACCCGGCTCATACACAAACACCTTGCGCCGGCCAGGTACCTCCTGAGTATGGACGAGATAAGAGCCGGAGGGGCGTGCGAAGCCTGCAAAAGGCGCAAGATGACGATGGCGCAAATTCTTGGCGACTGCGTGACTAAGCAGGTCGCGATGATCCGCCGGGTGAACCCGAACGCCGAGGTTCTGATATGGTCCGACATGCTCGACCCGAACCACAACGCCCACGACAATTATTACCTGGTTGACGGTGACTTCAGCGGGTCCTGGAACTACATTCCCAGGGACATGGTCATCGTCTGCTGGTATTACAGGAAACGAAATGAGAGCCTCAAGTTCTTCTCTTCTCTGGGCTTTAAGACGCTGGCGGGGGCTTATTACGATGGTGAGACCCTTGAGAACCCCAAAGGATGGCTCGATACCCTGGAGCGGACCGAGGGGGCCTGCGGGATTATGTATACCACCTGGAGAAACAAATACGAGCTTCTGGCGCCGTTCGGGGACCTCGTAACCAGCCGGAGCAAGTAAGCAAGGTTGGTCCGGACAACCCTTTTTGCAGAAGCCTCAAAAAACTTATTAAGGAGTCCTGGCGATGAAACACACTCACATTTTCTTTCTGATCTGCGTGGTATCCTGGACGGCTGCGCTGCGGGCGGCGGACGATGGCTTTGTGCCCTTATTCGGCCGGGACAGTTTGGAAGGCTGGAAGGTCAGCGATTGGTCCGACCTGCGCACGCCGCAGAAGGTGGCCGGAACGCCGTGGAGGATTGAGAACGGGGTCCTGTACGGCCTGAACAAGCGCACGTGGATCATCTCGCCGAAGCAGTACGGCGACTTTGTCCTGAAGCTGGAGTCGATGATTAGCCGGGGCAGCAATGGGGGGATTGGACTTAGGTTTCCTCCGCACGGTGACCCGGCCTACACCGCGACGGAGATTCAGGTGGTCGATCATGAGGTTTATTATCGCGGCGGTTCGAGGCCCGAGCAGCGAACCGGGTCCATCTACGACGAGATCGCCGCCAAGGGCGGGGCTGTTAAGCCGCCCGGCGAGTGGAACGCGTGGGAGATTACCGCGCGCGGCAGCCGGGTGACCATCTTGCTCAACGGCCGCAAGATAATCGATGCGGACCTGTCGCGCGAAACCGAGGCCCGGCAGCAAAAAGGTCCGGCCCTGGCCGAGCGCCCGCTCAAAGGACACATCGGATTTCAAAACCTCAACGGCACCATCACGCTGCGGAACATGATGATCAAAACGCTTGACGGGGATGATGAAGAGTTTGTGTCCCTGTTCAACGGCAGGAATCTCGACGGCTGGGCGAATGTCAACTGCGCGCCGGAGACCTGGACCGTGCGGGACGGAATCATCGTCTGCGGCGGGGTTCCGACGGGCGTGCTGCGAAGCGACAAGCAATACGAAAACTACATTCTCGAACTTGAGTGGCGCCACATGAAAGAGGGAGGCAATGCGGGCTTATTCATCCACTCAGACGCCTTGACTGCACCGGGACAGCCTTTCACCCGCGCGATCGAGGTGCAGATACTGGACGGTCGCAACAGCGAGAACTACACGAGTCACGGGGACGTTTTTGCCATTCACGGCGCCACGATGAAGCCGGATAAGCCGCATCCCGGAGGATGGATGCGCGCTTTGCCGAGCGAGCACCGGTGCAAACCGGCCGGCCAGTGGAACCATTACCGCGTCGAAAGTCGCGATGGAGACGTCACACTTGCGGTCAACGGGAAAGTTGTTACTCGCGGCTCCGAGGCAAATCCGCGCAAAGGATATATCTGCCTGGAGTCCGAGGGCAGCGAGGTGCATTTTCGCAACATTCGCATTCGCGAGTTGCCCGGTTCCAATCCGCCCGCCGGGATGGTCGCGAAAAAGGACGAAGGTTTTCGAAGCCTCTACAACGGCCTGGACCTTCGCGGCTTCAAGCAGGTCCCCGGCCATGAAAACCATTGGCAAGCGAAGGACTGGATTCTGGACTACGACGGCAAGAGCGAGGCGAAGGACAAGAATCTGTGGACAGAACGGGAGTTTGGGAACTTCACGCTGATTGCCGATTGGAGGCTCCCGGCCGAGCCAAAGACCCAGCAGGCGCCGGTGCTTCTGCCCGACGGCGGCCAGGCCGCCGATGCCGACGGCAAGCCGCGAACCGTTGCGGTAAAGGATGCCGGGGACAGCGGCATTTACCTGCGGGGATCGTCGAAAAGCCAGATCAATGTGTGGAGCTGGCCGGTCGGCTCGGGTGAGATATGGGGATACCGCACGGACAAGAACATGCCGCCGGAGGTGCGAAGGGCGGCAACGCCCGTCCTCAATGCCGACCACCCGCCCGGCCAATGGAACCGCTTCGAGATCACGGCGATCGGCGAGACGGTGACAGTCGTCCTTAACGGCAAGACAGTCATCAAAGAGGCCAAGCTGCCCGGCATGCCTGAACGCGGGCCCATCGCCCTGCAGCACCACGGCGACCCCGTTCAATTCGCCAATATCTACATCAAAGAACTCGACTGACATACGCAATTGAGTTCCTTTTTGGACACAGTTTGGCAGAAAGGAGCGTTCAAATATGGCAGAGAATGCGGTGGCATCGACAAAGCCCTGCTCGCGGCGTGAGTTTATCGGGCGCAGTGGTTACGCCGTGGCTGGGACAATGTTGGCTTCGCAGGCCGCGATAGCGGTCGACACCGCCCCAAAAAAGATTCGCATCGGCGTTGTTGGGGGAGGCTTTGGAGCCTCCTTTCAGTGGCATGAGCATCCGGATTGTGTCGTACAGGCGGTCAGTGACCTGCGTGAGGACCGGCGGGACCGATTGATGAACGTGTACAATTGCCCCACGGCCTACAACTCGCTCGAGGAGTTAGTGCTCGCTGGAGATATCGACGCGGTCGCCATCTTCATTGACGGCCCCCTTCACGTGCAGCACACGATTGAGGCGATGAAAAACGGCAAGCACGTGATCTCAGCCGTGCCCGCCGCCTGGGGCACAATTGAGCAGGCCGAGCTACTGCCGGAGCCCCTGCGACATAGCAGCGGCCACGAAGGCTCGCATACGTTCCTGACGCACGAGTTTGTTGATGCGGTGGTCCACGACCGCCGACCGGCGGTAGACATATATGAGCCGCTGGCATACACCGTGCCGGGTATCGTCGCGCATCAGTCGGCTCTGAAGGAAGGTGAGCTGCTCAAGGTCCCCCAGTTCGACCGATCGGTTTGACCTGCTGTGGGGATTTGCAGTGCTCATACGTGGGCTTGGAAAACGTTGTGTCCGCGAGGACACCGATGTATGTCGAATAAATGGTGAGCACTTTGACTGTGTAGCGTATTTGGCGATGCCTGCTGCACGTGTGTTGCCCTTGGGAGGTAGTCCGACGTGAGCGCCGTCGTCTGTGCATTCTTGTGCGTGCTTGTACCTTTGGGACCATGATATGGCAAGGAAGGTCATTTTACTGTTTTTGATCGCGCCTCTGCCGGGAATACTCGGTCATGCTGTGGGGCTGGCCGATAGACAGGCGTTTATTCTGTCGGTCTTTTCACTTTCCGTGTTGGGGACCTTACTGTTCTGGGACCTCAGGTTAAGTTTTGTGTTTGTGGGAAGCGGGATACTCTTTCTGACTCGCAGTGTTGATCTGGGGCACTTCATAGAGTTTGCATCTCTTGATGTTATCCTGTTTCTCATAGGGATGATGATCGTCGTCGGTGCCATGAAGGGAGCGGGAGTTTTCCACTGGTTGGTGGCATTTCTCTTGCACAGAAGGAGTCTCAGCGGGTTGAGACTGTTCATAATCATTATGGTACTTTCTGCAGTCTTGTCGGGGCTGACGGGCGAGGTAACCTCCATCATCGTGATGGTGGCGGTCATATTGGATATATGCAGGTCGATCAAGATAGACCCCATTCCCTTGGTGATATCATCGGTGTTGACGACAAATATAGGGTCTGCCTCCACGTTGTTGGGCAATCCTATTGGCATATTGATAGCTTTGAGAGGAGGTCTGACGTTTGAGGATTTTCTGACGCGAGCCCTGCCCCTGTCGCTGGTTGTCTTGGCCGCTACTATCGGAATCCTTTGTATCTGGTACAGAAATTACATAAGAGATATTTCTTCCAGGCTTGCCGCTCAGGAAAAGGCCGAAAGCGTCACTCGTTCCGTCTCCTTGGATTCCTCAAAAAAGGTAAACGTAGCGCTTTTCGTCCTTATGATAGTGCTTATTGCGCTGCACAAGAGGCTGGAGACGTTCTTCGGGATCACGGAGAATGGTCTGTTGATTATGTTGCCTGTAGTTTTTGCGGGTCTGGTCATGTTTTACAGACCCGACAAAGCGCGGCAGTACGTGGAACGAGAGGTGGAATGGTCTTCCCTGCTGTTCTTCATGTTTCTGTTTGCCCAGGCCGGTGTAATTCAATCCTCAGGTGTGGCTGAGTTCCTGGCAAAGAGACTTGTGGAGGGTACGGGCACGCATCCGAAGCTGGTCTCGGCGGTGACTTTGTTCTCAAGCGGCGTACTGTCAGGAATTCTTGACAATACGGTAGTCGTTGCTTCATATATTCCAGTGGTCAAGAACCTTCATCTGTTGCATTTTGGCTTGAAACCGTTATGGTGGTGCCTGTTGTTCGGTGCCTGCTTCGGCGGGAATATAACCGCTATCGGTTCTACCGCGAATATTGTTGCACTGGGCCTGCTTGACAAGGAGCAAAGTAGGAAGATTGACTTCGTTGAATGGTTGAAACTCGGACTGACGGTTGGCATACTGAGTCTTGTCATTTCGTATCTTGCCGTCTCTTTTGTGCCAATCTTCTCTCAGTAACCGTTCTCTTTATCGAGGTGGCTCGGATGATGGTCGGGCCGAAGCAGACTCAACGGGCTGTCAAGTGTATGTCGAAGGGTCGGCATGACTATTGTTTTCATGAAACGCTGAATGTTATGGAGATGTCACAATGAGAAGGACTATTGTTCGGACAAGTTTATTGATAGTATTAGCAGTGGCAACATGCGGGCTCGCAGCAGAGGAGAAGGTCTTTCGGATTGGCATGATCGGTCTGGATACCTCGCATGTCACCGCCTTCACAAGGGTCATCAACGACCCGGCCAAGGGCTATGGCTGCAGGGTCGTGGCCGCATACCCCGGCGGCTCGCCGGACATCCCTTCCTCGGCAAACCGCCTGGAAGGATTCACCAAGCAGCTCCGCGACAAGTTCGGCGTCGAAATCGTGGACACCATTGAAGCGCTCTGCGAAAAAGTGGACGGCGTGCTGCTGGAGAGCGTTGACGGCCGGCCCCACCTTGAGCAGGCGAGGCCCGTCATTGCAGCGAAGAAACCTCTGTTTATCGACAAACCCATGGCCGGCAGTCTGGCGGACGTGATTGAGATATTTCGGCTCGCCAAGGAGAACGACGTGCCGTGCTGGTCGAGCTCGTCGCTGCGTTTTTCGCCCGGCATCATCGGGATGAGAGAAAACGCCGAGGTCGGCAAGGTCCTCGGCTGTGACGCATTCAGTCCGTGCAGTCTCGAAGAGCACCATCCCGATCTCTACTGGTACGGCGTGCACGGCGTCGAGATTCTCTTTACCATTATGGGTCCCGGCTGTGAGTCTGTCAGGCGCGTGCAGACCGACAACTACGAATTTGTCGTGGGTCTGTGGAAAGGCGGTCGAATCGGCACCTACAGGGGCGTGCGGTCGGGCAAGTCGGGATACGGCGCAATGGTTTTCGGGACAAAGGGCATCGTCCAAAGCGGTCAGTACGGCGGTTATGAACCTTTGGTCGAGCAGATCATCAAGTTTTTCAAGACGGGGCAGGTACCTGTGCCGCCGGAAGAGACGATTGAAATCTTCGCCTTTATGTCCGCCGCCGATGAGTCCAAGGCCAAAGGCGGGGCTGCCGTCTCGCTCGCAGAGCTAATCGAAACGGCCAGGAAGTCCAACGAGGTTCGTCGTTAGACGGAACAAGCGGTGCGGCCGTAGTTTTTAGTTTTCAAGTAAGCAAGAGATTTTGTGCGCGAAAGGACCTTTAACGATGAGTACTTGCAAGAAAGCAATTCTGTTGTCCCTTATGTTGTCGTTATGCTGCTGCGCCGGGGCGTCGGTCAACCTCGTGGCTAACGGCGGGTTTGAGGAGAACCGGCAAGGCCGGCCCTCCGGGTGGGCGAAATTCTGGACGAGAGAACCCGGCAGCGGACAAGTGGCTTTGGACAAGAAAGTCTCCCACAGCGGAAGCTATTCCGCTCGTGTCGAACACCGGGGCCAGGGAGACTGGAGCTTCAGTTCTGACAAGCTGCTTGATGTCGAGCCTGGCGAGCTTTTCGAACTCCAGGCGTGGGTAAAGATCGAGGGGAGGGGCAGCGCCACTATCGGCGCGATCGCTTATGACGAAAATGGCAAAGCCCTCGACTGGACCCTCGGCGGACGCACTGCGGAAGGGCCTTGCGGCTGGTCTCGACTGCGCTCGAGGTTTGTGATTCCGCGCAACGTTGTCACCATTCACCCCCGCTTAATCGGCTACCGGCCTGCTACGGTCTGGCTGGATGATTTCTCACTGGTGAAAGAAACGAACCTCATGCAGGTG
>Ga0209636_10007553_pt1 | contig 11085 bp, 8 predicted proteins | sample DeeMarSWOR152_54_FD_187464 | JGI IMG/M metagenome (GOLD analysis project Ga0209636, IMG submission 187464) | Marine sediment microbial communities from White Oak River estuary, North Carolina - WOR-1-52-54 (SPAdes) (version 2) | ecosystem: Environmental > Aquatic > Marine > Intertidal zone >... | reverse complement strand
CGCTGTAAAACTCAACGTACCAGTCGGCCACGTGGAAGCCGGTCTCAGAAGCTTTGACCTGCGCATGCCGGAGGAGCACAACCGACGGTTGGTGGACCACGTTTCAACTTACATGTTCGCGCCCACGGAAAATGCTCGCAAACACCTGGAGAGGGAGAGCGTTTGGGGCAAGATCTACGTGACCGGAAACACAGTTATTGACGCTGTGATACAACACCTTCCCATGGCGGAGAGGAAATCCAATATTCTGGAGAAAGTGAGGTTCGAAAAGTTTGCGCTTGCAACCGCTCATCGAGCAGAGAACGTTGATGACCCGGTTGTGCTCAAGGGTTTTGTTGAGACCTTTGTTGAAGCTCCTTTACCTGTTGTTTACCCGGTTCATCCTAGAACTCGGAAACGACTGCGTCAACAGAAGATGTGGAGGAAGCTTTCCTCCGCTGAGAACGTTCAGCTTCTCCCGCCCTTGGGCTACTTCGACTTTTTGGTGCTCATGAAAAGCTGTCAGATGATGTTGACTGACTCTGGGGGGATGCAGGAAGAGGCAACGGCACCTCCAATAAGAAGACTTGTTCTCGTGATCCGGCTTTCCACGGAGAGGCCGGAGGCTGTTGAAGCAGGCTTTGCTAGAGTGGTGGGTGTAGAAAAGAAGGGAATCATAGGGGCGATGGAACAGGCTCTGCACGAGAGAAACGAGCTTCCACGGTCTTCACCGTACGGTGACGGAACGGCTGCAAAGAAGATAGTCAAAATCGTGATGGAATAAGCATCGCCCAAATGTTTTGGACAAAATATATGTAAGCATCTGACCGCGCGCTCGAGGTTAACCTAAAGACAACAATCCGCTTATGGAACCGCGGAACCCCTCGTGGGGCGCTAGGATCCATATTTGGACCAGTGGTGGTCTGGGGAATAGTAATAGCGGGAATCATGGGATTCGTTGGAGTAGTTTACTTCTGGAAAAAAAGAAAAGAACCAACACCAACCATTCCTCAATTCCCCTGATGCGCACTCATGATAATCGCCTCTCTATCCATAGCTCTTATGAAACAAAAGCACATCCACGCGCATCGTTTTTGATGATTTGAAATGTATAGTTGCCCTTCATAATTGATTTTTATCAGGCTTGCATTAGTCTTCTGAGTTGAGGAGTATTGGTCGAACACTCCGCTTTTGTATCGAGACATCCGGTGAAAAAGTTCATTGCTATCCTTCTTTTTGCAGCGTTTTTTCTGCCCAATTGCTGTTTCGCTAGTTATGATTACACTTACGGGCTCCTCGACCATCCCGACGGCTCCACGGATTACAACTTGATGGTTTCGGTGACCTCCTCCTTATACAACTACTATCGCGGCAAGGATCACAATCTGTATTTCTACAATTTCACAAAGTTTGTAACTCCCAGCCCTCTAGAGCCTATAGCTGACAGCCTTTGGAGCATCTACAGTGACGATGAAGACTTTGCCAACGGCGTACTCATGATTGTTCACCAAATCCCGTACGAAGAGAGCGGACCTCAAAAGTATCCCGTTGAAACCATAGTAGAAAACGAAGGAGATTGCGACCTATTTTCTTTTGTAGCCTCCTCTATAATGATCAGTGGTGGATTGGACGTAGTCCTATTGTATTATGAAACGGAAACCCACATGAATATAGGGGTCAATCTATCCCACGAACCAGAAGATGCAAGGTCCTCTGTTTACTACTACAGTCATGATGGAAAACGATACTACGTAGCAGAATGCACAGGAGGAGACTGGAGGAATGGATGGAGAGTAGGTGAATCTCCAGAAACGCTTAGAGGAGTTCCGACGCGCATTATTACACTTGAGAACTGTGAAAAATCGTCACCTGGGCAAGTTTCCTCAAGCCTTGAAGTTCTAACTTCATCTTCTCTGTTCTTGGCGTTTTCATCAACGTTCGTGACTACTGGAAGCGCTGTAACGATAAGTGGTTCTATCTCGCCTGCTTTGTCGGGCAAGAACGTCACTTTGTTTGTTAGTTCAATCGGTTCTCAACTCGATGTGCTGGCAACGGTTGTAACTGACTCTGAGGGACGTTTCTTGTATACGTGGCGTCCTTCGTCGACGGGTACGTATTCTATTAGAGCAAGTTGGTTCGGAGATGCCAGCTATGCCGGCGCAGAGAGTAGCACTTACAGGATCCTAGTTATTCCTCTTGAGTGGCTAATGATGGGGATTATTGTAATCGTTTCGTTGGTCGTTCTCCTTATCGTGACTTTGGCAACCAGAGGAAAAGCGCCAGAAGAACCTCAAGTCTTCGAAGATTGAGATTCTCCAGACGCGCCATAACCATAAGGAATCAGTAATTTCAAAAAGGCTCCGAAACCAACCAACAAAAACAAAGCACAACTAAAATAAATTCCACCACCCTCTTAATCAACCATGCGACTCTTCTACGCCTGCACAGAACTAGGCCTAGGACACGCACAAAGAACCATACAACTCGGAAAAAAACTGCAAGAAAAAAAACATAAAATACACTTCTTCACCGGAGGAGTCGCACACAACCTACTGAAAAAACAATTTGAAAACGTCCATCCCTGCACGCCCGTAGCCTGGTATGAAAACGCCCACGGAGTAATCCCCTCAGCCTCTCTCTTAAACATACTAGCTCCACTACCATGGTATGACTACGAACACAAAGGATTAAAAATAAAGACATCCAGCTCCACGGAAACAATTCGCCGCTACTACGACCTAAGAAAACACATCCTCAAGATCAAACCCCACCTGATCATTTCAGACGGCGACATAGTTTCCTTGAGAGTCGCGAAGAAATGGAAAATCCCCTCAATCTACGTCACAAACATCATAAGACCAAGCTACCGCTTCTCCCCCCTACTCACGCCAGGAGAAAGACTCACAGAAAGATACATCAAAAAATGCACCAAGATAATAGTTCCCGACAACCCGAAACCCACAATCTGCGAATACAATTTAGGAAATCTGGATCAACTCGGAATTAGAGAAAAAGTTGAACTCGTCGGCAACTTTCTTGATATGAAACACGAGAAAGGATCAGAAAAACATCTGTTTGCACCTATAAGCGGACCACTAGGCACAAGAGCAAAACTCACAAAAATGGTAATTCCAATTCTCTCCTCTTCAAAATCGGAAAGCATAGTAAGCTTAGGACAACCCGGCAACAAATCTAAGAAAAAAATCGGAAACTGCGAAGTTCACGGCTGGCTAACCCTGAAGCAACGAGAAGAATGCATGAAAAACGCAAAGGCAATCATTTTCAGTGGCGGCCACGGAACCTGTTTTGAAGTGATAAAACACAGAAAACCAAGCATATGTATACCAACCCAACCGGAACAAATGGCAAACGCCAAAAAACTGGACGAATTGAGATGCTCTATTTACGTTGAAAACAAAGCGCAACTGAAATCTGCTATTGAAGAGATCGAGACAAGAAAAGAGCTCTATAAAAGTAATGTCGAGGTGTTACACAAGTATTCAAGCAGATTCAAAGGCTTGGACCGCGCAGTCTCCGTTATAGAGAACGCCCTATGACCTCAGTTGAGCTTGTCTCACGCTCTTGTTTTCATCAACTCAACTCTCTTTTTGCCTCTGGCGAGCGTTGAAACGTGGATCTTGCCTTTAATTTCCATGTCCATTAAAGTCCGATTTACATCTCCAAACCCTATATCCCCATAGCTCTCCTTCAATGCATCAAAGAGTTCCAAGTCCGTCAACGGACCCTTCTTCTCCAGAATCTCCAATATTGCCATGTAAAGCGGATGAGGCTTCCACGTTTTTACAGACACTTTTAACACCTAGACATTATGCCACGGGGGTAGCAGGCTTCCGTAACTGTCTAGCCTGTTTCAGGAAGCTCTTATACCAAGAACCCATGTCAGGAGTAACGCTTGGTCCAATTTTCTCCCTGGCCTTTTGGAAGTCAGCAGCGGTGACTTCTTTTGAGTTGATGTCCCCTCGCAAGGCATTTAAGGCAGCCTCCCGGCAAAGTGCCTCAATGTCCGCCCCAGAGTAGTTCCTCGTCAAACTGGCTAATTGAACCAGATCCACATCCTTTGTCAAGGGCATCTCTGCAGTATAGATCTTGAAGATTTCCAACCTAGCCGTCTGTTCCGGCTCAGGAACATAAATCAGCCGATCGAACCTTCCAGGTCTTAGAACCGCGGGGTCTACTATGTCCGGCCTGTTGGTGGCGGCGATTACCACTACGTCCTCCAAGGTGACTATGCCATCCATCTCTGTTAGAAGTTGGCTGATTACCCGCGCTGTCACGCCGCTGTCGCCGTAGCTCATCCCTCTTCTAGGCACGAGCGAATCAAACTCGTCGAAGAAAATCACCGATGGAGCCGCCATTCTTCCCTTCCTAAACACCTCTCGAATCGCCTTCTCCGACTCCCCAACCCATTTGGAAAAAACCTCTGGACCCTTTATGGTGATGAAGTTGGCCTCGCTCTCGGTAGCGACCCCCCTTGCTAGCAGGGTCTTTCCACAGCCCGGTGGGCCAAAGAGCAGGATGCCTTTGGGAGGGTGTATTCCCATTCTTTTGAAGACCTCTGGGTTTTTCAGCGGCCATTCCACGGCCTCCCTGAGCTCTTCTTTCACTTCCTCTAGGCCGCCTATGTCTGTCCAATGAACCGCGGGCATCTCTATGTAGACTTCTCTCATGGCTGTTGGTGTGATCTCTCTGTAAGCGTTCATGAAGTCTTCCATTAGAATTTCCATCTTCTCCAAGATACTGGGTGGAATTCGCTCCTCTTCAAGATTTATCTCCGGCAAGTATCGACGCAGAGCCTTCATGGCTGTTTCGCGGGCTAGAGCAGCTAGATCTGCTCCCGTGTAACCATGCGTTATTTCGGCAAGTTTTTTCAAATCAACGCCCTCAGCCAGCGGCATCCCTCTAGTATGTATCTGCATTATTTCGTGTCGCGCCTTTTTGTCCGGGACTCCTATCTCTATCTCCCGATCGAACCTTCCAGGTCTTCGAAGAGCTGGGTCGAGCGCACTTGGCCGATTGGTGGCGCCGATCACTATGAGGTTTCCTCTCCCAGCTAGTCCATCCATGAGGGCGAGAAGCTGAGCAACCACTCTTCTCTCAACTTCGCCGGTAACCTCCTCTCGCTTTGGTGCAATTGCGTCGAGTTCGTCTATGAAGATGATGCTCGGAGAATTTTTTTGGCCTTGCTGGAATATCTCGCGGAGGCGGGCCTCTGACTCGCCGTAAAACTTGCTCATAATCTCCGGCCCGTTTATAGAGAAGAAGTTGGCTTCTGACTCGTTTGCCACGGCTCTTGCCAGCAGGGTCTTTCCGCAACCCGGTGGTCCGTGTAGGAGCACTCCTTTAGGAGGTTCTATCCCTAGTCTTTGGAAGAGTTCAGGGTGTCGGAGGGGGAGTTCCACCATTTCGCGTATTCTTTGAATCTCTTCGTGGAGTCCTCCTATGTCTTCATATGTGGTCCGTGGCATGACTTTGGCTTCGGGTAGAGGTTCGGCTAAGATTTGAAGGTTCGTTTCGTACGTGATCCTTACGATTCCGTGGGGCCGGGTTTTGGTTACCGTGAAAGGTATGGCGTGGCCAAGCATCATGACGAGGGTGGTGTCGCCTTCAATGAGGGTTCTTTCCGTGAGTCTGTTTTTGACGAAGTTGGTGAAATCTTCGTCCACGTTCAGTCGAACGTCTATGGGAGCCAAAACAATGTTTGTCGCGTTTTTCACTTTTCCTGGTCGAGCTTTGACGTATTCGTTTATAGCTACGCCTGCGTTTTTGCGGCTGAAACCGTCGATTCGTATTATTCCTCTGCCTTGGTCCTCGGAGTAGGCAGGCCAGACAATTGCTGCTGTGGTTCTTTTTCCAACGATTTCGATCACGTCGCCTGCAGATATGCCTAGTTTCTGCATGGTCTTTTGGTCGATTCTAGCGATTCCTCTACCTACGTCACGTTGTCTTGCGTCTCCAACTCTTAGCTGAACCTCGCTCACTCTTGACCTTCCTTTTTGAACCTTCTACAGTTCGAAAGAATACTATTCCTATATAAAGAGTTAGTTTTAGCCGTACTTATCCATAAATTTTATGCTGAGAGTTAGCGGAGCATACAAAGACATTTTCGCGCGCGCATTTTTGAACAAGTAAAAACGTACAAGATGGAAGGGCTAGACGTTTCGAACCATTAGCATTTCTGTTTGACTGATTTCATCAATTTTTTGCAGTTGCTTTTCGACCTCATCTAATCCGCCGGGTTTTTCTCCGGGAATAATGATGTGGGCGATTAGGGCGGTGAGGCCGAAGGCTATAGGTTCTTCATCGAATCTGTAGACTGAGGCGTGTTTGGGTAGTTCTTTCTCTATTCTCTTTTTCAGCGCGTTGAGGTCTGTGGTGATGTCGGATGGGAAGATTTTGATGGAAACCATTACTTTTGCCATGTAGTTTTCCTTCTTTCATGGTCTGTGAAGCCGCATTTGAGAGGATTGCTGGTGATATCCCCCGCAAAACCCCTTTTTTCTATAATCCAAAGCGGCATCTCCTTTTGTTGTAGATAAGCTCCTATGGGATACGGTGATAAAAATATTTCTTATGGATAATATCCGAGTCTTTCAAATTCTTTCTTAACGGCTTCCAAGACGAGGTCGGTTCTCGATCTGAAACCAAACTTGCGATTGTTGACCGCTTGATCAATTCTGTCGACAATTTCTCGCGGCAGGCTCACATTTATCCATCCTTTTCTTGGCATCTGAACAACCCACTTTGGCTAAAGTCGTAAGTCTTAGTTATATAAAATAACTATATATCTTGTCATGTACAGGTACCATAACGGCTCTAAGGAAATCCCTCACAAGTTCCCTCTTTTTTTGGTGCAGCGCTGCTTTCTGGAAAAAATATTGTTTTTAACATACCTTTTCGCTATATGATCCAAATAGGCCGTGTGGGCGCCGAGAGTTTTTGCAGTGGAGGCTTGTTTTCTAGAAAAAATATTGTTTTCAACATTCCACCTTTATTAGTATCCAAATAGGACTCCGTGCTAGACCTTCAGGAAATGCTAGTGAGAGGTATCGTAAATGTCCCTAGGGTCCCGTAAATCCGCATTTGTCAGTGGTCATGAGATATCCCCCCGCAAAACCCCTTTTTTTGTTTTTGTAGAAGCGCGCGCATTGTCTTGGATGTTGAGAAACAGCTGTTTTCACCAAGCGTTTCAGTTGATATATTCTTGTGGCACTTCATCTTAGCGACTTGAATGTAACTTGTCTGATTGTAATGTGCGAATTAGCTGTTGATGGATAAACAATTCAAGTAGCGTTGCGCAGGCGCATAATCAGATAGAAGAATATTTCTGAAATGTTAAATATGCGATCGTTGAATAATTGCGAACTCAAAGGAGAAAAGGAAAATGGAGAAGAGAAAAGCAGCAGTTAGCTTCATGGTAGCTGTTATAATACTGTTGACACTTGTCGTTCAACCTGAAACAGGCGAAATCAAAAGTGAGTATGAAGAGCGAGAATCTGCCTTGATGGGATCCACGTATTCTGGCTTGGAACAGCCTCTTGGCGCCGGCGGTGACATTATTGCAACAGCTGGCGCAGATAACAGGAATTTGATTGTAACAACTGGCGCAGATAACAGGACTTTGAAACTTGATTCGGATGGGAATGTACTCTGGAACATGGACATGGGATGCTACGCCGTGGATGCAGCGTGGAATCCAACCAACAGAACGATATACGCGATAACCATCTACAATCTTACAAAGATGGATTCGAACGGAACCACTATATGGAACACGGACATATCATCCATGTACGTTCCAGGAGTAGGTGGGGCCTGGGTCGTGGATGTCTATCCAAAGGATGGAAGCTCTTACATACTGGCATCTGGAGGACCGGGCGGCGTCTTCGGCACCTACAAGTATGACCCAGACGGGAATTTCGTTTGGAAAAGAAATATTGGCTCCGGGGAATCGTCAGTCGCTGTGAATCCAATTGATGGAATGGTCTACGTAAACAGTTACATTCAAGGAGTCTTCAAATATGATCCAAACGGAAATGTGATCTGGCAGTCTCCAAGCTACGGCTCCTCTGGTTACGGAGCCGAATCAATCAAAGTCAACCCATTAGATGGAAGCGTTGTTGCGGCCTACCGAAATGTAGGCGGGAGTGTCGTGAAACTGAACACAGACGGCGGTCTTGTTTGGCAAACGTCCACGTCAACAGACAAATGTCAGGTGGCTCTCGACCCATATAGAGACGCTGCTTATGTAACAGGTTCCGGTTACCTCAATAAATTCAACTTGACGAATGGCAACGTTATTTGGCAACCATACATTTCGAGTTCTCTCAGTGGCGCGGTTGCAGTTGATTATGTGGATGGAAGAGTTTATGTTGGCGCCTACAATGGCTCGCTCTACACAGTGGACCCCGACAGCGGTAGTATCATTCAGAATTGGGACTTGGGATACCAAGTACAGAAGATTGCGGTTGAACCTCCTCCGTGTGTGTTCGTACAGCCAACAACAATCACTGGCCCTCCCCCAAAAATTGGCGAAACATTCAACGCCAACATAACCATAGCAGATGTTAGAGACCTCTATGTCTGGCAGGCAGGCATGACCTTCAACGCCTCCGTGCTAGAATGCCTAAGCATAGCTGAAGGCGAGTTTCTCAAAAGAGCTGGCGTTATAACCCTGTGGACACCCGGAACCATCAACAACGACACTGGAACCATAAGCTATTCCGCGTGCTCAATTACAGAATCGACACCTGGAGTCAACGGCACAGGACAGCTAATGAGCATCACATTTAGGGTCAAAGGCAGTGGCAATTCAACGCTCCATCTGACTGATGTCTTACTCCTAGACTCTGGACTAACCTCAATCTCTCCGGTAAACATGGTTGACGGGCACGTTGAAATCCACGTACAAGACATAAGCATATTAAGCGTCACGAAATCAGCCACTGAAGCATATCCAACGTGGATAGTGCCATTCAACGTTACGGTCGTCGTTGAAAACCAGGGAACAAGAACAGAAACATTCGATGTCACAACATATGCCAGCGCCATCGAAATCGGAACGCAAGAAGTCACGTTAGCCGCAGGAGCCAACATTACACTCGAATTCAACTGGAACTTGGCAGGCGTTGCTGAAGCCACATACACCATCCGAGCCGAAGCCACGGTGTTGTACGGCGAAATCGACACAGCAGACAACACACTGATAGAAGGCACGGTCAAGATCAAGCATCCAGGAGACGCAAACGACGACAGCGTCCTAAACGCATACGACCTCGGCATACTCGCAAAGGCATGGGGAACCTCGGTTGGAGACGGGCTCTACGACACGCGAGCAGACTTCAACGGCGACGGCACAATAGACACCTTAGACCACGACATACTCAAGGCCTACTGGCCATAGGTAGCGGCGATGCAATGAAGCCGAAGCATCTGGCGCTGACATTGCTAGTCTTCATTGTGTCCATACCAACGATAGGCTCTACCTATCTACTCATCGCAGGCAATGGACAGTACGCACCTACGTCTTCCTCAGATCCAATAGTTGCCGTATCTCCGCAAAACACAACAATGTACTCAACGATTGGCACAACATTCACAGTGAACATTACCATAGCAAATACCACCGACCTCTACGTCTGGCAAGCAGGCATAAACTTCAACCCCACCATACTGGAAGCACTCAGCTTTGAAGAAGGAGCATTTCTCACAGAGAAAGGCACAACGCTCTGGACACCGGGCACAATAAACAACACCGCAGGCATCATTCGCTATCACGCATCTGCCCTAGCAGGAGACACAACAGGAGCCAACGGCAACGGAACCCTTGGAACCATAACCTTCAAAACCAAAGCCTACGGCAAATCAGACATTCAGCTAGCCGACGTCATCTTGCTAGACTCGCATCTAACAAACATAGACGTAACACTAGTTCAAGGCACAGTGGAAGTGAGAATATCAGGCGACGCTAACGGCGACCGAAAAGTTGATGCTCATGACCTGCTCGACTTGGGTAAAGCGTACGGCTCCTACCCGTCTAAGCCCAACTGGAACCCTGACCGCGACTTCAACGGAGACCAAAAAGTCGACAGCTTAGACTTGAGCATACTGAGCTCGAACTACGGCAAAACCGCATAGCTAAATACCCCTTCTTTTTTATGAAAAACCCAAGAATCCTGAGAATAACCTTCAAAACATTCCGCCATTGGAAAGGCACAATGGAATACCACCGCACCAAAGACATCCTACACGTCATGGATGTGCTTGGCCACCGAGACATAAAGACAACCCTAATCTATACTCAACTCGTCAATTTCGAAGTTGATGACTACCACTCAGCGACAGCAAAAACGACCGAAAAAGCGGAGCAACTAGTTGAAGCAGGCCGCGAATACGTCTGTACAACGCCTCAAGAGGTAATGCTCTTCAGAAAACGAAAGTAACCAAAGCATATTTGGAGACAAATAAAAAAGGTCCCCTAAATATCCCCTAAGGACCTGTGAACCCGCATTTTGGGCAGCGGTAGGGCCTTCCGAACTTTCGGCATTTGGAGCATCGCCAGATAATTATTTCTCCACAGTTCGGACAGGGAAATTTTGTCGCTTCTGTTCCAGGAGCTATTATTCGGTGGCATGAGGTGCATGTGGGAACGCTGATTGTAGTGGTTGTTCTTTCTGTCACGTTGACTCCTCAGAGGGGATTCGGTATGAGTGTTCTCCTTTATATGTGCTGTGTTCTGATGCTGTGTACTGATTGCGGCTCTTATTTCCTGTCTCTCCATTATAGGTCCTCGAAAAGATTTTGGGACCCTCCATACCGTGGGGTGTAAGGGGAATTGTTTAAAGGTGTTTTTGAAGACTAGATGTTGGCTTCGATTGAAACATTGCGCAGAGAGGAAAGGGCGTGAGCGAAAGGTTTGATGTTGTGGTTGTTGGGGGTGGGGTGTGCGGTTCTTTCTCAGCTTTGACAGCTGCGAGGCTGGGAGCAAAGGTGGCGGTTTGCGAGGAGCACAGGGAAATAGGTTTACCCCAACACTGCGCAGGTCATGTGAGCATCAGCGGTCTAAAGCGCGTAGGAATGAGTCTGCCG
>Ga0209636_10007552_pt1 | contig 11086 bp, 8 predicted proteins | sample DeeMarSWOR152_54_FD_187464 | JGI IMG/M metagenome (GOLD analysis project Ga0209636, IMG submission 187464) | Marine sediment microbial communities from White Oak River estuary, North Carolina - WOR-1-52-54 (SPAdes) (version 2) | ecosystem: Environmental > Aquatic > Marine > Intertidal zone >... | reverse complement strand
ACTTCCCATTCATAGCTGCCGCAGGGGTGCGCTTTGCGCAAGCGAACTATGTCACCGAGCTTTATTTCTGTGGTCATTGATCTGGTTGTGGATTTTTTCAGCCACGGTTCTAGCCGCCCGGGCAAAGTCCTTTTCCTTCGAGGCATAAAGAATTTGCCTGGACACATTGATAATCGCCTTTTCGCCGTGAGCATCCACTCCGTAGCCAACTACTGAAGCCAGGTCCCCTTCCTGAGCGCCGATGCCGGGGATAAGCAAAGGCATTTCGGGACAAATTGAGCGGACCTTCTTCAAATCCTCAGGATAGGTAGCCCCGACTACCAGGCCGATATTGCCATAAGAGTTCCATTCTTTGGCTTTTCGGGCCACTGCTTCGTATAGTGGTAGGCCATTCGTGTGAAGGTTCTGGAAATCTGTGGCTCCCTTATTTGATGTCCGGCATAAAATAAATACCCCTTTGTCTTGATAGTTAATAAAAGGCTCTATGGAATCGAAGCCAAGGTAAGGATTGACTGTAGCGGCATCGAAGCCCAGAACCGAAAAGAGGGCCCTGGCATAAGCCCTGGCAGTGTTACCAATATCGCCGCGCTTGGCATCACCAATTACAGGGATATTGCCGGGTATACATTTAACGGTCTTCTCCAGGATAGCAAGCCCTTCGGTCCCCAAGGCTTCGTAGAAAGCCAGATTGGGCTTATAGGCACAGACAAGGTCGGAGGTAGCCTCGATAATGGCTTTGTTGAATTGGAGAACGTCCACTTCGGGCATAAGCTCAGGGTCGGGGTCAAGGCCGATGCAAAGCCAGCTCTTGTTTTTTCGACTGGCTTTAAGCAGTTTATCGGTGAATTTCATCGCCGTACCCCAGATAATATCAGGAGATCGATATAAATTAAAGCCCGCCCACATTCTATTATACTAGAAGGTCACTGTGCAGGTAGCTTCGGCAACGACGCACAGAATGGGCACGAGGCTAAAGCCTCGCACTACATTTTTAATCAGCCATGGCAACGCCTTTACGGGATTGCTTCGCTCCGCTTGCAATGACAAAAGAGAGGCGGCTCAGAATGGTAGCGCTCTTTGCCTTTATTCGTGTCAAGGGCTACAATAGAGGTATGCGGGACCTGATTGCCGATGCCTTGAAAGGCCATGATGCCGACTATATCGAAATCCATTTTGAGGAGAGTCAGTCTACTAATATTGTCTATAGGGGGGAGAGGCTGGAGGAGATAAGCCGGGCTCGTAATTCTGGTGGCAATATTCGTTCTTTAGTCCGGGGTAGCTGGGGATTCGTCAGTTTTAATCGTCTTGACGGACTGCGAGACAAGGTAGCTCTGGCGCTGGAGGAGGCAAGATTAGCCAGCAGGGAACCATTTAAGCTTTTTCCTATAGAGTCCACAGTTGATACAGTGGTGTCCCAACTGGAGAAAGATTCCGCGGCTATACCGTTAGCAACAAAGAAAGAGCTTTTAGATGAATACAACGACATTATATTAAGTAGCCCAAAAATTCAAAGCTCCAGAATCAATTACCGTGATACCAAGAGGCAACGTATTTTTGCCAATTCTGAAGGTAGTTATATAGAGCAAGCTAAAAATGACCTTGTTTTGCGATTGACAGCCATAGCTCGTGAGGATAACGAAGTTCAACAAGCAGGACTAAGCCTGGGAAGCAATGGGGAATTTTCTGCCCTGGAGGGGCTACATGATCAAGCCGGGAAGGTAGCAAGGCGTGCCGCAGCCCTTCTTTCCGCCCCCCAGGTAAAAGGTGGAGAGTATACCGTAATTTTGGACCCTGTTCTGGCCGGAGTCTTTGCTCATGAAGCCTTCGGGCATTTATCTGAGTCCGACCATGTATATCAAAATGAAAACCTGCGGAAAGTCATGGCCCTGGGGAAAAGATTTGGCAACAAGCATCTCAATATCGTTGATGATGCTACCATCCCAAATTTGCGGGGAAGTTATAAATACGATGATGAAGGGACTCCGGCAAGGAAAATCTATCTTATCCAGGATGGTATTTTAGAAGGCAGGCTTCATTCCCGGGAAACAGCGGCTAAGATGGGAGAAAGGGCTACGGGGAATGCTCGAGCCATTAATTACCTCTTCCCCCCAATAGTGCGAATGAGCAATACCTTTATTGAGCCAGGCAGTGCTTCGTTCGAGGAGATGCTTGGCGACATTGAGGAAGGCGTATATGTTAAAGATTGGTACGGTGGGACGACTAGCCTGGAGATGTTCACCTTCTCCGCTGGGGAAGCTCATATGATTCGCCGGGGAAGATTAGCCGAGTTATTGCGTCCCGTGGTGCTAACTGGTAATGTTTTTACTACCCTGCAAAATATCGATGCCATAGGCAATGACCTAGAAATGAATCAGGGCGGTGGCTGCGGCAAAGGGGGACAATCTCCACTACCCGTTTCTAACGGTAGCCCGCATATCAGGATTCGTCATTGTGTGGTAGGAGGTAGATAAGAATAAATACTAAATTCGAAATACGAAATCCTAAACAAATCCTAAGCACGAAATCCGAAAAAAATTACAATGACCCAGAATCAAAATTCGAAACGCTATGACCTGGAAGAAAGAACGTTGTTATTTGCAAAGTCCGCTCTCGGTTTCTGCAAGGATTTACCAAAAACACTCATTTGTGAAGAAATTGCGAAGCAACTAATTCGAGCAGCAACCTCAGTTGGAGCAAATTATATAGAGGCAAATGAAGCCCTGGGTAAGAAAGATTTCGTGATGAGAATTAGGATATGCCGTAAAGAGGCCAAAGAATGTGGGTATTGGCTAAAGCTTGTAGAAGTGAGTGATCCTGATTTGGTAAAAGAACGAGAGATATTACTTGAAGAGTCTATAGAATTGATGAAGATATTCGGTTCGATATTAGCAAAAAGCCACTAGTTTTGGATTTAATTCTTTGAAATTTGATATTGTTTAGAATTTAGGTATTAGGATTTGGAATTTAAAATGGAACATGCGTTGGAGGTTCTGCGCGCTGCCCGGAGGGAAGCTGAGCAAGATGAGGTTTTTTCGGCTTCTGCTCAGGCAACAACTATACAGTATGAGGCTAATGAACTGAAACAAGTTAATAGCAAGGAAAGTAGCAGTATTGCCCTGCGGATTTTCAGGAAGGGTAAAGTTGGATTTGCTACTGCTAGTGGAGGGGGCGGGTTGGAGGCTCTGGTGGACATGGCAGTAGAAACTTCTCAATTTGGCAGTACGGCCAATTTCCAATTTACTTCTTCACAGGACCATTCGGAAGTGAACACCTTCGACCCTAAAGTGGAAGAAATAGCTATGAAGAGGATGGTTGAGATCGGGAAGGAGATTATAGCCAGGATCAGGGAGCACACTCCTGATATCCTGTGCGATGTTCAAGTAACCAAAGGAACAAGCTCCACTTCCCTAATTAATTCTCAAGGCGGTGAAGGAAGTTATAACAGGAGCTTTTTTAGCCTTAGCCTGGAAGGCGTTCTTGTTCGGGATACAGATATGCTTTTTGTGGGCGATAGCGACAGCTCGTGCCGTACCGATTCTATCAGGATTGCTGACCTGGCTGCCAGGGTGATATGGCAACTGGAAATGGCCAAGGAAAAAGCTGCCGTGTCCACAAAGCTGCTGCCAATAATTTTTACACCCAATGGAGTAGCCAGTGCTTTAATGAGCCCTTTAGTGCTGGCGTTTAATGGCAAATCAGTCCTCGAGGGGGCTTCGCCTTTAAAAGACAAACTGGGGAAGCAAGTTTTTGACAAGAAATTGAGCTTATGGGATGATGCTACTATAGCCTATGGCGTAGGGAGTTATCCTTTTGATGACGAGGGGGTGTCCAGCCAGCGTCTACCGCTTGTTACAAATGGAGTAGTGACGAATTTCCTTTATGATTTACAAACAGCAGCTTTAGCTGGCACCAAGAGCACCGGTAACGGCCAGCGAGCAGGCGGTGGTTTCCCCCGCCCAGCTATAAGCTCTCTTGTCATAGAGGGAGGAGATGTTTCCTTCCAGGCGATGGTGGAAGATATGAAAGAGGGATTAATTGTAGAGCAAGTCATGGGTGCTGAACAGGGTAATATCCTGGGTGGTGACTTCGGTGGCAACGTTTTGCTGGGATACAGGGTAGAGAATGGTGAGATACTTGGGAGAGTTAAGGATACTATGATTGCCGATAATGTGTATCAAGTATTAAAAAAGCTTCTTGGCATTGGGCAGAAAGCAAGGTGGGTTGGCGGGATTTTACATACTCCTGCCTTATATTGCTCTAATATATCAGTGACGACAAAGGGAAGCTGAGATGGATATGAAAGACGTAGTAAAGCTTTACAAGCAACCGCGCCCTAAGAATTGTACCATGCTTGCCTCCTGGCCTGGCATTGGCGACGTTTCCCTGACCGCAGCGAAGTATCTGGTGGAGAAGCTAAATGCTGTAGAAATAGGGGAGATTGAACCTATTAACTTCTTTGAACCAGTAGGTGTCTCTGTCAGAGACAACGTGGTTGAAAGCCCTCGTTTTCCGGAGAGCAAGTTTTATTATTGGCAGTCTACCAAGCTGGGCAAAAGCTTGGTGATTTTTATTGGTGAAGAACAGCCTGGTTTCAAGGGTTATGAGCTAGTTAACTGTGTTTTAGATGTAGCGCAAAGGTTTAAAGTGGCCAGGGTCTATAGTTGTGCTGCTGCGGTAACACGCATCCACCATAGTGAGGAGATAAAGGTGTGGGGAGCAGCTACAACGCCCAATTTGGTTGACGAGTTAAGCAAACATGATGTTATTCTCAGAGGCAACCTTCGTATCGCTGGATTGAACGGATTAATATTGGGGATGGCTCAAGAAAGGGGGATGGAAGGCATTTGCTTGCTGGGCGAAGTACCGGCATATGCCACGCAGATAGCAAATCCCAAAGCCTCCCTAGCTGTGCTTGGTATCCTGATTAAAATGCTAGGAATTACAGTTGACTTAACCGAGCTTGGCCATCTTGCTGAGCGAGTGGATGAGGAGATGGATAGGATAGCGAAGAGAGTTACGGCGGAGTATATTGACCAGTTCACCGAACCTATTTGGGAGCAGGATGAGGACGAGGAAGAAGAGTGAATACGCCGAGCCATCTTGGTCTAGCAAGAACCCAAATTGACCGACAAAGGCACATATGCTACCATCGAATTAGATGTCAGCTTTAACTCAACTTTGTGAGGAAATTATAGCTTGCCAGGATTGTGAGCTAGTTAAGTATCGCACTAAAGCGGTACCTGGTGAGGGGGCTGAGAATGCGGACTTACTTTTTATTGGTGAGGCACCAGGGTGGCACGAGGACCAACAGGGGCGTCCCTTCGTCGGGCCAGCAGGGCAATTCTTAGACCAACTGCTAGCCTCAATTGGTCTACAACGGGAGAAAGTTTATATTGCTAATGTGATTAAATGCCGTCCACCTCAAAACCGTGAGCCATTACCAGTCGAGATACAAAGCTGTCGCAAATGGCTTGACCGTCAAATAGAAATCATTCAACCCCAAATGATTGTTACTCTGGGTCGTTACTCTCTAGCGCGGTATTTTCCCAATGAGAGCATAGGAAAGATTCATGGAAAGCCGCGAAAGTTGGGAGACGTCATTTATTACCCCATGTATCATCCGGCAGCAGCTCTCCATCAAGGTTCTTTACGACAGACCATCGAAACGGATATGCTCAAGATCCCGCAGATATTAGCTCAAGGTAACGACCTGCCTCCAGATGAAGTTGAATCTCAGCAATTAAGCTTGTTTTAGAACTCCATCCTTAATGAAAGGAAAAGACCATGCCAACACATAAATTAAGAGTCATCCCTCTGGGCGGATTAGGTGAAATTGGTAAAAACATGATGGTACTGGAATATGGCAATGACATCGTCGTTATTGATGCTGGACTTATGTTCCCAGGCGAGGAGATGCCGGGAGTCGATTTGCTTATCCCAGATATCGGTTATCTTTTGGCGAGACAGCGAAATTTGAGGGGGATAGTGATTACTCATGGACACGAAGACCACATTGGAGCGCTGCCCTATATTTTATCTCGCATCTCCCCTCCCATTTATGCTACCAAGTTCACTCGAGAGCTGATTCTCGTGGAACTCAAGCAGCGAGGAGTAAAAACTGACGCAAAATTGAATTTAGTTAGCCCGGGGAGCAGGATTAAACTAGGTGATTTCACCATAGAGTTTTTCTCTGTTTGCCACAGTATTCCTGATTGTGTAGGACTGATAATTCATACTCCCCTGGGAATTGTAGTTCACAGCGGTGATTTTAAGATTGATTATACGCCGGTTATTAGCGAGGCTGCTAACTTCAACCAATTAGCTTCGCTAGGAGCAAATGGTGTTTTGCTTCTCCTTTCCGACTCCACCTATGCCGAGCTTCCTGGATATACTCCTTCCGAGAGGGTGGTTAGTGATACTTTTGACCGGATTGTAAGCGAGGCAAAGGGGAGAGTAATCATAACTACATTCGCCTCTCTTATATCTCGTGTGCAACAAGTGTTTGATGTTGCTGTTAAACATAATCGCCGTGTATTTATCATCGGGCGAAGCATGAAGGAAATAGTAAACATGGCACTGAAAACGGGGTACCTTACGGCTCCTCCCGGCATTGTTTGTCGCTTGGACGAACTTAAGACCTTGCCTCACAGTCGAGTTATCGTGTTGAGCACTGGAAGTCAGGGTGAGCCCACCTCTGCCCTGGTGCGTATGGCTAATCGCGACCCCAGTAGTCAAGTTCAGGTTGTCCCTGGCGACACCGTGGTGATTGCAGCAACTCCTATCCCCGGCAATGAGACGTTGGTAAGCAAGACTACGGATAGCCTTTTCCGTCAAGGTGCCAATGTGATTTATGATAAGCTGGCTCAAGTTCATGTCCACGGCCATGGTAGTCAAGAGGAATTGAAGCTTTTGCTTAGTTTGGTTAGACCTAAATTCTTTATTCCCGTTCATGGCGAGTATCGTCATTTAAGCTTGCATGCTGACTTAGCTCGAAGTATGGGTATACCCAAAGATAACATTTTTATCCTTGAGAACGGGGATGTGCTCGAGCTCGGGCAAGGTTCAGGCAAGGTGGTTGCTAGAACCCGTGTCGGAGTTATCTATGTAAGCGGCTTGATAACAGGCGAGTTGGATAGCGTTATGCTTCGGGATCGCAAATTACTTTCGCGAGAGGGCGTCGTAGTGGTGACTATTGCTATTGATGCTGAAAGTGGTAAACTAGCCGAAAGGCCACGTATAATAACACGAGGCTTTGTTGATGCTGGAGATGAACAGACATTGATTGAGAAAGGTCGAGATGTGGTGCTAGCTGCTTTAGAGAAAGGAAAAATACTCGCTTCCGGAAGACGCCCGATTGAACAGAGATTCGTTGATGCCAAAGTAAGGGATTCCCTGAACAGATTCTTTTATGAACAAATTCATCGTCGCCCTGTCATCATTCCTGTGGTTGTGGAGATAGGAAAAACCCAGAGGGAGCCGATGAGCTAAATACAGCCATGAAAATCTTGCGATTCTCGTGGGGACATGGTAAATCCGAGGTCAAATCTGCCAGCGCACCAAAAAGTCGCAAGACTTTTTGGGATTAAGCTAGGAGTATAACTCCATGTCCAAAGCAAAAAGCAGATCTAACCCGGGTCGGAAGGGAAAAGAAAGCCGGCCGACAGGGAAGCGATTCTTCGGCTTCATCGCTTCCCCGATGGTACGAAGGCTAATCTTAATTATTATAATAGTAGTCTTGTTGTATGTGTTATGGGAAGGCATATTCACACTATTTGGTTATGGATTAATAATAATAGCCATTGCCTTGGGCTCGTTGGTCTGGGTGGCATGGCGGCGACAGTTCTCTGTTGTGAAATATAGGTGGAATTGGGTTCTCGGTGGTATTAGTCTGGCTTTTGCTGTATGGGGAATCCTTTCTTTCTTTCCCGGGGAAGGTATTTTGAGGCAAGCCACATTGGGAGGTACATTCGGGCAAAGCATAATAGGTGCCTCTAATATCTTGGGAGGACTTGGGGTAGCCGGACTTGCCCTTCTAGGTATTATTTTTATCATCCCTCGGAAGTCTTGGAGCGCTGCTAAAAACGGCTGGCGTCTCTTGACCAAAGTTTTCCAACGCCGTCCAAGAGTCATCTTTCCCTGGGCCCGACAAGTTGAGACTAAAGCTATTCCTCTTGAAGCTACCTCCCCTCAAGCGGGGGTAGTGGATGAAGTGGAGTCCCGACAAGCCGGGACTGTTCTACCTTCTACTCCTCCCGTGTGGCAATCAGAACACGAACCAATTCTCACCCCCGGAGGGTGGAATCTTCCACCTATTGATATTTTGGATAAGCCAGCCGAGGTGACATTGGACAGGGCAGACATTGACCAACGAGCCCGATTGATTGAGGAAGCCTTAGCAAGCTATGGTGTAGAAGCCAAGGTTATGCAGGTAAATATAGGGCCTACCGTGACACAGTTTGGTGTTGAGCCTGGTTGGGACAGAAAATATAGAGAAGTAAGAGAAAAGGGGAGGAATGGTAGCTATGAAACGAAATTGGAAGAAGTATCCAAAACCAGGGTAAGGGTTGACCGTATTATCTCTTTGGAAAAGGATTTAGCTTTGGCTCTGGCTGCTCCCAGCATCAGGATAGAGGCTCCCGTGCCCGGGGCATCGGTGGTGGGCATTGAAGTTCCTAACACTGTGTTTGGCTCAGTTGCCCTTCGTGGTGCGATAGAGAGCGCTGCTTTTCAGAAGATTAAAGCCCGCTCCAAGTTAGCTATCGCTTTAGGTAAAGGTGCTGGTGGTGAGGCAATGGCAGCAGACTTGACCAGAATGCCACATTTGCTCATCGCTGGAGCTACCGGCAGCGGTAAAACTGTTTGCCTTAATTCTGTTATCTGTTGCTTGCTTTTACACAACAGTCCCGACGATGTTCAGTTCATCATGGTCGACCCCAAGAGGGTGGAGTTGGTCACTTTTAATGCAGTGCCCCATCTACTTGCCCCTGTGGTTGTGGATAGTGATAAGGCGATAAAGGCTTTAAAATGGCTTAATCAGGAGATGGATGATCGGTATCGTCAGTTTGCTCAGGCGGGAGCACGCAATATCGAGGGTTATAACAAAGACCGCTCACCTGGAGAAGAGTTGCCATATTTAGTGCTCATCATTGATGAGCTGGCTGATTTAATGATGACGGCTTTCGATGAAGTGGAACATGCGCTTTGTCGGTTAGCTCAATTAGCTCGGGCTACAGGCATTCATCTCGTCGTAGCTACACAACGCCCTTCAGTAGATGTAATTACTGGGCTTATTAAAGCTAACTTCCCTACCCGCATTAGTTTTGCAGTCACTTCTCACATAGATTCCAGGACCATACTTGACATGGTCGGTGCTGAGAAATTACTGGGTAGAGGGGATATGCTCTACATGCCTACTGAAGCTGGCAAGCCTAAACGTCTTCAAGGAAGCTTTGTTTCTGATGCTGAGATTGAGAGATTGGTGTATTTCTGGGGAAACCAGCGGCCGATTGAGATGAGTTCTGTCGACTTTAATGGGGTAGCTGAGCGACCCTTAAGTGCACAAATAGCTGCTCACCCTGACCCTCTTTTGGAAGATGCAAAAAGGCTGGCACAAGAATATAAGCATATTTCTACTTCTTTCTTACAGCGCCGTCTTCGTATTGGCTATCCTAGGGCCGCTCGCCTTATGGATGCACTGCAACTAGAAGGCTTTGTGGAGACGACCCCACCCGAGCGAGAAAGCTAAACCAGGTTAGTAAATCCCGAACGCTCCCGACGAGTCAGGAAGAAATTCTAAATCCTAATTTCTAAACTCTAAACAAACCCTTATCAAATACAAACAGTACGAATAAAAACACGAAGTGGCAGAGAAAAATTTAAATTATTTTTGTATTTCAATTTGCCATTTTAATTTATAATCGTTGGTTTTTGAATTTCTATATTATTGTTCAGGAAAGCGTCCAGAAATTTCTCTCCCCGTTTCACTCAGGGTCAGGGTACGACTATTAAACAGTCTTGAAGGGAGAATTTTTTATGCCAGGAAGGCATTGGCTGTGACGTAGAGATATTACAGGAGGCCGATTGACGATTTCGCTCTCAAGTGTGTTGTGGAGCCCTGCCTTGGGGCCTAGCGACCCAGACAGTCGCCAACTGGAACCATCGCCCGCAATTCTATTATGCATGCCTTCTAGGCCGGAGAAGTGTTGACTACTACGGTGCTCATGGCCACAACAGGCAACAGCAAGAACCTTACTACCGGTTTCAGGCAGGGGTGCTCAGTTATGAACTCGGCTATTGGGGGGCTGATATAGTAATAAATGTCTACCAGAATTCGTCCCACCGGGTTGGTGAGCATGTATTTATCTCTGAACTCACGCAGAACCTGTATCTCCTCGGCCATGGGACTGTCGTAGACTGCAGTGGCGATGAAGCACCACACAGGAGCTATGGGGTTGATGATGGGGGACCAGCTAACAGCTGCGAATTTAGCGATAATAGAGCAATTTTCGTTCATGGTGATGGGAGTCGCGACAGACTCAATATTAGCAATGGTGCTTACATCACCTGTCCACCTGTCAAACCGGTAGCCAGTATCCGGAGCCGCCGCCAGGTAAACTACCGTTCCTTCATCATAGCTGAATACTCCCTCGCCGGGCTCAGTTACCGAACCTCCTTCCGTACTTGATATGGCGAGGTAGTACTGAACCGGTGGTGTTTCCTCAGAGTCGGCCGTGATGCTAAGAGTTCCCTGGACAAAGGTCAGTTCATAATTGTTACCATTGTTATCATCATCGATGGCTAGTGTGCCCTGAAGAATGTCGTAGCAGCCGATAGCCTCGCCGGGTTCTCTTTCCAGTTCACCGGTAAATTCATCGCCGACAGCCAGGGACCCTGTGGTTACCTGGTAAGTCAGAGCCGGGTCAATTGTGCCCTGGACCTTACTCTTGTCATCGGCGGCGACAGAGATGGCCAGTGCGGTGATATCGGCGGTAGCAGTGGGAGCCCCTACCAGAGAAAGAATGTATTTGCCAGCATCAATTCCTGCAAGTGTAGCGCTTGTGATATTTACAATCTGATTGCTTGCTAC
>Ga0209636_10007551_pt1 | contig 11087 bp, 8 predicted proteins | sample DeeMarSWOR152_54_FD_187464 | JGI IMG/M metagenome (GOLD analysis project Ga0209636, IMG submission 187464) | Marine sediment microbial communities from White Oak River estuary, North Carolina - WOR-1-52-54 (SPAdes) (version 2) | ecosystem: Environmental > Aquatic > Marine > Intertidal zone >... | reverse complement strand
GTGGCCTTCCGGCCACGGCGAGAGGCTAGGCGTAGCTGTGCATGCCGGCGAGGTAGTAGTTGACGTAGATCCAGTTGAAGAGCATGGCCCCGCAGCCGGCGATGGAGCAGCAGGCCGTCACCAGGCCTCGCCATCGGCGGGGGGTCACGAAGCGAACGTGCACAATTCCGATGTACACCAAGGAGGTGATCAAGGCCCACGTTTCCTTCCGGTCCCATCCCCACCATCGGGCCCAGGCGAAATCAGCCCAGTAGGCTCCCAGGATCGTGCCGGCCGCCACCGTCAGACAGGCCAGCTGGGCTACGATCAGGTTGCAGCGATCGATGGAAGCCAGTGTGCCCTCCGTGGCGCCGCCGCTGAGATCGGGCCCCGTGCTCGCCCCAGCCGGGTCGCGAGAGAACCCCCGGATCATCAGGGCGATGAGGTAGGCCATGGAGATCACGAAGGTCATGCCCACCAGGGCGTGCCCCACGATGATGACGGCCACGTGCACCGCCATGATCGGCGAGGCCAGGATGCCGTGCTGGGCCTTGATGGCCGCACCCATCTGCTCGGGCAGGAAGAAGCCGCATAGCAGCGACACGGTGGCATAGAACGCACCCGAGAGGGCGAAATAGCTCTTCTTCCAGAAGATCTCCAGGCAGACGGCCAGCAGCGCTGCCAGCATGGCCGAGCCGATCACCGCCTCGAACTGGTTCATGATCGGGGGCAGATACCACGCCCGCCCGCTGACGACCCACCGGACGACGAAGCCCCCCGCAAGCGCCGCCGTGGACAGCGAGAGCACCGCCATGGCCAGATACCAGTACGGGCGTTGGTGCGGCACGGCCGCGGCGACGATGGATAAGACCAGCGCCGCAGCGAACCCGATCCACACGATCGTGCCGCTGTACGTCTGGTTGTAGAGCCGCTCCAGACTGCGGAACGTCCGCGAGGGGATCTCCTTCCGCAGGGCGGTGAGCCCCTCGCCGAGCCGGGCGACGATCGCGTTGACCTTGTCTGCGTCGCGCGCCCGCCACGCATCCCGCAGGCCCACGAAGTCCCTGTAGAGCGCCAGGTACTTTGCATCGGGATCATCGGCCGGGCGGGTGGCCGCGGCGTGCCGAGCACGCACGTCCTCGACGGCCTGGAGCATCTTCTCAGTCATCTCGGCCAGTTCGGCCGCCTGCTTGTGCCTGCCCTCGCGGTGGGCCTGGAGCATGGGGGCGAACAGCCGATACCGCAGCACAAGTCCCGTGGGCATCCTGCCCCCGGGCAGCTGGATGTCGAAGATGAGCACCTCCTCGGCGGTGGCCCACGTCTCGCCGTCGTCCAGCGGCACGGGGCGGAAGACGCTCTCAGCCAGGAAGCTCGAGAATCGCACGTTCAGGCGCTCGACGGGCACGCGGAATTCGGGGCGATCGGTCAACCCGCCCAGGGCCTTTCCCAGGTCGCTGGGCTCGGCGGCGGCCAGGCACTGCTGTGGCGTGGCCCGGCCGGCACGCAGCAGGGCCAGCGCCGCCTCCTCGCTCATGACCAACCCCGGCGGGAAGCGACGCGTCTGCTGGAACTGCCGGCCCGTCTGGCCGTGGAGGTGCCTGGCGACGAACCCCTGCATCCTCCTCTCGCGAACGTAGAGCACGGGCTTGCGGAGGTAGGCCCCGGCGTTGAAGTACAGCTCCAGCATGGCGGCGGCCGGGGCGACCCCGTGGATCGATTCGTCGCCGCACGCCTGGCCAACCAGATCCCGCGCGAGGGTGTCGAGGATGCCGATCCGCCCCTTGTACTGCACGGGCAGCAGCCCCAGCCGGTGCGCGTCGATCCGGTCGAGGAACGACAGCGTCTTCTCGTCGAACAGCGCGCCCGCCTCGGCCGCGGCCGGAAGGCAAAGGCCCAGCAGCATCGCGATGCCCGTCCGGCGCTTCATGGCCGAGCCCTCCGATGACGAACCAGCAGTGGCTTCACGTAGAACGCATACAGAAAGCCCAAGCAGATCAGCCAACACCCGACCCAGATCAGCCAGAGGCCCGGGCGGTTCCGCACCTCCAGGAAGATGTGCGACGCCTCGGTGCTCTGGGCCTGAAAAAACTGCCAGTTCGACTGAATCAACTGGTACGGGCCGACCATGATCGGGTTGTTCAGGTTGAGCACCTCGTCCCGCGTGGTGCCGCCCGCCGCGATCGACACCTCCGAGCGATAGTCTCTGGGGCTGCGCATGCCGGGGTGGGTGAGGTACTCGGCCGTGTGCATCTGAACCGTGCCGGGCAGGGGCTTGCGGACGCGCGAGAACCTCAGCCGGACCTTCCTGCCCCCACCGAGGTCCACCACGACGGGGTCGGTGGAGACCTGGCACTCGTCGTAGGGCACCCACAGCATGCGGGAGCCGCTGCCGCTGGAGACCTTCACGTGAACGGCTCGGAGGACCGAGCCACCGGGCTTGGGGGTCACGGACGGATGGACGGGGGCGATCTGATAGTGTCGGGCGGCGTGGGAGAGCGTGCGGATCAGCCGCAGGGCGAGGCTGCGTCGGCCCAGCGGCACGGCGACGAGCTGGCCGGCGGGCAGCTCGCCCTTCCAGGTGGGCCCGTCCGGGCCCAGCGCCATGCATTGCAGCGGCGCCTTCGCGCCGGAAATGACCACCGGCGTGAAGGTCCTGCCCTTGTCTTGGGCCGCTGCGGCAAGCTCCCTCAAGCGCGCAATCGCATCGGGCGGAGGGGAGGAGTGGTAGTACAGCAGATACTCTTCCATGCGGAGGAACGCCCGGGGTCTTTGGCCCTGGGAGAGGGTGATCTGGGCGGCGTGTCTGCCCTGGCCGAGCTCGAGCGTCACGGCCGGCGCCTCGGCGGGCGAGTTATTCCGCCACGTTTCCTCGGTGATCCGCACCTGCGGATGGTATCCGACGGCGCGGATGGCCGCTCCCCGGCCGGCCCCGGCCAGCGGGACATCCAGGGCCTGCGGCTGGTCGCTCACAGCCAGGTGGATCGGAAGAATGGTCTCGACGGCATCGTCGCGACCCTCGGACCACAGATACACCGCGTACGTGTCCTTGAGGTACATCCAGCGGATAGGCGTCCAGCCGGCGGGCGTCCAGAACGTCGCGGTGTGCCCGCCGACCTTGGCAAACACGTACCAGGCCGAGCCGCCCGCCAACACCAGGACGCCCAGATGGCTGGCCCACGCGCCGGCCCGGCTGAGACGCAGCGGGATGCGGATCACCGTCGCCGCCGCCAGGCTGACCAGCATCATCGCCCCCAGCACCACGAGGATCGGGTGGCTGTACAGGCCCGTCTCCGTGGTGCCCAACCACCGCCGGAACGCCTCGGTGAGCCACGAGACCAGCCCCAGGTATACGCAGATCACCCCGATCAGCCCGATGCCGACCCACGTGCTGATCGTGCCCACGACCGGCCGGACGCGCCGCGGCAGGGATGGGGAGGGTTGTCGGGTCATACCGGGCTCAGATCCTAAACAAAGGCCCTGACGCCGCTACGGCGCCAGGGCCGCTCATCATTCTAGGCTCGGACGGACTCTACTTCGTGATCGGTTCCGGCGCGGGAGTGGCGCCGGCGGGCGCGGCGCCCGCCGTCAGGAACCGGTCCGGCGGGACCAGCCACAGCTCCACGCGCCGGTTCGCCGGGTTGCCTTTCTTGTTCGGCTGGTTCGGCGCGATCGGATGGTACTCGCCGAAGCCCATCGCGCAGATGCGGCTGGACTCGAGGCCGCCCTTGACCAGCTCCTCCTGCACGGCGACAGCCCGGTGCACCGACAGGTACCAGTTGTTGGGGTGGCGCCGCCGCGTCTCGGGCTTGCCGATCGGCACGTTGTCGGTATGCCCGGCCACGTACACGTGCAACTTCGCCGCCTCCGGCGTGTTGACTACGTTCACGAACTGCCGCAGGGCATCGATGGCGTCGGCCTTGACGATGTCGCTGCCCAGATCGAACGTCAGGTCCGCCTTGAACTTCACCATGCCGTACTTCGGCAGGTACTCCACCAGCTGGGGATGCTGCTTGGCGAAGTCGGTCAGGGCCTTGTCCACCTCCGGGGGCAGGCTGGTGAAGGTGATCGTGCCCACGCCGCGCCCGCGCAGGGCCTTGTACTTCTGGTCGAGGTCGGCGAGCTTGGCCTGGAGCTCGGTACTGGCCGTCTCGAGCACTTTGAGCTTGCTGTCCTTGGTGGCGAGCAGCCGATCCCTGGCCTCCAGGTCGCTGGTGAGCTGGTCGTTCTTGGCCTGGAGCTCGCGCTGAGCAGCGAGGCTGGTGTTCAGCGAGCCCTTCAGGCGACGGTTCGCCGCCATCACCTCGTCGTACTGCTCCTTGGGAACGCAGCCGCCGGCAGCCAACATGCCCGCAAGCGCCGCTGCGCCCACGGCGATCGCCAGATGGGTTCTCATCGGTCAGGGTCCCTTTCTGCCATCCCAGAAGTGCGGATGTTTTTCCAGTCTAACTCGGGGCCGGGCGCCGCGCTCAGCGCATGGCCCGCCGCTGGTCCGCGGCGGACTTGCCCACCAGCAGCCCAATGACCCCGGCAATTCCCACAACGAACACGCCGCCCAGCAGCATCAAGGCGATATTCTCCCGCAGCACCTTGATGTACTCGGGCACCTGCCCGGTGAGCACGGCCAACATCACGCCGGTCAGCACCACCATGATCAGCGCCATGCCGATCGCGATCCCGCCGAACAGCCCCGAGCCCGCGTCCATCTGCTCGGCGGCGGGGGCCTCGATGTAGACCTCCTGGACCACCGCGGGCACCTCGGGGGTCACCTCCTCGACGGCGCCCATGCCGGAGCCCACCGCGCCTTCCATCTCGTCGATGTGGTCCAGCACCTCGGCCCCCAGGGAGGTGTCGTCGCTTTCGCGGGTCAGGTCCAGCAGGCCCGAGCCGCTGCCCACCCCCTCGATGGCGATCTGATCTTCCATGCTGGGGGCGATCTGCGTCTTCGCCAGCGGGTCGGCGGGCTCGATCTCCAGGTCCTCTTCGTCGAAGATGCTGATGCCCTCGGCGGTGATGACCGTGTCTTCCTTGCCCGAGGCGACGGGGCCCTCGGCGTCCACGAGGGTGGGCTGCTCCTCGCCCGGCGGGGCGGGCTCCGCGGGCGTCAGCTCGATCTCCTCTTCGGTCTGGATGGTCTCGGCCTTCGCCACCAGGGCGTCCACCTCGTCGGTCTTGAACATCTTCCGCTGGCCGTCCTGGAAGACGCGAAGCCGATCGTCGCGGACATAGTTGGCCAGCTCCTCGACCGTGATGCCCAGCGCCTTCGCCGCCTCTTCCTCGGTGTAGTACATTTTCTTGGCCATCTTGCAGCTCCCGGCAATGGTGAGGCCCCCGCGACCTCAGTCTTTCGCCGTACGGAGGGAGCGCTGCTGCTCCACCAGCTTCTTCACCTCGCGCGGCGTGGGGGACTCGTTGTTGAAGTCTTCCAGTTGCTGGTCATACACAAACAGGCGAGCCGCCATCAGGCGCAGGCGCCTGCTGGCCGGCAGGTACTGGTATACGCAGATCGTGCCACGCTTCAGATCGACCAGATACAAGCCGTACGTCTCCGGCGTGACCTTTCCCGCCACGGCAAAAGCCTGGGGCGCGCCGCCCGCGCCAACCACCTGCGCCCGCGCCGACGACGTGGTCCAGCCGACCTCAATCACCAGGCACGCCGCGATGACGGCCAAGAGGGCTGCAATCAGCCACTTCGCCGCCGAAGCTGACCGCCGCGGCTGATTATGCGGGGATCGCTCTGCCATGGATCCGTATGCCGTAGGTCTGCAACCGAATTGCCACTAATGATTATAAGCCCTGCCAGGGGCCGTGCAAACAAATTTGACGGCGTACCGGCCGGTTGCGTTGTGCCCAGTCTCGAAGGTCGCAGTAGGCAAATCATGCGTTTGTAGTGCGGCCGTCAGGCGGCTCGCGCACGTCGATGCCCTCCCGGGCACACTACGAACGCACAATGCAACCGGCTCGCGGCGTACGGCGCCTCGCCGCGCAGCCGCCTCGCCCGGTGCGGAATCCCCCCGCGCAGCCGGCGCACCCACGCACTGCCGGCCCGCCCCAATGGGTATCGGCCGGATCGGCCGGATTCCTTTATGCCCGCCTCGCCGCCGGGAGCCTTCAGCGCTTCTCATGCCTGGCCTTGCGGACATCGGCCCACCAGGCCTTCCAGTCCGCCAGCACCTTCTTCCGCTCGGCGGCGGGGGCCTGGGGATCGTAGAACATCTCCCGGGCCGCTATGGACGACAACGCCTCGCAGATCCGCTGCCGGGGGGATTCGCCGGGCTCGTCGAGGGCCCCGATCAGCGCACGGCAGACGCGGGTGGACCGCGGGTCGGCGCCGGTGACCATATACCCCAGCACGCGGGCGGCGACCGCGCGGACCTTCTGGTCCTTGTCCTTCAGCAGGGCGATGGCGCGGTTGATGTTGGTGTCGCTGGCCCGGGCCTTCATCACGTCGGCCACCTTGCCGCGGACCTTGGGGTCGTCGCTTTCCAGCCCGGCCTCGAGGACTTTTTCGGGCACGCGTCCCCGGCTGACCATGAACCCCAGCGCCGCCAGCGCCGTGATGCCGGTGCCCTTGCCGGAGGCGACCCGCTGGATAATGGCCTCGTCCAGCTTCTTGTCCCGCTGCCCGGGGCCGTGATAGGCAACGATGGCGTGGAGGTCTCCTCGGCCTTTCTGGAGGATGTCCAGCAGGGCGGCCACCGCCTGCTCGTCGCGGATGTGACACAGTGAGGCGCACATCCACGCCGCGGCATAGTACGCCAGGCCGGGCTCGTTGACGGCCCGGATCAGGTCCGGCACGATCGGTCTGCCGAGCTGGACGGCCTCGGAGTGGGCCTTCATGCCGCCCCAGGCGCTGCTCTTGTACTTGGCAATGAGGTTGTCCACGAACGCCTTCCGGGCAGCCGGGTCCAGGTCGCTCAGCTTCGGCGGCTGAACCAGCATGTCCACCGTGTTCGAGACCAGCAGCCTGGGGCGATCCTCCTCCAACGCCACGTAGAGCATCATGCGGACCTTGGCCGGGCCGACCAGGAGCTTCTTGCCCAGCGTGCCCAGCGCCCGCAGCGGCTCGGCGCCCGACGGCGCCGCAGGATAGCCGCCGCGTACCTTGATCCCCTTGCGGAAGCCGTACACCTTGGCCTGTGTGACATCCATCGGCCGGAACGCGTGCGTGGTGGTCCCTTTGAGCCACGGCTCGATCTCGCCGGCCAGGAAGATCTTCTCCGTGAAGATTGCGGCCTTGATCCCGCCGACGTCCTGCACCACGAACAGCCACGCGAACATCGCCTTCGGTCTGAGCTGCATCGGTTCGGTGCTTGCGTTTCGCAGCTCGCAGGTGAGGACGATGGGCTGGCCGATCTTCGCCGTGCCTTTGAGCTCCAAGCGGGTTTGCAGTCCGATCTGCGGAGGGCCCCAGGGCTTGTCGGTCGGCCTGGGCTCGAGATCCCCGCCGGCCGCCTGGCCCAGCGCCCCGCCGGCCAGGACCAGCACCAACACCGCCGAAGCCGCGCTTGTCCAACGTTCCGGCGTCTTCATCTCGCTCATGACAATCCCTGTCGAATAGGCCGACGTGCCGATCCGCTGCATGGTACCTCCCCTGCCCCGCTGCCCGCAAGATATCCCAGCGGGCGCGCGGGCAACTGCCCCTCGACTGACCCCGCCCCTCGTTTTGAGCGCACCGCCCCAGGCGCGCCCGACGCCCGCCGGCTGCGTTGGGCGGGAATCTGAGCTTGCCGGAAGGAGAAGCGAGGGTAGAATGAGCGCAGGATGGCCCACGGCGGTCACGGCCCGAGTGTATCCGGGACGCCGAAGGCGCCGCGAAGCGCAATGTCGGTGAAGAATGCGGAGGGGTCCTCGATCCGCTGGGAACGCTGTGCTAATGCCGGCTTCGAGCCCACAAGGGAATGCCTCTGACTTGATGCCTGTGGCCTCATCGCCAACCACGGAACCACGGCGCTTCCGACACGTCCTCTGCGTGTATCCGTATCGGCGAGAGCTGCATACTGCGGGTTTCTTCCCGCCGCTGGGCCTTGAGTGCATCGCGGCAGTTATCGAGCCGCACGCAGGGCGGATCGAGATCGTGGACTTACGGAAGGAGGCTGGGCGCGCGCAGGATTTCCTACGCGCGGAAACCGATCTGGTGTGTTTCTCAGTCAATTGGGACCGAGATGCTGAATTCATGCGTCAGGAAATCCGTTCTGTGCCGCCGGGCATCTTCACTCTCCTGGGTGGCCGCTACGCCACGGAAAACCCCGAGTACTGGCTGTCCGCCTTCCCGAACGTAGATGGGGTCGTCCGGGGAGACGGCGAGGAGGCAGTGGAAGAGCTCTGCCAGGCCGTGACGCTCGAACGGATCGCCGGGCTCAGCTTCCGCAAGGACGGTCGGATCCGCCACAACCCCAACCGCAGGCTGGCCCGCGTGCGTGACGATGCCTACCCGAACCGCCGTCTACGCCGGTACACGTATGAACTGTGCGTCGAGGGAATCAGCACGGGCTTGGCGGTTGACTCCGTGGCCGCGTCCCGTGGCTGTCCGTACAACTGCACGTTCTGTTCCTTCAACCGCAACCCATGGGGCGAGAAGCGGAAGTGGTCGGCGCGCTCGCCGGAGTCCGTGGTGGCCGAGCTCGCCAAGATCGACGCCCCCATCGTCGGCTTTTCGGACGACCTGTTCACCTGCGACATGGACCGAGTGGGGCGGATCTGTGACTTGCTTCTGGCGCGGGGCATTCGAAAGAAGTACTTCTTCAACGCGCGGTTGGAGATCGCCCGGCGCCCGGATGTCTTGCGAAAGATGGAGCGCGTCGGCTTCGCGATGGCTCTTCTGGGCATCGAATCGGCCCAGGACAAGACGCTGCGTTCCATGCGCAAGGGCTTCAATACTGCGCAGATTCGCGAGTATTTCAAGGTGCTTCGGGACACGTCGATGATCCTCCATGGTTACTTCATCCTCGGGAACATCGGCGAGAGCGCAGAAGAGATGCGCCAGATCGTGCCCTTCGCGCACGAGTTGGGCGTGGACACCCTTGCCCTTACCATGCTGCGTGCCAGCCCGTATTCCGGCTTGGAGGAGCTGGTAGCGCAAAGCCCGGGGTACCATATCGCAGCCAGCGGGAAGGTCTACTCGGACCAGTGCTCGATCCGGGAACTTCGCGACCTCCGCCGCCGGCTGTACCAGGAGTTTTACGACGTGCATCAGGTCTGGCGGGTCCTCCGCAAGGGGACTGAGAACACCACTCTTGAGATCCTTACCCGTCTGATCTTGCACCTGCCTGGATTTAGTTGGCGCCTGGGAATGCATTTGCGCAGCCGGGCCAAGCGGCGCCGCAAGGCACAGACGCCCGTCCCGCCGGTGGACTAGCGACCCGTGGTAGAAGTCAGGATTTGCGGCCTGACAGATTATCGCGCCCCAGGGCACTACGAATCCGGAACCGACCATGCAGCCAGAGGACGAGGTCATCTCAATCATCAAGCATCCCGTGGTGGTCGCGGCCCGGCAGAGCCTTGCGCGGTCCGGCGGCCGCACCCCGCCTGCCTTCCTGATCGACGGGGCCAAGATGCTCTGCTGCGCCCTGGACGCCGGCGCACCCCTCGAGACGGTCTTCTTCCTGGACCCGCTGGAGGGCGAATGGGCTGCCCTGCGCGATCGCGCCCGGCGGGCCGGCCGGGACTGTCACCGCGTTTCCCGAGGCGTGTTCTTCCGCATCCTCGGCCTGGGCTATGAGACGTCCGCTCGCGTGCTGGCGGTGCTGCCGAGGTCGCCGTCCTGCGACGTGACCGCCGGCGTGGGGCCCGGCTTCTGCACGATCGTCGGCGAGCGCATCCAGGACCCCCGCAACGTTGGCGTGCTCATCCGCACGGCCGACGCCATGGGGCTGGCCACCGCCGTGTTCAGCGCCGACTCCGCCGATCCCTATTGCCGAGCCTCCGTGCGCTCCACCACCGGCTCCATCTTCCGCGTCGGGCTGGCCCTGGCGGCCGACCTGCCGGCGTATCTTCGCAAGCTGAAGGCCGCCGGCGTGCGGATCCTCGGCACCTCGGCCTCGGCCAAGGCCTCCTGCTGGCAGGAAGACCTCCGCGGCCCCTGCGCGCTCGTCGTGGGCAACGAGACGGCCGGCCTGTCGGCCAAGACCGCCGCCGCCTGCGACCGCATCCTCGCCATCCCCATGTATGGCGAGGCCCACTCCCTCAACGTCACGGTCGCCGCCGGCATCCTCCTCTACGAACGCGCCCGGCAGAGGAACGCCTCGCCGACGCGGGCCGGGGATAGCGACCTAAGGTTCGAAGAAGGCCGGGGTTAGGTCCATATGCCACGCGACGCTATGCAAATGTGCATTTCGAATGCAGAATTGCACGAATCGCGAGTAACCTCTTCCTCAGCAGGTGGTTACGAGCCAGCGCCGTGGGGCGGTACGCCTTGGGGGCAGGTGGTCTGCGCAGACGCGCCCCGTTCCGCTTCCGTTGCACTGCGTTGACAGCGGCGGGCCTCCCCGATAGGCTCACGTGCCACAGTGCCCGTGGCGGTCCTCGGATGGCGGGTCCCCGATGCAGAACAAGCCCGCGCGATTCGAGCCGTGCGCCGTCGCGAGGCGCCGCAAGAAGGGAAAGGAACACTGCATGAGGACACTGGGTCGGTGCGTCAGCTTGGCCCTTGCGATCGCGGCGGCACACCTGTGCGTCGCGGCCAGCGGGAAAGAAAGCCGCGACGCATGGCAGCAGCCTGCTCGCGTCGTGGAGGACCTGGGGCTGAAGGACGGGTCCCACATTGCCGACGTCGGGTGCGGACGCGGGTACTTCACGTTCCGCCTGGGCAAGGCCGCGGGCCCCAAAGGCAAGGTCTTCGCCGTGGACATCAACGCCAAGGTGCTCAAGGCCGTCTCCGACCGGGTCAAGAGGGACAAGCTGGCGAACATCGAGACCGTCCTCTCGCAGCCGACGGACACCAAGCTGAAGTCGGAGTCGCTCGATTCGGCCCTGCTGGCGAACGTGCTCCACCACGTGCCCAAGAACATCCGCCCCGGGCTCGTGAAGGACACCGTGCGGGCGCTCAAGCCGGGGGGATATCTGTTCATCGTTGATTGGCGGTTCAAGGCGAAGATCCGACAGGACATCGG
>Ga0209636_10007550_pt1 | contig 11087 bp, 7 predicted proteins | sample DeeMarSWOR152_54_FD_187464 | JGI IMG/M metagenome (GOLD analysis project Ga0209636, IMG submission 187464) | Marine sediment microbial communities from White Oak River estuary, North Carolina - WOR-1-52-54 (SPAdes) (version 2) | ecosystem: Environmental > Aquatic > Marine > Intertidal zone >... | reverse complement strand
GACCGAATAGGGAAAGATGACCTTCAGGGCCTCGAAAGAGAAACCTCTCCCCAGGATGGCGGCGACCTTGAGCACCTGCTTGGAGGTTTCATCCAGAAGGTCGATACGGCTCTGGATTACCCCCTCAATGTTGTCGGGGAGGTTTATCTCCGCTATTGAGCCCTGAAGCTCGTAGGTGCCGGTTTCTGGATTCCTGACCAGAATCTCAGAATCGAGCAGAGAGTGGATTATCTCCTCTAAGAAGAAGGGGTTCCCCTGAGATTTCTCGACCGCCAGCGCGGTCAACGCCTCCGGAGGTTTGTCGGTCTTCAAGAGTGATTCGACCAGATGATGCGCCTCGGAGGCGGTGAGCTCTTTCAGATCGAGGAGACGAGGCTTTTTTCTTTTCCACCAGGAAAGGGACTCATGAGGGCGGGAGACCAGCACCAACAATAACGGGGAGTCGTTGAGATTCTCGATTATGAATTTCAAGAGGAGATGGGAAACCTCGTCAATCCAGTGGAGGTCCTCGAAGATGATATAGAATCTGGAGCTTCGCAGTCGGTTCTCCAAGACTCCGGCGAGGAGTTGAAAGGTCTTGTCCTGACGGAGCTTGCCCTCCAGGGGGGCGGTGGTATCGTTGTCCGGGAATTCCGTTCCCAGAGGGGAGCCCAGAAGGGGATACCAATCCGGATTGTCGAAGCGGGATAGCTTTTGCTTCAGTTTGGCAATTACTTCCCTCTTCTCAGCCTCCGGATCGATTTCCAGAAGCTCCTGAAGAAGAGAATTCCAGGGCAGATAGGGGATAGATCCACCATAAGATTGACATGCGGTTTCAAATCCGCCCAGCCGCTTCTCTTCTGCTAACCTCTTCAACTCTTGAGTGAGGCGAGATTTTCCCACCCCGGCCTCGCCGGTGACCAAGATCACCTCCCCCCTCCCAGAGAGGACCTCTTGGGTGGCCTCCCGCAGGATATCAACCTCCTTCTCTCTACCTACCAACGTCACCTCCCCCGAGCGTGCACCTCGTCTGGTTGCTATCGTGCTCCTCTTTGCCTCCAGGGAGCAAACCTGCAACGGCTCTTTCTTCCCCTTCACCTTCAAGGGGGGGAGGGGGGAGAAATCAAAACCTCCCAGAGCCTTCAGATGAGTGTTCTCGCCAACCAGAATCTGCCCTGGTTTGGCCTTGGACATCAGCCGGGCGGCCAAATTGACGTCGTCGCCCATCACGGTGTACTCCTTGCGCAGGCTGCCTCCGACGTCCCCGCACAATGCGTGTCCACTGTTGATGCCAATTCTCTGCCAAATTCTGAATCTGTTTTTCCGGTTTATCTTTTCCAGCACTGCGTTCATCTCTAAGGCACAATGCAGGGCCCGCAGTTCGTCATCTTCGTGGGAGACCGGAGCTCCAAAGAGGATGAGCATTTTGTCCCCTTGGGAGTACGTGTCGATGCGGGTTAAGACCCCCCCGTGGTCGCTTATGATTCTGTGGGTCCGGGTGAAGTAAAGATCGAGAAGGCCCAGGAGCTCTTCTCGGGATTCTGCTCTCATCTCTCCGGGTCGATTCCCTGCCAGCTTTTCTATGAAATCGCCGAAGTCGTGAAAGTTGACGAACATCACCGTGACGCGGCGGTGTTCTGCCTCCACCCCTCTGATTTCCTGAAGGGCCTGGAGCTTGTCGTAGACCCCGACCGGGAGATAAGCCTTGAGGGTCAGAGGATCACCCCTCTCTAAGCTAGGGTCTGCTTGAAGAGGAGGAGTTGAGATTTTGAGCACCTTTCTCACCAGGAGAAGGTCTTCAGGGGCGGGTTGGACCTCCACCTGGTCTGACACTCTCTCATAGCAGTGGGGGGTGATTTTCATCTCTCCGCTTCCCGCCTGATCAGCCGCCCGAAAGGTGAGGTTGACGTCCCTCCCGAGAACGATGTGTTCCAGCTTGCTTTCGGCCTCCCCAACGCTGGCGGACAACAGGGTTCCGGAGTTCACTCCCAGGTGTAACTCTAAGGGAAAAACCCCCTGGCTTGTTTCCACCAAGCGGTTTTTGCGCATATGCTCCTGCAAAGCTCTCCCGCAACGGAGGCTATCGAGAGGGTGATGGTCGCCGCGAAAGAACACCAAGACCGCATCCCCCCCGAATTTGAGAATGTCACCACCGTGTCGGAAGATGATCCGGTTGAGGGTGGCGAAGGCCCGGTTCATTATGGAGGTTAGCTCTTCCGCTCCCCTTTTGCCGGAGGCTGCCAGCTTCTCCGATACGGCGGTAAATCCAGAGATGTCTGCAAAGAGGAGGCTGCCTGGGAAGAAGTCTGCGAAAACAGATTGTCCCCCAGGTCGCTTGAATCTCTGCTGGATTAGCAACCTTGGCAGATACTTACTTACCGACTCCAGTAAGCGGAGCTGGCTCGAACCTCCCATTTTCACGAGATATATCCAGTCTTGTAGGCAATAACGCGGAAGAAATACAGCACCGCTACGTGCATAACCTGGTCAAAGTAATAGGTTTGCTTGGTGTCGGGGAGGAGGTGGAGCTTGGAATAGTCCTGGATCCAGTGTATGACGAAGATGACCAGCAGGCTCACTCCCATGAACTCCCAGGCGAATTGCGCTGGGGTCTCGACCAGATAGTATATGAGCAACACCGCGGCGATGCTCAGGGTGTAGGTGACAACATGCCTGGTTAAGACTACGATAGAATTTCTCTTATTGCCGGCGGTCTCGTCGGATTGCATCCCGTAATCGCCTAAGTAGTGTCCTAGAAGTAGGTACAGTATCGGGTCCATGGTTCCACTCAGGAAATCCTGACTTTCTCCGAAGAGGTGAATTCTTTAGGTTTCAACGTTTCGACTGGCCGCTTGATCGGCAAGAGGACTGTAAAGGTGGTGCCCACTTCCTCCTCGGACTCTACCGAGATCTCTCCCCCGTGAACCTGCACAACTCGCTTGATCGTCAGAAGCCCAAAGCCGTGCCCCTTTGGCTTGGTGGTGAATCGCTTCTCGAAAAGGTGGTCAAGATGTTCCCTTTTGATGCCGGCGCCAGTGTCGGTTACCTCTATTTCCACCATCCCCTGCTGAGGCAGAAAACGTGTTGAGACTGAGATCTCTCTTTTTCTGGATTCAACGTCCGAGAGGGCGTCGGCGGCGTTGTTGAACAGATTGTAAAAGAGCTGTTGCAGGCGGTTAGGGTCGGCTTGAATTGCCGGGAGGTTTGGGTCCCAGGAAGTCCTGAAATGGATCTGGCGGAAGCGTGCCTGGGGTTTGATGAACGCCAGCTCGTTATCCAAAAAGAGGCTCAGATTGCAGGGAACGAAATTGACCTTCTGTTGAGAGAGGCTCATAAGGTTCTCGGTGAAGAGAGTCATCTTGTCAATGGCTTCCCTCATGGCTCCCAACTTTTCCTTTATTTTGAGGGATTCCCCCTTGGCCATAGCATAGGGCAGAAGTTCCAGATTCCCCCCCAAGATGCTGATGTAGTTGTTGAGTTCGTGGGCGACCTCGGCGGCCATCTCTCCTCGGGAGGCCATCTGCTCCAGCTCTAGAGCCTGTCTTTCTAAATTCTTCTCCTCGGTTATGTCGTCGATTATGGCCAGAGCTCCGATCGTCAGCCCCCCTTCATCGCGAAGGCCGGTGGCGGTAAGCTGGGTCAGAAAATAACTGCCGTCTCGCCTCTGGGCAGTGATCTCCTCCCGCACCAAGAGGTTTTGCCTCAGTGCCCGGTCAATACTCTCCTGGAGCGAGCTATGAGCAGTTTCGGCGAACAACACTATGGCGTTTTTCCCTTTTACCTCCTCCAGGGGATACCCGAAGAATCGAGTCGCGGTCTCGTTGAAAGTTACTATTTCTCCTTTGGGGTCAGTGACGATGATAGCGTTCGGGGTGGCAGAGATGATTCGATCCAGAAACTCTTTAGCCTCCTGAAGCTGCTGGTTGCTCTTCTGGAGTTCGGAGGCCAATCGCATCTGGAGGTCGTAAGCCTCTCGCAGTTCCCGATTCTTCCTCTTCAAATCCTCTATCAGGTGGAGGTCTGACTCCCGCAGTCGGTAGGACAAAGCTCCCATTATCTGATTAGCCAGGACCGGATTTGACCCCAGAAGGGAGAGAAATCTCTGCTTGGGCAGTTCTAACATCTGACACTCTTGGACGGTTTTGGCACTGGCAAAGCGGGGAGCATTCTGGATTAGTGCCATCTCCCCGAAGAAATCTCCGGATCCCCTCACCGCCAGAGTGACCTTGTCACCCCCTTCGGCGGACTCTTTCTGAATCTCGACCTCGCCGGAGATAATCACGTAGAAAGTATCCCCCGAGCTGCCCTCCTCGAAGAGAAGATGATCTGCGGGATAACGCCTCTTCTCCATAAGCCTGGAGATATTATTCAGTTGCTGGCCGCTGAAGCGGGCGAAAATCGGGATGCTCGCCAAAAGCTCTGTCATCAGCTCGGACATGGGGTCATACCCTTGACTCTACGGTGTGATTCTCCCGAATAATTATCGACAGAAATCCTGGGGTCATTATCGGCAAGGTGTCGATTTGACTATAAAAAAACTCTAGGGGGAAATCGGGATCGGGAAGGGCACCGGGTGGTATGAGATGGCGCGCTTTCAGCCCCCCATGAACTGGTTTTTGGCTGAACGATTTTCCTTGACAACAGTGTCGGATTTTGAGATATTTTTTGTGAAAAATGTAACTTGCTTGCTGCACGCCTTGAAGGAGCTTATCCTATGGTGACCTCTAATGTAAGCAAAACTGCCGGGAGCCTTGTCTCCCAATGGACTTTTGCCGGTCGTGCCTTGGAGCTTGAGAGCTCCGTAATCAGGGACATCTTGAAAGTTACCTCCCAGCCGGAGGTTATCTCTTTCGCCGGGGGCCTGCCGGCGCCGGAGCTTTTCCCCATTGAGGGCTTGAAGAAAGCGTGCCAGAAGGTGTTGGAGGAGATCGGGCCTCCTGCCCTTCAGTATTCCCTGACTACCGGAGTTCCCCCGCTCAGGCGTTATCTGGCAGGGAGGGTTTCAAAACAGGGGTTCGAAGTTGACGAAGCCAACATCCAGGTAACGGCAGGTTCCCAGCAGGGGTTGGATTTGGTGGGGCGGCTCTTCCTGGAGCCGGGAAGCGTGGTAATTACCGAAATCCCCACTTATCTGGGAGCTATCCAGGCCTTCAATTTCTACGGGGCCAAATATGTCTCCGTCGACATGGATGAGAATGGAGTGCTGATTGACCAGCTGGAAGACAAGGTGAGAGCATCCAAACCTCGCATCATATATATCGTCCCGAACTTCCAGAACCCCTCCGGAATCACCTTAGCGGAGGAGAGGCGTCACCAACTGGTGGAGATTGCCAAGCGTTACCAGGTCCCGATCATTGAGGACAATCCCTATGGGGAGCTGCGTTACGCCGGTAAGGAGGTTTCTTCCATCCAATCGATCGGAGGGGATTATGTGATTCAGCTGCAGACCTTCTCCAAAATCATCTCCCCGGGCTTGAGGATCGGCTGGATATCTGCCTCCAAGGAGATAATGGCCTTGGTTGAGAGGGTAAAACAGGCAACCGACCTGCACACCAATACTTTCTGCCAGTATGTAATAACGGAGTTTGCCAAAGACGGCTCCTTGGACAGGCACATCGAGGAGCTGAAAGTTGCTTACAGCGAGAGAAGGCAAGTTATGTTGGACGCCATGCAGGAGCACTTCCCGGAGGAGGTCAAATGGACCAAGCCGGAGGGTGGTCTTTTCCTCTGGGTGGAGTTGCCCCGGGGAATGAACTCTGCTCAGCTTCTGGACAAGGCTGTTGAGAAAAAGGTGGCCTACGTTCCCGGTTCCCCATTTTATGCTCAGACTATAGGTGAAAACACCATGCGCCTCAACTTCTCCAACGCCTCCCCGGAGAAGATCGTCGAGGGAATAAGGAGATTAGGACAAGTCTTTAAGGAGAACCTGCCGAAGAAATCTTGAAAAGCGCTCCCTTTCATCGAATCTGAGGGGCTACTTTTCGATTCGAGCTGGAGGAACATGGCACCGATATTGAAATTGGACGACCATGACGAAGAGAAGGAGATCGAATTCGAACTCTCGTGGCTTCTGTCCCTCTCGACTGAGCAGAGGTTCGATTTGATGTTCAAGAAGAGTAGGGAGCTAGTCGGACTTCTGGAAGCAAATGGACACCGAAGGTCTCCTGAGATTATTAAAAGAACATAAGGTAGATTTCGTGATAATAGGGGCGACGGCCTTCCCGGTATACGGGTATGCCCGGGCAACCTTGGATATTGACATCTTCATCAGACCGGTGCGTTCGAATGCCGAAGGAGCTTTGCAGGCCTTGAATGAGTTCGGATACGACATGACCGACGTTACCGTCGACGATCTTGTGACGAAGAAGCTGCTGATCCGCCAGTATGCGGTGGAGGCCGTTATTCACCCCTTTGTGAAAGGGGTGACCTTTGACCGAGTCTGGGAGAACAAAGTCGAGGCAGAGTTCGGGAAAACAGCAGTGTTCTTTGCTTCTCTGGATGACCTCATCGAAATGAAGCGAGCCTCAGCAAGTCCTCAGGATCTGCAGGACCTCAAATATCTGATGAGGCTGAAGGAAAAGGGAGAGTGAAATAGATTCCTTTGCGGGGGCAGCTTCAATCCGGAACTGGCGTGAACTGGCGGGCTTAAGGCTGTGCCGCAGGAATGCAGCTGGCAGCTACTTTGCTCTTCGCGCTTGCCGGTATCTTTTGAAAACCTCGAAGAATTTGTATTTTCTGCTGACCTCTTCGAAGGTAGCTCCAAACTCCGCTCCCACCAGCACTATGAAAGCGGAGTAGAAAATCCACAGAAGCATCACCACCAAGGTGCCGAAGGAGCCGTAGACTCTTTCCAGGTTGGTGTAGTGCTTGATGTAAAGGTCGAAGAGGAACTTGGCGATCTCCCAGGAAATCCCCGCGAAGAGCGCCCCCGCCAGAGCCGCGGAGGTGGGGACTCTACGGTGGGGGATGGCCTTGTAGAGAAGAAAGAAAAGCAGTATCCCCAGACAGAGGGGGATGCCGACCTGCAGAATCTTGGTGCCGTAGCCGATCTCCTGCAGGCTGACGTTCAGAAGCGGTATGGTCTGATGGGTTACGATGGTATAGAGCGCGGTCAGGAGAACCGAGGCCACCAGGACGACAACCGAGAGGGGCACCAAAACTATCGAGAGAAGCTTGCTTTTCAAGTAAGGCCTCCCTTTGTCCACCCGCCAGACGACGTTGAGGGCGTTCTCGATTACCGAGAAGATCCGGGAGGCTGCCCATACCAGGCCGAGGATACCGATAACCCCAAACACCGCCTTCTTCCTGACGAAGCTGGAAAGGAAGCCAGTTATATCTGAGGCCGAAGCGGGAATGACCTTGATTAAAAGATCCAGAACTTTCTGAAAGGCGACCGTCGAGGATTCGAGGACATAGCCGGAAATAGCGGAGAAGATCAGGAGTAGCGGTATGATGGACAGAATGGCGTAGAAGGAGATAGCGGCCGCCATGATGGAGACGTTGTCCACAAAGAAGGTATGAACGTAGGTGCCTTTAATCAGGCTCCAGCAGAAACCCAAAGAATTCCGGAGTGAATCGGAGACTCTTTCCAAGTTCGGCTTCAAAGGAGAAAAGAGACGTCTAGATTAGGATAATAAAAGCACTGCAAACACACACAGACTCTGGCAAGCTGTCCTTCAGTTGTCACTTTCTCGGCTTGGTTGCTCCGAACCCGTTGTCGGGAATTTCGCATAGAATCCACGAAGAAGTCGGAGCAAACCTCGGACCCCACTCAAGTGGAGCTTCGGAGAGGTTTACTCCCGCTTGCCTCCTAAAAACAGCCCGATCGGCTCTAAGCTCTCCACGTGGTCGCAGATGACCTTGATGGCGGCGGTGATGGGAATCGCCAGAATCACCCCGATCGCTCCCCACAGAAGTCCCCAGAACATGGAGGCCACCAACACCGCCAGGGGATTCAAATCGACGGTGTCGGAGGTCAGCTTCGGGGTGATGAGGTTCGACTCCAGAACCTGAACCACCGCGAAAAAGATCGCCACCCACACCATCGGCATAACGGCTTTGGTTTGAATCCCGGCGACGATGATGGGGGGAACGGCGCCAATGAAGGAGCCGACATAGGGGATCAGATTCAAGAGTGCCGCCAGAGGTCCCCAGATGTAAGCGTAATTCACTTTGAGCAGAAGCAGACCGACTGTGAAGACAACGGCGAGCGCCACGGTGACGATGAATTTGACCACCATGAATCCCCGAATCTGATTGTTGATCTCCAGGAGGATGTCCTGGGTCACCCCCTCCTCAGATTTGCCAAAGGCGCGGGCGAGCTTCTTTCTGAAAATCTCCTGGTCGTTCAAGATGAAGAAGGTCAAGAATATTATCAGGAAGGAGGAGAAGAGAAAAGAGAGCGCTGAGCTTATCCCTTTGAAAAGATACTTGCTGGCGTCGGTCAGGGCCGAAGGCTTGACCTCAAGATTCTCAATGTCGGGGATGAGGTTGGGGAACCTCTCCTGAATCACTCCGGCGCGCTCCTTAAAATCCACCGAGAGCTTTGTGAGACCCTCTAAGTAGTGAGGCAGATCGACGGCCAGGCTCTGAACCTGTTGACCCAAAAGATAGATAATGGCAAAGAAAATCCCCACGGCAATCAGCATGACTATGACCACCGCCAGAAGGTGAGGGATTCTGATCTTCTTGAGGAGGCTAACTGCCGGACTCAAGATAAATGCACACGAGATGGCCGCCACTACGGGCACCACTATCGGACTGGCGAAATAACAGAAGGCCGCCGTCGCCGACAAAGCCAAGACCGGCATTGCCACCACCTGCAGGCTCAGAAGCCGGGTGGTCTTATCCACCAACTCCTTCTCGGTGGAAGGACTCCTCCTCGGGAAAAGCAGATCGCGGAAATCCTTTCGTTCAGGCTTTTCTTCTTTTTCTTCCATAGGACTTTTGCGGTGACGAGATTGCTCCTTCTTTTCTCCTGAATTCGACCTGTCACGCTTACAACTTAAGGGTTGGTCACAACCTGCCCCCGTGCGTTTCTATCAATTCCACAAATTCAGCCTCCTCCATTATCTGGATCCCCAGTTGGCGAGCCTTCTCGTACTTGCTTCCAGGGTCAGCCCCGACCACGACGTAGTCGGTTTTCCGCGAAACCGAGGCGGATACTCGGCCGCCCAGCTCTTCGATGGCGCTTTTGGCTTGCTCCCGGGTGAACTTCTCTAAAGCTCCGGTGAGCACGAAGGTCTTTCCGGTCAAGGGTAAGCTCCCCTCGATTTTCTTCTCCACCGGGAATTTCACTCCCCCCTTCTTGAGCTTCTCCAAAAACTCCAGATTCCTGGGGTCTTCAAAGAAATTGTGAATTGAGGTCGCGACCACCGGTCCTATCTCATGCACCGGCGTCAGACTCTCTACGGTCTGACTTTTCAGGTTGTCGAGGGAGCCGAACTGTCTTGCTAACACCTGAGCTAAATGATAGCCGACATTCCGAATACCTAATGAAAAAAACAACCTCGTCAAGGAGGTGGTTTTCGATTTCTCTATCTCCGAGAGAATGTTGGTGGCCAATTTTTCTCCCATTCGCTCCATCGGCAGAAGCCCTTCTATGGTCAGAAAGTAGAGGTCTGCGGGGTCGGCAATCATCTTTCTCTCCACCAGCTGGTTTATAGTCTTAAATCCCAGCCCCTCGATATTCATGGCCCCCTTGGAGACGAAGTGCGCGATCCGCTCCTTCACCTGAGCCGGGCAGGAGATTCGGGTGCAACGGGAGATGGCCTCTCCCGGGGGTCTCTCCACCTTGGAGCCACATACCGGGCAACGTCGCGGCATCACGAACCTCTTCTCGTTCCCGGTCCGTTTGGAGGTGATGACCTTGACTACCTCGGGAATGACGTCCCCGGCTCGCTGAACCACGACGGTGTCGCCCACTCTGATATCCTTCTTGGCGATTTCGTCTTCGTTGTGCAGCGAGGCTCTGGAGACCTCCACCCCTCCCACCCTGACCGGCTCGAGCAGCGCAATCGGAGTCAAAGCTCCGGTGCGGCCCACGGAGATCAATATCTCCTCGATCTTGGTGGTTTGCTGCTGGGGAGAGAATTTCCACGCCACCGCCCAGCGGGGAGAGTGAGAGAGTTCTCCGATTTCGGATTGCAGGTCGTAACTGTCGACCTTGACCACGGTGCCGTCGATATCGTATTCGAGCGCCTCCCGCTTGCTGAGAATGAACTCGTGATAGTCTGCGACCTCGCTCGTTTTCCTGCACAGCTTCACGTAGGGATTGATCTTGAAACCCAATTGACTCAGATATTGTAAGGTTCCGTAATGGGAAGAGAGGCTTTTGCCCTGGAGTAGACCGATGCCGTATGCGAAGAATTTCAATGGCCTAAAGGCGGTGATCTTCGAATCCAGCTGCCTCACCGATCCGGCGGCGGCGTTCCGGGGGTTCGCGAAGGGCTCCTCCCCGACTTCAGCTCGGGTTTTGTTCAGTTTCTCAAAATCCTCTTTGAAGATGATGACCTCGCCTCGAACCTCGATCAGATCCGGAACTCTTCCACCGTCGGGCCTCAGGTGCAAGGGGATGGTCTTTACGGTCCTGAGATTAATGGTGATGTCCTCACCGCTGGTTCCGTCACCTCTGGTGGAGCCCAGCTGGAATGACCCCTTCCGGTAAACCAGCTCCACCGCCAGACCGTCGAACTTGGGCTCCACGGTGTAATGGATTTTCTCCTCCAGAGCTCCGGACAGCTCCAAGACCCTGCGGTGAAAATCAAAAAACTCCTCTTCGCTGGTGGCCTTGTTCAAGGAGAGCATCGGAAGGCTGTGCCTGACGGTTTTGAATCTCTCGAGCGGTGGGGCTCCGACTCGCTGCGTGGGGGAATCCGGCGTCAGCAGTTGCGGATATTTTGCCTCCAGCTCTAAAAGCTCGTCGAAGAGGCGGTCAAACTCCGCATCGGAAATCTCAGGGCTGTCGAGGATGTAGTAACGGTAATTGTGATGGTCTATCTCTTCTCGTAGGCGTTTTACTTTCTCACGGACACCTTTAGAAGCTGCGGGCATGGCCTCCCCCATCAATCGCTCGAAAGATGACTTCCGCAGTAGAACATAAGCCAGAT
>Ga0209636_10007549_pt1 | contig 11087 bp, 11 predicted proteins | sample DeeMarSWOR152_54_FD_187464 | JGI IMG/M metagenome (GOLD analysis project Ga0209636, IMG submission 187464) | Marine sediment microbial communities from White Oak River estuary, North Carolina - WOR-1-52-54 (SPAdes) (version 2) | ecosystem: Environmental > Aquatic > Marine > Intertidal zone >... | reverse complement strand
TATCCACGCCCATCGCCATAACCTTATTATGCCATCCTTATTGATAAATCATAAGGAGCAATAGTTGGAAATGATGGCTTAATCTTTTCAAAGAACAGGGGGTGAACTGTTACGAAAACCTGATGCTGCGATTGGATGATCTCGGAGTTGACATTGTGACCATCTCAGACGAAGATTATCCAATCTTGCTTCGCCACGTGAATAACCCGCCACCAATTATTTACCTGTATGGTCGAATTCAAAAACAGGATGAGAGAAGCATTGCAATTTTAGGATCTCGAAACGCTACTGAAAAAGGATTTCAGATTGCCCAGGGCTTTGGTAAACGATTAGCCGAGCAGGGTTACACCATTGTTAGTGGCTATGCCAAAGGGATTGACACCGAAAGTCACCTCGGGGCATTAGAAGGAAACGTGCGTACGATTATGGTACTGAGTACGGGAATGATGCATTTTAAGCTGCGTGACGCTGGTTTTGAGTCTTTTGAATTTTTAAAACAGAACGGGACTGTCATTTCAGAAATGTACCCGACGGAAAGTTGGACAGTCGGAGCTGCCATGGCTCGCAATCGACTCGTGGTAGGACTTTCGAAGGCAGTTCTGGTTGTCGAATGTGGACTGAAAAGCGGTACTATGAATGCTGCTCATGTCGCTCAACAGATGAATAGACCGTTATTTGTACTGCAATATCAAGAGGTTGGTGAGCATGTATTGGGTAATGAACAACTGCTGAAATCTGGGGCGATTGCTGTTCGGCGATTTAGTGATGTTGGATTGATTGAAAGTTATATTGAGAACTTGTAATTTTATTGTGAAAGTTGGACCTGCGTCTTATGTATCGAATCATCAAATGGGTGCTGTGGATTAATCATCAGATGCCTTCAGAACATGGATAATTTTATCAACAACTTCATCAACTTCATCAAAGCGGATGGTCAACGGCGGGAGTAATCTTAATACCAATGATCCTGCAGGTAGTGCCAACACTCCCAATTCCATGAGCTCAATTAGATAAGGCTTTACTTTTTCCTTCAGTTCGATGCCAATCATCAATCCAAGCTGTCTGATTTCTCTCACGTTGGGGAATTCGTATTTTTTAAGCTTCTTCATAAAGTAGTTTCCCTTTTCAGCAGCCTGGATGTCAAGTTGGTTGGTGATCATAAAATTGAGCGCAGCAATTGCCGCGGCGCAGGCTAATGGATTACCGCCAAATGTTGAGCCATGTTTGCCAGATGGAATTTCTAATTTCTCTGAACAGAGAACTGCTCCCATTGGAACACCGCCGGCGATGCCTTTAGCGACACAGAGGATATCTGGTTCAAGATCATAATGCTGACAGGCAAACATCTTTCCTGTTCTACAAAATCCGGTTTGAACTTCATCGATAATCAATACGATTCCTTTTTCATCACAGAGTTGGCGAACTCGCTCAAAATATTCACGATCGCCAATATAGACTCCGCCTTCTCCCTGTACAATTTCCAGAATAATACCTGCGGTTTGATCATCAACTTCTGCTGCTAATTTTTCAAAGTTATTGAAAGGAGCGAATTTGAAACCAGGAACAAGTGGCTCAAAATCCTCTTTATATTTGGGTTGAAATGTCGCACTGAGCGAGCCAAGCGTTCTGCCATGGAATCCCCGATTGGCACAAACAAAATCCTTTTTCTTGGTTGAAAATCGGGTAAATTTAATGGCGGCTTCGATGGTTTCGGTTCCTGAATTGCACAAAAATGCTCTCTTCAAATTGTCGGGAGCGATTGAAATCAATTTTTCCAGCAATAGCGCTTTTTTATCATTGTAATATGTTCCATCGCAGGTGATGAGCGTTTGCGCTTGTTCCGCTATCGCGCAGGTAACCACTTCATTGCAATGACCAATGTTAGCAACGCCATGCCCGGTTGAACAATCGATGTATGCTTTGCCCTGAATATCCCAGACTCTGGCGCCCTTGCCTTTTACCAGCAAGATATCCCGTTTGGGATAGACATCGAATTCATACTGTTTCTGAATTGCCATATAATCGATCATGAGATCACCGTTCCCTTTCCAGCCAAAGCATCCTTGAGTGGATGCTCCGTTCTTCCGTCTGTGATAATCACTTTGACAGCGCCGCCTTCAAATAGTTGCCGCAATGCGAGCATTTTTCTTTTCATTCTTCCCTCAACTTGCTCCTCACGATGTATCAGTTCTGTCTGTGTTATTTTGGGCACAATGGAGGCGGGATCATCAGGATCGTTGAGAAAGCCAGGCGCTTCGATGAATTGAATGATGGTATCTGTCTTGATTGCTTCCTGCAAAACTCGCACAATGTCGTCATTTTCGGAATTGATGGCAAAATTGTTCTCATCAATGATGGGAACGCAAAGGACAGGCGTGTAGCCATTTGAAAGGAGCAAATTCAGCAAATCGGTATTAATTGCATGGGGCTTCCCTGAAAAGTCCCTAACGAGTTTTATCTTGCTGCCTTCTTTCACCCGAATGCCTTGATTCCGCTGCCCCTGGATCATCTTGCCATCCAATCCCGACAGCCCGACTGCATTAATTCCATGCTGCTGACACAGCTCAACGATTCGCTTATTTCGAAGACCAGCATAAGCCATCATCTGCAGATCAATCACGTTTTCATCGGAAAGAACACTGGAATAGCCTCGCACCGAAGTAATCACATTTTTCTGAATGTTAAGTTTGGCAGCCAGCTCATCGCGCAGGGCATTGGCGCCATGGACGATGATAAACGGTTCTTCCTGTTCGGCAAGATCAGCAATGATGCCTTTGATATTGATTTCACTGCCGCCGCCAATTTTAATAATCATCATAATTCGTACACCTTTGTTGTATAGTTTGGGATTTTATGCCAATCGGATTCATCTGCATAAGGCTCTGAGCATAGAAGCAAGCAATCACCGGTTTTTTTATAATGTATGGTAAAATAGTCAACAGCTTCATTGAATCCCGAAGAGACATAGACCTGCTTTTTATCCGACATGATAATATTTATCGCTCGCACATAAGTCGTTCGTTTGTTAATGATTTCAATTCCTTTTTTCAGTGCCGGTAACAGATCGCCCTTTTGAAAACGCAGTATATAATTAAAAATTTTTTCCGCGCCGATTCGTCCCTGCTCTTTAATTTTTACACCCTGCAATTCACCGTTGAAAATGTAAATAATGTCGTCCTTTTGAAATGGCATGTTATTTTCCACTTTAATGCCTTCGTCTCTGAAAGCGCTTCGGGCGTGGACGAGTAGCTGCGTTGTTTTGCCAAATTGTTCGAAATCATCTTCCCAGATCGGCTTTATATTTTTATAAATCTGCCAATCATGATTGACTAAATAGGCGCAACCCCATCCATGACCCTGGTATTCTTTGCTATGCTTTGCAATATGGGCGAATTGTCTGAGATGATCGACAATCGGAAATTCATTATGGGATTTTACAAGCAGCAGTCGGCACATACAGATTCTAAAAATTTTCGTGTTTACTTACAACAAAGCTAAAATTTGAAAATTGTATTTATACTCATTTAGGTTTAATTTTTCAGTATAAAAAAAGCATACTACAATACTGATTCCATCGCTAGGAGCGATGGAATCAGTATGAAATTTTTTACCTTAATAAATATAAAACACTTTTACTGTAAAAAAGGAATATTGGAAAGTTGGAATGATGGAATTTGGATGTTATTATGCTCTTGAAATTTCATTGTTCCATCATTCCAATATTCCGTCTCTTCATTAATTTGAAAGCTTTGACAAAATAATCATTAATGATGAATTGCTAAAGGCATGCTATATTGGATGTAATCCAGGAAATGTCAGACCAAGCGTCTCATCGAAACCATGCATAATGTTAAACGCCTGCACTGCCTGTCCTGCTGCGCCTTTCATCAAATTATCAATAGCACTAATGACAACCAGGCGGTTGGAATTTTCATCTTTCTCAAAGCCGATGTCACAAAAATTGGTGCCTGATAATAATTTAGGCTCTGGAAATCGATATACTCCCTCCTGATCTTTTACGATTCTAATGAATGGCTCCTGTCCGTATTCTTTGCGATATACTTTCCAGATATCCTTTTCTTCGAAATTTTCCTTCATGAACACATGACAGGTAGCAAGCACCCCACGAACCATTTCAATCGCCGTGGCGGAAAAGTGAACCTGGATATTCTTGCCAAAATTCAGTTCCTGTACAATTTCCTTAACGTGACGATGATTGGTCGGCATAAAGGAACGCACCGCTCCTGATCTCACTGGATGATGTGAGCCTTCGGTTATTTTATTTCCAGCCTCACTGGAGCCAACTTTCACTTCCACAACCATTCGGTCAGGCTCAACGAGATCATTTTTATACAACGGGTAGAGAGCAAGAATCGTAACCGTGGCGTTGCATCCGGCGCTGGAGATAAAATTGGTATTCTTCATTTCCTCACGATGCAATTCGGGAATTCCATACACAAAACCTTCCTTATTGCCAAGCCTGAAATCAGCGCTGAGATCAATAATCTTGTTAGCGATTGATTTAAAAGAATCCAGATGTCGGGACGATGATCCATGTGGCAAACAGGCAAACAGCACGTCGCACGTTTCCAATTCAGATTGGATGCAGAATTTTAATTGAGTAAGTTTCCGCAAATTGGGATGCGCACGTGAAAGTAACTTTCCAGCAAAGCGTTCCGAAGTCACCTGGCTTATCTCAGCATGCGGATGGAAAAGAAGCAATCGCAGCAACTCTCCACCGGCATAGCCTGATCCACCCACAATGGCTATTTTAAGCTTTTCCATATTTCTTCTCCAATCCAACATCGATCACATAATCGATGATCAATTTCGGAATATCAACACCGGTGGTGGCGATGCTGTTGCGGAATTCCATGGTGTAATTCACTTCATTGACGAGGTAGTCCCCATTGTTTTCAAATATATCGAGTGCGACGACCCCACCACCGACGGCACGTGCGGCTTCTACTGCGATGTCATTCAATTGTTTGGTGACGGGACAATTGGTAGCCACTCCTCCTCTGGCGGTATTGGTGATCCAGTGCTCGCTTTTTCTGTAAATTGCTGCGATACATTTATCACCAATGACAAAAGCTCGAATATCACGTCCCTTTTTAGGAAAATACTTTTGAATGTAAAAAATGGAATGATGATAGCTGCCTAAAATCGTCTTATGTTCCAAAATTGCTTCCGCTGCATCACGGTCATTGATTTTAGCCAGCAACCTGCCCCAGGATCCCACCGCAGGTTTGAGTACGACCGGGTAGCCCATTTGTTCAATTGACTCTAATGCCGACTCTTCGGTAAATGCAACACGTAATTCAGGCTGGGGAACGCTATGCTCAAATAATGCGATCGAGGTGAGCAGCTTGTCACCACAAACTGTGGCGACCTCCGACGTATTTACACAGTTTATTCCATAAGCCTCAAATAATCGCAATGCGTGTAATGCTCGAGAGTGGTTGATACATCGCTCAAGAACCACATCAATGCCGAAATTGTTTTTACCGAGATTGAAAGTGAGTTTCCGATCATCTACCATTTGAATTTCAACATTTTTCCGCTGCTGTAATTCTTTAAGCAAAAATTTTTCTTCGGGTCGAATAATTGAATGTAAAAATCCGAGTTTAACTTTCAAAATTAACCACCTTTCTTGTAGATTGTTCAGTCTTTTGTTTCTCTGTAACCCAGTGCACAATCATGGCGAGCTCTTCTAATTCGACAAACCTGCCGGTCCTGCCAATATGCTTAACTCTCAATAGCACTTCATTCATTAATTCTTTATCCAGGTTTTCGATACCGATTTGAGAGAGTGCATATTTCAGAGAAGATATTCCGGACATGTGATCGAGTGTTATCTCCATTTTCCTGCCAAAAGGCGCTGGATCAAGGCTCTGGTAATGTAACGGATTGACCTGCGCAGCGTGTGTATGCACACCAGCACAGTGCTTGAAGGCATTTTGTCCGGTTATCGGAAAATTAACCGGAATTGGTATTTGGGCAAATTTGCTCACCATCTGGTATAGTGGGACAAGTTGCTTTAAATCCCAAAATTTATGTTCACTTTTTAACTGGGAAAGCATTGCTATTAAGCTTGCCAGATCAACGATACCGGCACGCTCGCCCAGTCCCATTACAGATGCGTCGATGATTTCGGCACCTGCAAGATAACCATCGAGGGCATTCGCCAGGGCAAGTCCACGATCATTATGACAATGTACGGCAATGGATGGGTAAACATCGCAACTGGCAAGCGTATCCTTCAATCGTTTCACAAAATCATATATATTATTTTCACTGCGCGGCATCATAAAGCCGGTCGTATCCGCAATGCTGATAATATCAGCCCCAGCCTGAACCGATGCGACTGCAGCCTCGATGACATTTTGAAACTTTGAACGTACCGTATCTTCGGGCGTAAAACGAATGATCAAATCAGGATTTTGTCCTTTGGCATAAGCAATGACATCTGTTATCTGATTGATCGCAGAATTAAGATTGGTATTGAAGACAGATTGAAGCCGTTCGTCAGAAACGCAGTAAAAAATACCCAAAAATTTTACGCCGCATTCCAGGGCTAAATCGACATCTTTTCGCAACGAGCGCGAATGGGCACCAACTAACGATTCAAACGGCTGCTGTGCCAGATGTTTCACAGCGTCATAAATTTCCGTTCCAACAAATGGATGACCCGCTTCGATAAATTTTACACCCACTTTATTCAGTTGAAGTGCAATGGCAAGCTTGACATGCTCAGAAAAATAGACGCCAGGTGTCTGCTCACCTTCGCGAAGTGTTGTATCGAGAATTGAGACCATTATTCACCCCAATCCTCTTCCTCTTGCGGTGCTTCAGCCACAGTAAAAGGATTGACTCCTTTAACTTCAAGCTCTGAGCCGCAGTCAGGACATGTAGTCAATTCCCCAACGACTGTGTCATCGGCAAACGTTAATTCGGCTGCACATACCGGGCATTCTGTCATGATGTTATCTCCTCAAATTATTTTCGGTAAAAGGCTGAAAAAAAATATTTCCGCAAATATAAAAAAATATTTTTAAAAGTCAATATAAAAATTAAAATTTCTAATTAGTCAATCCTGGCATCAAATAATAAGAGGAAATTTGTCCGCTGTTTATATTTAAGTTACAATTATTAGACTTATTATTTCGTACAAAATTGTGCTTAAAAAATATCTTAAAGAGATTCCTTTAAATCAAATATTCGCAAGAAAGACAAATTTCCCTTGACATCATTTATAAAAAACATTATCTTAATAGTCTACTAAATTATTGAGGTAAACTAATCATTGGTAAGGGATGAGTTTACCAGGAGTTTAGTATTAAGGCAAAATGTTTTTGATGGGCACTTATCGTTTTTATTCAATATCGGCTTCAGGGTCTTATTAGGAAATATCGATTGGATGGATTACACCTTAAAAAGAATTAAATGGTGTAGTACAATTTTATGTTTTAATTTCTTCGAGGTCATTATGATAGATAGAACGAAAATTAAAAAATGCCCAATCTGTTTCAACACAAATATTGAACACAAACTGGGCGATCTTATGAGTAAACTAACAGGTATCACTCATGATGTTCCGCAAACGATCTGACATGATTGCGGAGAAATTTTTCTTGGGGCTGACAGCCTTGAAGTGATTCGCTCTTATGAATCGAAAGAAAAACAAAGTGTAAGTCATTTTACAAACTAAACTCCATTACCCTCGACTGCATCTTCGTCAGCCACTCCTTTTCATTCGCACCAATTTTAATCATAAAATTTAATAAAGACCAGCAATTTTAATTCTTGACATTTTAGGTAAAAAATGCTATTTTTTATTGTAAGGAGATTTACCTATGAGAATAATATCAAAATGAATTATTTCCAGAAAGAAGATATTTTACACTTTGTCATATCAGATGAAAAAGAGGCAAACAGCATATAACTGAGTCCCAATATCATTGCTGAACTCAATGAAGAAGGTGAATTAATTGGTATTGAAATATTAAACGCCAGTGCTTTTGTCCGTGACTCTATTTTGGAATCTGGTCAGGCTAAGTTATTACATTTGACAGAAAAAGCATTTGTTGTTGATTTAAAAACATCGTGTTAAATCTGTATAATTCATTTTTGTAAATAAGGCAGTATCAAAGGAATTAATTAACATATTAACAAGGAAAAGTTGGAGGTTTTATGGCTCAGAAATTTTTGTTGACGTTTCTGCTATGGATAGGATTTATTATTCCGAATATTATTCACGGTCAAACCGAAAAGTCCATGGCATCACAATTCGCAGTTCATATTTTCTCTTCTGCTAATTATATGGGCTATTTAGAGCCGTGTGGTTGAGGTTCCAGCCGCAGTGGTGGTCTGGCTCGGCGAGCCAGTTATATAAAACGGCATCGATCCTCAAATGAACACACACTCATCCTGGATAGTGGCGATATAATCGGCGGAAGAGGGAAGAAGGAACAATTAAAAAGTAAGTTTCTGTTTCAGACGCTTGCTAAATTAAAATATGATGCCATCAATCCCGGGGAACGCGATTTCATGCAGGGATTTAAGTTCCTGATGGATATGAAGGATAAATACGATCTTCCACTTATTTCCGCCAATGTTTTCTACGCGGATGATAAAAAGCATGTTTTTCCGCCATATATAATTATAGAACTGAAGGAATTTCAACATGGTGATACCTATATTCCTTCTATTCGAATTGGTATTCTGGGCGTCATGATGCAGCGACCTCAATTAACTTATGACGATGACGATCCGAAATTAATAGTTGGGGATCCAATCGAAGCCGCAAAAAAAGTTGTCTCTCAGATTAATAATAAGTGCGATTTTATTATCGGTCTCGTACATATTCCCTACATTCAGCTCACCAATTTTGTCCAATCAGTAAAGGATATTGATGTAATTATTATGGGTCATGATCCAGTGATGAGAATGCAGCCTCAAAAAATAGATAAGACGATTGTCATCGTTGGAGGAAATCGTGGGCAGTATGTTGGGGATTTAAGATTGGTTTTAAATGCCCAGAAACGAATTATAGATTACGAAGGTGAAGTATCAAATTTGGATAGCAAAATAAAAGATGATCCAGAGATGTCAAAACTGATTCAAGAATATAAAGAGCAGGAAATTACTTTAACCTATGAGATCAATCGAGAGCGTTATCGATCGATGGAGATGTACGTGGGAGCAAAGAAATGTAAAGAATGTCACGAGGAGCAATATGACCAGTGGAAAAAAACTCCCCATGCCAATGCATTTACTCGATTAGTGAAAGAAGGCGAACGAGATGATTTGAACTGCGCTCAGTGCCATACTACTGGATTTGCGCAATACAATGGCTACTACAACTATAAAGAAACGCCTGAGATGATCCAGGTTCAGTGCGAAGCATGTCATGGTATTGGAAAGTTGCATGTCCAGAGTGTGGAAAGAATTAAGTCCCAGAAACTTAACGCAGCGATTTTAGCGCCGATTTCTGAGGAGACCTGTATAACGTGTCATACCAAATCCCGTGATCCGAAGTTTGTTTATGAAAAAGATTTGAAGAAGGTGAAGCATTGAGTTACTCGAACCGCTGATTACGCTAATTAAGCGAATTTTTAGGCTCTTCAGTTTTTTTTTAAAATTTTCAACCACTAAGACACTAAGTGATAATGAAATTAATTGAACGACTAAGTACAACGTTTCATAATTCCTTGTAGGGTGGTTGATAAAAGGCTGACGCCTTAAATCCAATTTTCAAATTGTGTGGTGGGACATGGATTTAATCCGTAAGGATTTCACTTTGGAACCATCAAATACTTCTGAACCCTACAAGAACTTTTGAAATGGAGCACTAAGTTTAAATTAATATTCAAAATCCTTAACAAAAGAACTTTGTGACTCCTTTTATCTTTGAGTCTTTGTGATAATAAAAAATTCAGGGCAGGTATAATTTGAGGTTTGCATATATTTTTAATCCAAAGCTGGATGAAGAGCTATAATTAAAAATCCGGTTTCATCCGTCCAATCCATTAAATCAGCGTTCTATTTTCAAAATTTAAGATTAACAAATAATTGTATTGACTTTTGACTAAATTATTAGTATTATTTATTAGTTATGGAGAAAAAGGCGAGAAAATACTATCTTGAAACCTACGGCTGCCAGATGAATAAATATGACTCAGAACTGGTTGCTGGAATTTTAAATCAGTACGGTTATAGCGAAGCCATTTCGGAGCAGGAGTCGGATTTGATTCTGGTGAATACCTGTAGTGTGCGGCAACATGCAGAAAACAGGGTGTTTGGTAGGTTGGATGCATTGCGGCTTTTGAGGCAAAAACGTCCTGATTTGATTATCGGCGTTCTCGGTTGCATGGCAATACGATTGCAGGATGAATTGTTAAATCAGAAGCCGTTTGTCAATTTCGTATTAGGACCCGATAATTATCGTGTACTGCCAGATATTCTTTCAAAGTTGAATAACGGATCGAGTGAAAGTCAGCTTAAATTGGCAGAATTCGATAATCATGAAATTTATAGCGAGCTTTATCCCAATAGAACTTCTGGCGTTAGTGCCTGGGTCGCTATCATGCGTGGCTGTAATAATTTCTGCTCTTATTGTATTGTTCCTTATGTACGAGGTAGAGAGCGGAGCCGTCCCGCCAAAGATATCATTGAAGAGATTCAAAAATTAGTTCAGGAAAATTTTGTCGAAGTCACGCTTTTGGGACAGAATGTAAATTCTTATCTAGATGGTGATTATGATTTTGCTGATTTGATACAGATGGTTGCTGATGTGCCTGGGCTTGAGCGGATTCGATTTGCGACATCTCACCCCAAAGATTTATCGGAAAAATTAATTGATACCATTGCCAATCATTCAAAAATTTGCAATCATTTGCATTTACCCGTTCAATCAGGCTCAGATAAAATTTTGAAATTAATGAATCGAAAGTACACACGATCTCATTATTTAAATTTACTTGAATCTGCGAGGGAAAAAATTCCAGGGCTTGGATTATATACCGATATTATTGTTGGTTTCCCGGGCGAAATTGAAAAAGATTTTGAGGATACAGTAGATTTGG
>Ga0209636_10007548_pt1 | contig 11087 bp, 9 predicted proteins | sample DeeMarSWOR152_54_FD_187464 | JGI IMG/M metagenome (GOLD analysis project Ga0209636, IMG submission 187464) | Marine sediment microbial communities from White Oak River estuary, North Carolina - WOR-1-52-54 (SPAdes) (version 2) | ecosystem: Environmental > Aquatic > Marine > Intertidal zone >... | reverse complement strand
CGTTCGAAACCAGTACGGGGCAAATTTCTGCGCAAACCCCGCATCCGGTACACTTCTCGTCCACACACCTCGCAAGACGCCGGATAATCACCTCAAAGTTGCCAGCTGAGCCACGGACATCTTCTACTGCCGAGTAAGTTAATAGCGTGATGTTTGGGTGCCGTAAGCACTCAATCATTTTTGGGGCGAGTATACAGATCGAGCAATCCATGGTCGGAAACGTCTTGTCAAGTTGCGCCATTTTCCCTCCGATGCTGGGGATTTTATCCACCAAATAAACTCTTAGCCCGCGATTTGCCAAATCCAAGGACGCTTGAATACCGGCGACGCCGCCACCGATGACCAGTACAGATTTTTCCTTCAAAACAATCACCCGTTTACATAGGTTCATTAACTGGAATCTTTCCCTCTAAGGTAACGGTTGATTGAAGAAGCCGCCCTCTTGCTTGCTGCTATTGCCTCGATCACAGTTGCAGGCCCTGAAACCACATCTCCACCAGCGAATACACCGGGCATGCTTGTTTCTAGAGTAAGCGGATTAACCTTGACGGTGTTCCCCCGGGCAACTTCAATCTCCTGTGGAAGGAAAGAAACATCCGGCAATTCGCCGATAGCTAGAATTACAGCATCAAATTGCATCATGAACTCCGAACCCGCAATTGGTATCGGGCGCCTCCTTCCACTCTCATCGAGCTCTCCCAGTTTCATTCGAGTACACTCTAAAGCGACAACAGGTCCATCTCTACCTGAAATTTTCTTCGGCGCTAACAAGAAATGAATCTTCACGCCTTCTTTTTCCGCCTCTTTGACCTCCAAAGGATTTGCAGGCATCTCCTCTCTCGACCTTCTATATAGAATGCTTACCTCTTTGGCTCCGAGTCGGAGGATGGTTCTAGCGGCGTCCATAGCGACATTACCGCCACCTATAACAGCAACTCTTTCTCCCAGTTTGACCCTTTTACCTGTATTAATCGCTCTTAGGATATCAAGAGCGTTAGTAACACCTTCAAGTTCTTCGCCCTCGATGCGAAGCTCTCTGCTTTTGTGGGCTCCAACGGCGATAAATGTTGCCTTATACCCTTCTCGGAAAAGATCATCAATCGTTAAGTCTTTGCCAACCGTTACATCAGTCTTGATTTCCACCCCCAAATTGTTTAAAAAATGGATTTCAATATCGAGCACATTTTTGGGTAATCTAAATTCAGGGATACCCACTCTCATCATCCCGCCAGCCTCAGGTAGCGACTCAAAAACAGTTACTGGATATCCCAAATTAACTAAGCTATAAGCAGCTGTAAGCCCAGCGGGGCCGGAACCAATTATGGCTATTTTTTCCTTGCGCGTTTTGGGTGCAGGCACTATTTCTTCTTTCCTATAATCAGCAACGAAATTTTTGAGGATTTTGGTGATCAATTTTTCAACTTTACTGTGTTTAATCCCTTTTTCGGGAGGATGAAGATAGAGCCAACTATAGACCGCAGCGAGAGGGATTTCTTCCTTAATAAGTTTCAAAGCTTCCCAAAGTTTGTCCTCTGCGTCAGGTAGGTAACCTAGTTCAACAGCAAGCTCTCTTGTCGCAGAGAAGATCTCAGGTAAATTAATCCCTTGGGGGCACCTTCGATAACACTGATAGCAATGTGCGCACATCCAAAGTCCCATTTCATTTAAAACCTCATTTAAATCAAGAAACACCTTTTGGAGGAGAATCTTTGGATTGTAATACTTCGGAAATATCCAAGCAACGGGACAACTTGCTGTGCAAGTACTGCATTCGTAACAATATTTCACCTTCTCGGCATCAGGTGATGCCTTCAGAAGCTTTTTCGAGATCTGAACCATTTCTGTTCCCAATGATAAAGCCTCCACCGCATCACAGCTGTAATTGAAGCCAAAATATGCGCGTCTGGGCTAGGCTCTCACTTCCCATGTCGTCTCACTCGAAAACTGGTACGTAAAGTCCTTTCTCCATTCTCTCTTGAATCAAAGCTTCCCTCTTTTTGTTCTTAGAGCTAACAGTCCTTCTCACCTCATCTAAATCCACTTCATCCCATATCTCAAGGTAACCTTCCCTTACGGCTTCCTCAAACAATTTCATGCCCTTTTCTGTCCTCACTATGATGGTAGTCCAGCCTTCTTCACTGCCAAGGCTACCACAGGAGATGTCGGAGAACCTGCATGTTAAGTTTGAGCACAACAAGCATGAATCGACCATGCAGCGGTGGAGCTCTTTTACCCGCATCTTGTGCATGGTGCCGTCCTTCATCCAGACAGAGACTTTTCCCTTCTCTATTCTGACCTTTACAACTTCAGACATTGATATCCCGAGTTTCGACTCTATTTCCTCCTTGAGACAATCGTGAGGAAAGCTTTCGTAACAGAACAAACCGATCAAGGTCAAATCTACGCGCGCAAGCTCCATCTTCATCACTTCAAGTTTTCTTGCGCCTGTTATGTGGCAACCTAAGCCCACTAACGCCAGCTTGCGATTTTTCTGTCTTAAAGCTTCCCCGAATTTTGGCATCAATTCATTTCTCGAATACTTCGACCCAGCGCTTCTCAAGAGATCTTCTCTAGTCTTTGCTAATATCGGAGTCGCAGCCCAGTTTTGTGCTTTTTCTGCGACGATTGCACCATCTATATACTTTTTATCTAGGGCGAATGTCAGAAGGGAGGTTACTGCGCCACCGTCTTGTGCTCTATTCAATATGTCTTTAGAAGTGGATCTTGCCTTCACGATTTTCTTGTAGCATCCAAGCTCCGGGTCACTCTTAACGTCTCCGAAGACCTTCTTCTCGAGATCAGGTATAGAAAAGGAGATGTTCGGACAAATATTATAGCAAAGGCTACACCTAATAGCCCCTTTCTCTAGTTCGCAACTCTTCCCTTCCTTGAGCACTGGTCCCTTTTCGTCCATAACAAGTCTGTCACAGAAGGCTAAACAAGAGCCGCAGTGGGAGCATAGTCCTGAATCTATCACAAGCCTCTTCAGTTCCTCAAATCCTTTACCTTTCTCCATCAAAGGGACAAAAGTTTCGATCGTCAATTTTCTATCTCCTTCAAACTCTCCAATACCACAGTTGATAGGTCTGCTATCCGTATGGGATACTCAGGCTCGGATTCATCATTCTGTAGACACTTTAAGTGAATTTGAGACTTTGGACACGACGTTACGAGAGTTTTCGCGCCTGTTTTTAAAGCTTCCTTCATTAATCTCCTTCTGATTTCTTTGCTTTCATCATTACAGTTTATGAACGCTGAAATACCGCAGCAAAGAGATTCTTCCCTGTTCTTTGCCATCTCTCTTACCTCGTATCCAGCTGCCTTTAACAATTTTCTCGGGGGGTCGTAGACCTTCATGTATCTACCCAACCTGCAGGAGTCATGGAAAGTTACATCATCTCCATTGCCCATAAACTGTAGTTTATTAATACTTTCCGTGAGGAGTTCAGATATATGTACTACATTCAAGTTTATCCCCAACTTTTCTTTATAATCTACCGCCAATGTCCTATAACATTCAGGGCAGCTCACGACTATTCGCTTATATCGCCTTAGGAATGATTCATTGTATCTTCCTAGCTTCTCGAAGACGTCCTGATGACCCCTCCAAAGGAAGTCGTGACCACAACATTTTTCTTGATCTTCCACGGCAGGCTCTATTCCAATGGCATTGAGAAGTTTGATACTATTATCGGCTATCGCTAATCCCTCAAAGCCTAGGTCGTCTTTGAAAATCACATCCATATACGGAAGGCAACCTGTAAAATATAGAGTATCACTATGATCATTGGTTTGAATTCCTTCTCCTAAGAGGTTTCTTCTTCTTGGTTTTATCGCCTCGTGTTTCATGATATTGTACAATGGCCCAAACAGGCCTTCGTGTGATGGGCTGCAGAGGACTCCTTGCTTTAACATTTGGGTTCTCAAATTTCTAACCAGATCTAGAAAGTCAACATCCATTGGGCACTTTACTTCGCAAGTACCGCATGTTAGACAATTCCAGAGGACGCCCGATGATACGATTTCTGATGCACGCCCTATGTTTACACTCATGAGAATTCTCCTTGGTGAAAAATCTCTTCTCACTTTAACTACCGGGCAGCTTCCCGAACAAACCCCACATTGATAGCATCTTCCAATCGTTTCGGCTATTGTCTTTTCCATGGTATGCCCCATACTAATGTACCAAGAGAACCGTTACTTTCAACCTCTGAATATAAACATTCTTCTTTCTTAACTTTAACTGGGTTTTCTCTACTTGATACCAAGGAATTACAATAATCTAATTTTGAACAACAAAAACATGTAAGAACAATGGTATTTCAACGATGAGATACACACGCGCATTTAACATTCAAGCAGTCAAAGCAGAGACCTTCTGTTAGCTGTAGTTGTATCAACAGGGTAGTCTACGTTAAGAAAAAAAATTGCATTTTGCAATGCGCCTAACGGATGTAAACGATAATAAAAGCGATAAGGTCTACAATTCTTAAAATTAAGCTGAAATACCCAAGGACTGCGGAAACAGTAAGTATTGTGCAAAATCACGCGCACATTTTATAGAAATAAGATAAATATCGTGTTCTTTAAATATTCTCTGCGCACGGAAATAAACTTCGCCCCCGCTAATTTTTCTCTCGCAATCTCTTCGCTCTTTCTAGAAGGTCGTCACGTCTTGTTAAGAGTTTGTCAAACTGGTCGTCGTTAATTTTGCCCTCAATGAAGTATTTTGAAACTGATTTTGACAGATTCTCTATCTCTCGACTGAACTTCTGGAAGTCAGAGGAGTAGTGATCATACAGATTTACCATGCTTTTGTAAAGGCGATAGTATGTTTTCTGTTTGCTCCACATCTTTTTTCCTTGAAAGATTGCGTAAAAAGCTACTATTGCCGTTCCAAGGGCCACCCAGATTTCAGGTTCAGTTGCCCAACGTCCAATGTTTTCAAGAAGAATCTCTGTCAAATCTTTTACAGGTGGACCGCTTGTCACATGGATTGACGGAGGGTATCTGTCGCCTTCACTGAGGGTAAACATTGCAATGTTGTCACAGCAGGTTGAAATGTTTGAAGGTGAAGTAATCCTTACTTCACTCTCTGAGGGCATGGAAATGTTGATGGATCGATGGACATTGTGGATTTGACCTAAGCATTGAGGAGAAATCCCAAGGGAAAGTGAGTACGTCTCCTTTGATCTGGACAGGAGATTAGCTGGTGCTTTGAAGTGTATCTTGTAGTGTCTGTTGTCTGGCCCGTAATCTTCATACAGTTGCAGGATTTCTAAGTCGCCAAGGTAAATGGTTGTCAAATCAAAGCCTGCAAAGAGAGGTTTTGGCAGCTTTTCCCTTGCGATCCCTATCTCTCTCGGACTACTAGCAGTGTCCAAAAAGTATCCTGGGATGTTGGTGATTTGGCATGATATTTCCACGAAAGTTATGGAGGTGTTGGAATCATACGTAATTACTACTCGGGTTTTGTTTAACGAAATGCCAAGCCAATCGCCAGATATGCCCCAAGAGTATACTAACCACCAATTCGGATCGTTGTGCAAGTGTGATCCGAAATCATCGAACGAAGAATATATGAATCCTTCTTTCCCAAGACTTGCATTTACAGCTGTCCAGTTGAAACTTTCAGAGAAAGTAGCAAAAATGTAATTTCCGGATTTCACGAGAATTTGGCGACTATGAGCTTCACGCCATCTCCCGTCAGATATCCAAGTAGGTGGTTCAGGATGAACCCCCTTTTCTAACCATTCAATTTTGTCCAATGTAGGGGTTACAATATCATAAATCTCCCAAACTTGACTGTTTCCTGACGAAGAAAATGCCAAAGGAGATATCATGGTTTGAGAACAGCATGAACAGTTAAAAAACTCAACAAGAGCCACAGAAATGACCGCCGCTACAATCATTTTGGAAAGTTGGCTTTTCATTGGCTAACCCAAATACGTACGCATCATCTATCATGTGGATGTTTTTGTTTTTATGATTTGTGCCAGCGAGCTCTTCGAACTTAGCCTGCCTCTCAGTTCTCCACAGCCTCTCTGTTAGAAGATGCATTTTTCAGCTACAACTATTGTTGATGTGTGTGCATGTGGAATTTTTAGGGAACCTTTGAAAGAACAGTTGAGAAGTACGTGCTATGTTGAATTTTGACGCTAGTATGTTAAAGGTAACTTTAAATCTACGTATTTTTCTGCTAAGTAGCCAATGAAATGATACTGTAAAAGTTAGCCTTAAACCAGTCTATTTTAAGAAATCAACAATTTATATTATGTCTGGAAACTGGTGGGAAAGTGAAGTTCATTAAAAACCTCTCCGATTTAATTGATATGGCTATAAAGACAAGCCCTACGGAGTTTCTTAAGCTAGTGGAGGAAGCCACTCAGTTGTTGGCTAACGAAAGCGATCGAATTGGAAGGCTGCGTATAACCGGCAGGCTCGTTGAAGTGCCACCAACAGGTGAAGCAATTATCGTTGGAGACATACACGGAGACCTAGAAAGCCTCACGCACATTTTGGAAAACAGCAACTTTATGCAGAAGACGAAGGACAGCGAAGACATTTTATTAATTTTTCTTGGCGACTATGGAGATCGAGGCTTCTACTCACCTGAAGTTTATTATGTCGTTTTGAAGCTTAAGGAGTTGTTTCCCGAGCACGTTGTCTTGATGAGGGGAAACCATGAAGGCCCTGATGACCTCCTTGCCTCTCCACACGATCTGCCACTTCATTTGAACAGAAAATTCGGCGAGAAGAGCTCAGAGGCTTATTTAAAGCTACGTGAGCTTTTCAACCACCTATACACCGCTGTGCTTATAGATGAAAGATATATTTTGCTTCACGGCGGAGCTCCAAGCCAAGCCTCCACAATAAATGACATTGCCTACGCCCATGAGAAACATCCACGTGAACGTCATCTTGAGGAAATCTTGTGGAGCGATCCTTGGGAGGGCATAAAGGGAACGTATGCTTCCCCTAGAGGAGCTGGAAGACTTTTCGGTGAAAACGTCACAGATAGGCTTCTAAAAATGCTTGGCGTTAAAGCGTTGATTCGGGGGCATGAACAAAGTGAAGAGGGATTTAAAACAAACCATAGTGGAAAGGTTTTAACGCTATTCTCGAGAAGAGGCCCGCCCTACCATAATGATTACGGAGCTTACTTACATCTAGACATCTCCCTGAAAGTGGAAAAGGCAAAACAACTTCTACAAGGTATCCGTAAATTCTAGACTTAGCCGCTCTTCTTGAGAGCAGAAAACAATTAGTGAGGCTATAGCGTATTCTTCAGTCAACAAGGCTAATGCCCGAGGGATAAGTTTGAAAATGGGAATCATCACGAGAAACGAAAATGGCTGGTGTTCCACTCAACTGCGAGAGGCTATGGGAAAAAGGAACATAACACCCGTATGTTTCAACTATCGTCAACTCGTTGCACGGGTGAAATACAAGCCTGACGCTTCTGTAGGCGAAACTAACGTTTTTCAAGACTTAAGTGTCCTGATTACACGTCCGATTGGACGGGGTTCCCTGGAAGAAATCATTTTTAGGATGGACCTTCTTCATAGGCTTGAACGTTTAGGAATGTTGATAATAAACCCGCCTTTGTCTATCGAGCGTTCAGTGGACAAATATTGTGCCCTTGCCTTCTTGGAGGAGCATGGATTGCCGGTTCCGCGTACGGCGGTAACTGAAAGTCATGAAGAAGCTTTGAAATGTTTCCACGAGTTGGGCGGAGATGTCATTATAAAGCCTTTGTTCGGGTCGAGAGGAGTTGGCTCCACCAGAATTTCTGATCCAGACGTAGCCGCAAGGGTTTTCAGAACGATTTCCTTCCATCACGGCGTCCTTTACCTCCAAGAATTTATCCCTCACGGAGTTTCCGACATCCGCGCGTTTGTTGTGGGCGATCGGGTCACAGCTTCTATGCATCGAATAGCAGAAAGTTGGAAAACTAACGTGAGCCTCGGCGCAAAACCAGTGTCAGTCAACCTCGATGAGGAACTAGAGAATCTTGCTGTGAAAGCAGCTGAGGTTATTGGTTGTAAGGTGACTGGTGTTGATATCTTGGAAGGGCCGAAAGGTCCGATAGTGGTTGAACTGAACAGTCAGCCTGGATGGAGAGGCTTACAATCAGTTACAAAAATAAACATCGCCGACGAAATTGTTGGATATACCCTCTCTGAATTGAAGGCTTAGGAGACTTTGAGATGCGGAAGATTCAAATTTCGCGAATAGATGTTTCCACCCAAATCCTTGAGCAAAAAACAGACTTCGTAGCAGAGGAGGCTCCTCTTCACATATTTCTAAACCAAACCCACTACGTAACTATCCTCTGCTCTCCCAATCAGTTAGAGGAACTGGCGATAGGACATCTCCTCTCAGAAGGAATCTTAAAGTCAACAGATGAAATACAGGAAACACGCTTAGAAAAAGATGGAAAATGTCTGGTGAGGTTAAAGCCTAACATTGACGCTGAAAAACGAATTTCTATTTCGCAGCCCTTCGCACGTTTAATTGTTTCAGCCTGTGGCTCCCCAGACTATTGGCCCCTCTCAAAACTCATCGACAGACTCAGTCTTGTCAAATTGAACTTGGGTTTAACCGTGAAAGCAAAAGTCATTTCGGAGTCGGTGAGGCAACTCAACACACTCGCTGAAAGGTTTAGGAAGACAGGTGGAGTTCACGTAGCAGCACTATACTCCGCAAGCGGCGAATTAGCAGCCTTGTCAGAGGACGTGGGACGCCACAACGCTGTTGACAAAGTTGTCGGGGCTGGAACGGCGAAGAAATTGGATTTCGAAAACCTTTTTCTAGCCTTGAGTGGGCGGCTCACCGGCGACATTGTGTTGAAGGCGGCTCGAATGAGGATTCCTATGGTTGCTTCGATGGCGGCGGCCGTTAACTCTGGCGTGGAGGCTGCCCAACTCACGGGGGTAACTTTGATTGGCTTCATCAGGGGGAAACGAATGAACGTTTATACGTATCCAGAGAGGATTGCTTACGCCTCCCCAAAAGCCTTGCACTAACATGCCTGTTGAGAATGGTTTGGGCGCGGTTGTTGTTGAAAAATTCGGCTGTGATTCTTGCTGGCGGCTTCTCTAGAAGGTTTGGCCAAGATAAGGGGCTAATCGATTTGGCTGGTAAGCCCCTGGTTTTTCACGTTGTCGATAATGTATCTACAGTAGTTGACGAAACTGTGGTGGTTGTTAGTTCAAGCGTTCAAAAGGAGAGATTCGAAAGCCTGTTGGATCGTAGAGCGAACGTAGTTGTCGACAAACACGAAGCTCAAAGTCCTCTTATAGGAGCCTTAACTGGTTTCGAAAGTGCAGAAGGAGTGTATTCCCTGTTGTTGCCATGCGATACTCCCTTCCTTTCGATCCAGATAGCGCAGTTTCTCTTGGACATATGCGTCAACAGGAGTGCTGTTATCTCTAGATGGCCTAGCGGATACATCGAGCCCCTTCAAGCAGCCTATCACACAAAATCAGCTTTGACCGCGGCAAAAAAGGCGTTGGAACAGGGAAAGCTGGACTTGCGATCTATGATCGCCCGTTTAAGGGGAGTGCGATACGTTTCGACTGTCGTTCTTAGGCAAATGGATCCGAAGTTGTTGACTTTTTTTAACATTAACACACCTGTGGATCTGAAAAGAGCGGAATCTTTGTTGAAATAGCTGATTACCTATATGTGTGCCGGTCGTTGACATAGATTTTTAACATAAGAACATCTATTAATAAAAGAATATGTGTTGAGGATTTATGCCAAGATGCCTATTGTGCAAAGGACTTGTGTCTCTTTCCGAATTTTTTGAGAGTTATCTGTTAAAATTTCAATTGTATGATTGAAGAGTGAACATAGATCAGTTATGGGAATAGATGGAAAACGGTAAATTCTATTATATGCCTTAAGATAGATTTCAGTAAATGGTGTGTTTTACATGAACAGGGTTGAGGTAATAGGGGTAACGGGCTTGCCTATCATAAAAGAGGGTGACGACCTCGCCAAAATGATCTGCGAGGCAACGGAGAGGCAGGGAACCCCTATCCAAAACGGCGACATCATTGTAATTGCACATATTGTTGTTTCTCGGGCTGAGGGAAACGTTGTGAACCTTGACAACGTGATTCCGTCAGATTTTGCTAAGGCTTTCGCTCAGCGATTTAGCAAGGACCCAAACCTTGTTGAGGTTATTCTTCGAGAATCTAGGGGAATCGTCCGAATGGGTGACGGAAAACTCATTACAGAAACCAAGCATGGGCTTGTTTGCGCCAACTCTGGTGTTGATCGTTCTAATGTTCCTGGAAAGAGAAACGTGGCGCTCTTACCTAAGAATCCCGATCGCTCGGCGCAAGAGATACGGCGGAAAATAAGGAAACTAACCGGGAAGGATGTGGCAATCATAATTTCTGACACTCACGGGCGTCCGTTACGAGAAGGAGAAATCAACATAGCCATAGGAGTCGCTGGAATCAATCCCATTCGAGATCGAAGAAGAGAAAAGGACTTGTTTGGATACACTTTAAAGATTAAAAGAACCACTATCGCCGATGAGTTATCTTCCGCTGCTGAACTAGTCATTGGACAAGCAGATGAAGGAATTCCCGTGGCCATAATACGAGGATACCAGTATCCAAAGTCTGAAAGGGCAAAGGCAACCGACCTGACAAGACCACGAGAAAAAGATTTGTTTATTTGATACGCTTACAGATAAACAGACATGGCTGTTGAAAGAAACATCTTGATCTCCATTCTGAAACTAACGAAAAGCGGGCCAATTGCAAAGGAGCTTGTCGCCAGAGACGCCAACGTTCCCACTCAGGTCACCGACGAATTCCTGAAAAAGTTTCGCGACGCCGAACTCATCAAATGGAAGAATAAGACCATCGAAGCATCTTCGAATCAACGCGCCAAAATCGCCATTCACGCCATCAAGTCAGGAGCAGATTTTGAAAGGGTATGCAGAGTTCTTGAATGGATTGAATTTGAAAACCTTGCAGCCACAGCCTTCGAAGCCAACAACTTCGCCGTCAAAAGGCGCTTCCGGTTTAAATGGGCTCAAAGAAGGTGGGAAATCGACGTTCTTG
>Ga0209636_10007547_pt1 | contig 11087 bp, 8 predicted proteins | sample DeeMarSWOR152_54_FD_187464 | JGI IMG/M metagenome (GOLD analysis project Ga0209636, IMG submission 187464) | Marine sediment microbial communities from White Oak River estuary, North Carolina - WOR-1-52-54 (SPAdes) (version 2) | ecosystem: Environmental > Aquatic > Marine > Intertidal zone >... | reverse complement strand
ATATTTTCCACCCACCTCATTATTTGATGGTTTAACAAAAACATTAACAGAAGTGGCCTTTACTTTATCATTCATAAGACTTATGAATTCATTGCCTGTTTCCTTGCTAATAGAAATCACATCAGGATCTATAATCACTAACCAATTCTTTGGGGCATCCTTAACTTCTAATTTTAAGTCATAGGGTTCATTTTCAGAATTCCAAAGAAGAATTGTAAATTTTGCTGATTCATCATGATTTATTTTAACAAAATCATTTTTCACAACGCTTCCTAAGTTTATTGCATACACTTCTGATGCCAACAGGGCAAAAATAAAAATTGATATTATGCTAAGGACTTTCACCATTTCTAACACCAGTTATGTAAATCGTTCCATTATAGATACCAGCATATACTGGAGGAACATTTATCCAGTACCATAATGTCATATTCATATTTTCTGGAACATTTAATTTGACAGCCTCATTTGTATTGGTTAAATTGAAAGAACTCTCATAATCGTTGGTTGTATTACTCCACGTTACATTGTCAACCCCTATCAAAGACTTGTAAGTATTGTTAACTAAGTTCGTTCCTTTTATGTAAAAATCTAAATTGCAACTCCCGTAATTAACACTGATATTATATTTTTTATTTTCATTTCCTTGAGCAGCTTTTTCAGTATCGCCAGGATTTAAATCACCAAAATGTACAGATTTATTAATTATGGTGAAATCTACAGTGCAATCTATTATATTAATACTGGAATTTTGTGTGAAATTTTGCTTTATTTCTGGAAACGAAGAATTGAATAAAACACCAATTTTATGATATGTATTTATATTGCCTGTAGCATTAACGGTCCAGTTAAGCTGACAAGATTGATCTTTGTAAAGAATACCACAAGATTTCTTAGCATTTGCTGGACTTTCCTGAATATAAAATGGTTTATCACCAATTGTAATATTTATAGCGATATCAGGATTTTCTGAGCTAAGATTGTACATTGAAGTTCCAAATACTTCTCCACAAGGTCCACCCCTACAAGTAATTGTTACATTTATGTAAAAGGTTCGATTTTGTACAACATTTGTAAGTCCTGATGAGTCAGGATTTATTATTTCAACTTCAAGATATGCTGGCTGATAACCAACATAATACTGAACATAATCTTCTTTCAATAATCCAGCGTCAGAATCTGATGTCGAGCTTATCCTTATTCTAACTATGTTGTCAGATGAGTTATAATATGTTGGATTTTCCGTCATATTACACCACCATTGGGTTGGTGTATAAGCAGACACAGGGCCAGAATCACACCCAACCGAGGTCCATTCAGATGCTGACCAATTGTATATTTGCAAGCTATAAACATCAGAGACATTAGTTGTAAAATTTATGGTTACATTAATGAAGTTTAAATTCCCCAGTGCTATTTCAGAAGAATTATGCCAAACTTCAACTCTGTAATTACCGTTTAATTGCTCTTCAATATCATAAGTTAACCCCTCACCCAAAAAATTCAAATCATTATAATCACCTGATGGTGTTCCGCCATATACGATGTAAGGAGTTCCTGACTGATTGTATTGAAGAACAGGGTCTAAATTTGAATTAGAAAAATCAGCAAATACTAATTTATTTAAAAAAATTGTTACAAAAACTATTAAGATCGAGAAAAAAATTAATCTCAATGAAAAAGAATTACTCATCATAGAACATCTCTACTAAAGAATTTCTTTTCGCTTCTTCCAAAGATTCCTTTGATTCTATCTATGATACCGGGTGCTCTATACTCAGTTCCTAAAAGTCTAGCAGCAATTTTAAAGAAAGCTTTAGCAGAAGAAGAATTTTGTCTATCAAAAGTTACCAAGGTTTTCCTGTTAGCACTTTCTAATATATTCTCATCTTCAGGAACAACCCCAACAATAGGTAATTCCGTAAATTGTGTTACCTCATCGTTTGTTATTTCATATTTTTTGTTCTTAACTCTGTTGACCACTATTCCCAAGGGTACTGGTTTGGATTCTAAGGAATTAATTATTTGACAACACTTTACCACATCAACTAGAGATGGAATATTTGGATTAGCGACAAATAAAACTTCATCACTGGATTGTAATGCTGTCAATGCTTCTTTCCCTAAACCTGGAGCAGAATCTAAAAGAACTATATCATAGTCATGGAAAACTTCTTTTAACCTTTGCTTCAAGTTGTTAACATTAATATCAACCAAATCGCTGAGATCCAAGGACGCTGGAATAACTCTCAATCCAGATGAATGTATATACATAGTCTCTTCTAGACTTATCTCATCTCTCAAAAAATGATTTAAAGTTCTTGGATATGAAAATATTCCAAAATATAAACCTAAATGTGAGGTGGTAAAGTTAAAGTCAACAACAGCAACTTTTTTATAAAATTTTCTTAGAGCCACCCCAAGATTTGATGCTACAACAGTTTTTCCAACACCGCCCTTTCCTGAGCAAACATTAATTATTCTTACCATTAAAATCACCTACCAATTTTTTGGTTAATTTTTTCAAGGCATTCGGAAACACAGAAGAAATTAACTTATCATAATTTTCTTTACTCTCGGTTTTGCTAATTTTTATATCTTTTCTCTTTAGATAGCCCTTTACGCTAAAAAGGAACCTTCTGATTTCTCCCCTGTCTGTTCTCGGATTTCTAACCCTTAACTTTTTTACTATAATCGCCATAGAAAAACAAAATACCGCAAATAATATTATGTAAATGACCTCTATACCCAATTCAGGTAAAACAATGAATCCTGTGGGTGGGAGGGGTTCAGGAGTTACAGTTTCAGTGATTTCCCCTGTTATTGAAAAGCCAAATATTTTTTCTTCTGTTACATAATCATTTGAAACCATTAAGCTAGCACTTGATGTTCCAGCCCCAGCATTAGATGGGATAAAGAAATTTATGATTAATTTTTTATCTTCCCCCACCTTTAACCTTTCTATTTCAGAAATGACATCATAATAACTCTCAGGTATTCCAGTTAGAGATATTTCTAAATCATAGAGATTTGCTTGTCCAGTGTTCTTTAAACTAAATTCCTGAGTGAGATTTTCTCCTTGTTTTATTTTTATTGTATCAGGAAATGTTATGCTAATGATTTTGCTTGAAACCACTTCCAAATTTTTCTTAGCACTATAATCCAAGTAAGGATATTTCTCGATATTTAAGAATACGCTATAATTACCTTCCTTTTCAGGGGAGTCAAACTCTATTAAAAATATCCCATTGTTGTCTGTAATTGCACCATAAGCTCCCTCACCTTGAACGATTAATTCTACAGTAGCATTTTCAACAGTTTTCAAATTCACATCTTTAACTATTCCACTTACCTTTACCTTGTCTTCAAGATAATATTTATTTTTGTCAAAACTAAAATCAATAAACAAATTTCTTCTTATCCCAATAGAAAATGCAGACAATTCTGTTAATTCTACTTTCATTAAGTTTCTTACAGTATCAATTTCTCCGCCAACCTCTTCCCATTCCCCATTACATATTCTAATTCCAGAATTCCAGTTTGAACACTTGAAAACCTTTAATACAGTCTCATCCACAACATTTTTTTCTTCATATTCCATCTCTATTGTAGCTTTGGAAAATGTCAATGCCACTTCATAGTCAAACAACCCAGCATTTTTTATACCAGGAACATCAAAACTTGAAGAATAAAAATATTTTATAGGATCATTAAAGATGTTAACTATACAACTTTCTAAATAAAGGGTGGAATCAGGGAATACAACCTTAATGTCATAGGTGTCAGGAGGTAAAGATCCTGAATAGGAACCACTAGAATCTGTTGTTAGCTTAAGTTTTTCTATATTGCTGTAAAGAAAACTTATTTTTGTACTTATTCCCTTGTTATCGCTGTCAACTATTTTTCCTTCTATAGGAACAACATAAGATACTGTTATGCTATCCGAATAAGAATAGCCTTTATAATCAAGAATGGCTTTTAATTCATATTTTCCATATGCAACATTTGGTGCTTTAAACTTAACATTAAATCCCCCATCGTATTTCTCTATGCTGGTTATATCGACTTCAATAGAACTTATTTCAACTTCTAAATTGTTTTCATTCAAAGTTATAATGTTTCCCCTATCTTTAGCCTCTAGCTTTACTGTTATATCATCATTATACTTGATCCATTCTTTATTTATGCTAATAATATCAAGTTCAATCTCACTCTTCACCTCTATAGAATCACTGTAAGTCACACTTACAGTATCGTAAAAAGCAGTAACATCTAAATCATAAATACCTGAAGATGCTGGAGAATTTATTTTTAATATCCACCCCTTTCCTATTTCATACGGTGGATCCATTAACAAACTTTTAGATTGACCATCAATTTTTACATCAAAAGTAACATTCGAATAGATATCAGCAGTATTCTTTTTGACAACAAAATAAATTTCTATCTCGTCTCCAACATAGATGGGGTCAGGATTAATATCAGTAATATAGCCAGTAAGTTTTGAAACCTGAAAACTTGAAGAAGTGCTTGTTGAATTGCTGACATTATTTACACAAAATATATTTACATTATAAGTTCCAGTCTTATACAGATAGTTTTTGTCAACTTTTTTGCTCCAAAAAACACTATAATTATTAAAGTGTTGAGTGGGAAGAATTATATCAGGCCCACTTATATCAGCATAAACTTGTTTTATTGATTTGTTTTCATTATCTGAACAATTTACTGAAATAGAGACATCTTCTCCTAACCAAGCACTTGAAGGTTGGATAGAGACACTTTCAATAACAGGTAAAGCTAAAACTATTGGCATCATAAATAGGAAAAATAAAATTATTGATACTATCATTTTTTTCATTTTTTATACCTCTCTTTTACTATGTAGACATTGGATTTACCAACCCTGTGAAATTCTAATTTGCCCTGGTTTTTTAAGGCTTCCAGATAACCGGTAGCAACATCTCTCCTTATTTTCAATTCCTTAGCAACCTGAGAAACAGACATTAACCTATTGCTGAGCAATTCTAAGATTTTTTTCTCAAAATCGTTTGATGTTAATTCTTTGTCTGCCATAGAATTACCATATTGCAGCTATATTGAATATATATCAAACCTATATATAAATCTTATTAATACAATATTGCAGCAATATTGATGAGAAAGTGCTAAGAAAAGCGCCAAGAAAGGAGCATTTTAAGACTGTCTATAACATAGTAAATAAAACCTGCTACACCAGTCTTTTTTTCCAGTTTCAAGGTTTCTTCTTTGTAGTATTTGCCTTCATTTGATACAATTGCTAATTTTAGGTCCTTTGGACCCCACACGGTTGGAAAATAATGAATTACTACAAGTTTTGTTTCATTCTTTTTCATTGAAAATAATTTTTCTTGTTCAAAAATCCATCCTGGAGTATATTTGTAAGGAATTACAATCACATTATCTACATCCTCCTTGGAATACAGATCAAATATGATAAAATCATTATAAGTTCTGAATTCTCTTATTTCAAAAACATCCTCAGGCATTACAGATTCTTTAACCTCAAAATCAGTTTCCTTGTATTCTAAAATTTCATTGCCAAAATATACCTTCATCTTAAAATCAAAATTCCCTTTGGAGCCAGAAAACCAGTATATTTCAAAATTTTCTTTGTCGCCAGGCATTAAAACCTTTTCTTTGCCCCATCCTGCAAAAATTAAATCAGATTCATTTAGAATATCAACCCTTATTCTAGCTTTGTAGGCAATACTCCCTGTATTATAGAACTCTGGTGAAAACCTTAAAACATTTGAAGAGTCATCAAGAAATAAAGAGGTCATATCAATTTTCATCTCTTCTGCTGTTTTAACGTCTATTGCTGTGGCGTATACAGCCTTAGCAAAAAGTAAAAAGCACAATGAAAATATCAAAATTTTTTCCATTATATCCATTCTAAAATTGGGTACAAAAACTTATATTTGGGTTTTTTTGCAACCACATCTATCTCGCCAGAATAGTTTCCAATAAGGTTGCCCGTATTTAAATAAATCATAACAGTTAGATTTTCGTTCTCATGTATTATGAAATCATTATCACTGAAACTAACCAAAGGTGATATATCACCATAAACTTTAAAACTTATTTTTCCAGCCTTTTCTTTTGTATTAAATAATTCAATCTGTCTCTTTACAGAGCTCCCTCCAGTAGGAACTATTCCAAAATTTAAATTCCAAGGATCTACTACCACCCCTATTAAACCCCCCTCTTCTAAAAATTTGGTTGATGTTATCTCTACTTTTGTAGGATATTTTGTTACTTCGTAATCGAAAAACAAATCAGAATTTGTTATGAAAGTCATGTTTTCTACAATTTCTTTAGGTTCTATTTGAATTTTAGAGGGGAGTATTAATAAGATAATGATTGTAACTAAGATGAACAAAAATGTTTTCGTTTTCATCTAACTCGCCTATAAATTATTATTGATATTACGATTATGATGGCTATTATTATGGGCCAAATAGGCATGTATTCTATTTTTTCCATTTCAGTTGGAATTTCATACAATGTAATAGTAGAATTTTTAGATACAGAGCCAGTAATATAAGTAACATTAGTAAAAACACTATAATCGCCCAAATAAAGGCCTGTTACTGGCAAAAGTGTTTTAAGAATCGTGGTCTCCTTAGGTCTAACAAGAGCCTTAGAAGAAAAAGACTCTGTTACTAAATTCCCATCTTTATCATATATTTCTTGATAGGCTCTAGCAGTTATTGTATCAGTTCCTATATTTTGAAAATAATTACTTATAATCAAATTGTGACCATCAAAATCCCCGACAGTTGAATCTAAAATTATGCCCTTTCTTAAGGCAATTCCAGGAACTTTGAACATGACAGTAACAGTTGTTATTGGAACGATTTGGGTCCCAGCCTGACCTCCTGCACCAGGAGGGACAGTTGGTATAGGTTTTATATTTATTATATGATATCCTGGTTCTGCATTATTTGGAACATCTAATATGAAACTTATTTCTTTTGAACCTCTTATTGGTGTGACAACTCCTTCTAGGTCTTCACTTATTTTAAGTTCTACAGGATTGGCAAAGAACCCTATCCAAGAAGCCACGTCTTGCTCTGAATAATTAAAAATGCGATCTTTATATCTTAGGTCAAAGAAATCTATATTGCCGTTTTCTGGATTTAAATGAACTAGTAAAGAGACTTTTGATGATGTTAATATATCAAAACTTGCTACTTTTGCTGAACCCATCTCTATTTCCCCAAGATCTAAGATGGGAGGAGATACACCAACAGAAATTCCTCCTTGTGCAAGAGAGAGATGGAGGAAAATCATAAAAAACAGGAAAGAAAACACAAATAAGGAGCAAACTTTCATACCTAAATTTATTTCTTATAAAAATAAATAACCTTTATATAACAGTTTTAATAAACTAATATCATAAAATTGAAAGGTGGAATATGAGACCAGAGTTATTTTCCTTAGGAATTATTTTAACCCTTATAACAATTTTGACATTCTCAGTTCTAGTAACAGCAGCTGCTGATACTCAGGATATAACAGTTAATGTAACACAATACTCAGAGATAACTGTATATCCATCTACCCTAAACTGGACTCAAATCCCAGTTGGACATGCAGGTTCAGAGTATGGCGGTGTTAATAACACAACAATAATAAATACTGGTTCTGTTAATGTTTCAGGAATTTATTTAAGCGTAGATACTTTAGCAGACGAGTCTTCAAGACCCTACGGTACAGATGATGCATCGAATTATGCGGCTGGTGGGGTAATAACTATAAAAAATGAAACCAATTCAGGATTTTACTTTGCTGGTAGAATAGAGTGGAACTGGACAAAAGAAATAGCATTCAGTGATTTTTCAGCAGTGGAAGATGCAAATACAGATGTTGCTGCATGGGGTTACCTTAAGAATGCAACAAACGAATATGTTTGGGTAGTTGGAGCTAATAGTACTAATGGGAGATGTAATGAAACAGATGCTGAACTTGCTATAGAAACTGATCCAGATGATGGTACAACTCCAACAAGAACACCAACTGATACAGATATAACCTATGATAGCGGGGATGAGAATTATGGTTATTTTTTTGTTGGTGATAGGCTTCCGGTTAGATTTTCCTGTGTGGCAGTAGCTCAAGACTGTTCAAAAATTTACATTTATAAATATGACCAAACTGCTGGATTTAATTCCTGTGATGCAGCTTCCTACTTACATGCAGGTCAGTTAGCCCCAGGAAGTGATGTTATATTAAGGGTGGACGTTTGGATACCCAAAGGTATTCCATATGGAGACCTTAGTACAGCAACTGTAACAATAACAGCTGGTTAGTTTTTATTTTAGCTTCTTCTCTACTTTATTTAATTTATCTTCTAAACTCTTTTTCAATTTATTATAAGCTTTGATAGTTACCAGTCCTTCATTCCTTTCTCTTTCTAAGACCTCTAACATCCTTAATAATTTCTCTCTCTCATTTCTTAACTTGTCTTTACTAACTTCTTTTTTCTTTATCGATTCAACAACTCTGTTCAGAGGGAGTATATAAGGTCTTAGAATCGGCTTCAACTTCTTCTTCCTCCACAAATACACTATTACAAAAACAACTACTATTATAATAATAAGTAAAATGAAGACAACCCAAATAGGAATCCATAGGATTGGTTTAGGAACTTCCAATCCTCTTAGAATATCTCTAGCCTTTTTAATTAGATTTGCAGCATTTGATATCTTATCCATAGCCTCTTCAGGCTCATTATTTTTAATGTCATCCTCAGCCCCAGTAATCTGAGACTCTATTCTTTCAATAAATAATAAAACACTTGAAACATCTTTACCTTCTTTTTCAGCTATTTTAGTATCAACTTGTAAATCTAAAAGATCTTCCTTGAGTTTTTTAATTTCAATTTCTAAAAGATCTTTTATAGACTCGTAAACAGTTATTATTATTGATTTTTGATCATTAACAAGCCCAGAAGTTGCTAGCAATGATGCTCTGTATTCTCCTGGAATAACAGTTCTAGGTATGTTGAATTCTATTAAAAATACTGTTGATTCTTCAGGAGACAAAAGCCCATAACTTTCAGGAGTTATGTTGAACCATATAGAAGGCACCCCTAAAACAAAAAGATTTATATTGCTTAAGTCAACTAATCCATTGTTTTTAACAGTAGCGCTCTCTATTTTTGTGAACCCCCTTGCAGCAGTTATGTTATTGTTGTAATCACTTATCAAAATACTTGCAGATATTCTTTCTGTTGGCACTTCCCTGTAAATTGGTGCGAGTTGTGCTGCTGTGATTGGTATTGTTGGTGGTTCAGGGCGTGTTATACCTTCTTTTACAAGGAAAGAAGCATTAGCTATTATTGAGGGTTGAATATAATCAAAAGTAACCTTTACGCTTAATACGTATATTCCTAATGGTTGATTAGAAAAGACATAAGCATGTCTAGTGAAACTTTGGTTTGTTCCAGCTGGGGTGTAGACAGCTTCTGCAGCAGAGTAATAGCTTGTTGTTCCATCTAAATTAGTAACTTTATATTCAATAAAGACATCCTGGGAAACAGTACCTTTATTTTCTACTATCATTAAGAAATCGAAATAAGTCCCTTGTGGTACTTCGTATTCAAATGGCACTAATCTAACATCGTATGGTCCTCCTTGAGAGACCCTGAAAGATTTAAGTTTCATTGTATGGAATGTATCCTGGGTTGCGTTTATTACTGCCAAATACATACCAACAGCAGTACCAGCTCCCATGGCATGTGAATAAGTATAAAATCCTTCTGATTCTCTAGTCATTTCTGATAAGGTGGCAATAAAGTAAACATTGTCAGCAGGATCAAAAACAGTCAAATTCATATCATCTGGGTCTACAGGCCTACCTTCCCCATTATAAACCAAAATTCCAAATCTCATTATGTTATTAGGATACCAAGCCACAGCAGTTTCTAAATCAGCAAATAAACCAGTTACAGTCACTGTTCTTTGTTGAACTTCAAAGGTGCTGTTCCTTTGATGTATTATGATTTTGTTCACAATAGGGTCATAGAAACTGCTATTTGAAACAAGAGTATAATCTCCCGTGATTGCATCAGAGGTTAAACTAAAGCTAGGCATCGGAGAGACTATCCCCTCTTCATTAGTCTGCCTCTCAGTATAAAATGAGATATTGTTGCCAGAATCAAATATTTTAAATGTTACATTAATGTCTTCTTCTCCATAACCACTTATGTTTTTAGAACTATAATATATAGAGCCAGTATCTCCTTGTAAGTATTTATTAGTTAAAGTTGTTGATGTAATAACCAATTTCTTATAAATTGTAAGGTTTTTAGTTTCATTACCGAGGTTTCCAATCTTATCTTCAGCTCTAATAGTTACGTTGTAAAAACCTCTTAAGTTAGTATCTCCCATATAATCAGGATACTTGAAATACCAGTGAGTAAGACTTCCAGATTGACTAACAAAGGACATGTTGCTTTCATCTATTGTATCATCTGGTCTTTTGATAGTTATATTAACCCAAGATATTCCAGTAGTCGACATATCTGTTATATTGGCAAAAATTTCTACTGAGTTGTTCTGTTCAGTTTCATTTGGAACTATAGTGAAGTTTATTAAAGGAGGCAAATATGGAAGCAATGAAATATTTAAACCCATGCTGTCTGGATTGGCATTAGACTGAACAGCATCAACCAAATAGCTGGAATTATAGACGGCCTGTGGATAACCTGTTATGTTGTAAGTAACATTGAAAGTATAATTTTGCCACCCATTTACAGTAAAGTTCGTAACATTGGTATCTGTTTTATTTTGAACTATCGGTGTTATTGTAAAGTTTATTAAATCATTTCCAAGATTGCTTACAGTAACTTCACAAGCTGTTCCAACTTCAGTGTACTCGCTCTTTTGACAGAGAGTTTTATCCATTGTCCATGTCCTATTTGATGGAACACTTATATTCAATGTCAAATTTTTATAACCAGCATTATCAGCAGAAACATTAACAGTACCAGTATAGTTTCCAACAGCATAGCCCAATGGAACAGTCACATTAATGGCTAC
>Ga0209636_10007546_pt1 | contig 11087 bp, 11 predicted proteins | sample DeeMarSWOR152_54_FD_187464 | JGI IMG/M metagenome (GOLD analysis project Ga0209636, IMG submission 187464) | Marine sediment microbial communities from White Oak River estuary, North Carolina - WOR-1-52-54 (SPAdes) (version 2) | ecosystem: Environmental > Aquatic > Marine > Intertidal zone >... | reverse complement strand
CTTGCCCAATATTCCCTACCAATCCAATAACTGATGATATATTGACAATTTTACCTCCACTCTTTTGTCTCATCATATATTTTGCCACAGTTTTGGAACAATTAAAAGTACCTTTTAGATTAATATTTATTACTGCATCCCAGTCCTCTTCTTTCATTCTTATCAAGAGAGAGTCGCGGATAATACCAGCATTGTTTACCAAGATATCTATCTTCCCAAATTTATTTATTATCTCTTTTACCATACTCTCGACTTTATCAAATATAGTTATATCAGCTCTTATACCAATTGCCTGATTACTACTTTTTCTGACTTCCTCTAAAGTCTTATCAATTTCATTTTTTGATAAAATGTCATTTATAACTATTTTCGCCCCGTGATTGGCTAATTCTAAAGCAATGGCCTTCCCTATTCCCCGAGCTGATCCAGTAATCAAAGCAATTTTCCCGGATAGACACATTTTATAAGACCTCCTTAAAATTTTCAACTACTTTCTTTAAAGAATTTGAATCAAATACATTAAATATATTTACTTTAGGAATAATTTGATTAATCAGACCTCTAAGAACTTTACCTGGACCTACCTCAATAAAATGACTAACCCCTTCGGAATCCATTTTTTTTATTGTATCAACCCACCTTACCGGATGAGTCATTTGCTCAATTAGGGCAAACCTAACTTCTTCTTTGTTTTTAACATAATCAGCGTCAACATTACATATTACTGGAATTTGAGGATTTTGGATATCTACCCTTTTCAAATATTTTGATAAATTTACTTCTGCTAATTTCATTAACGATGAGTGAAAAGGAGCGCTCACTTTAAGTGGTACTATTTTTCTTGCTCCCTTCTCTTTTGCTAATATTGATAATTTTTCTATTGGTTTAATTTCACCCGAAACTACAATTTGAGTTGGAGAATTATAGTTAGTAATTTCTATTATCCCTAAATTACTTATTTCTGTACATAATTTACTTATCTCATCTTTTTCTAAACCAATAATAGCTAACATTGAACCAGTTCCTATCGGAGTGGCACTCTGCATATACTCTCCTCTTTTTCTTACTAATTTCACTGCATCCTCAAATTTAATAGAAGAACTGGCTACTAAAGATGAATATTCTCCTAAACTATGGCCAGCTACAACAGCAGGCTTAATATTAAATTTTTGTAGTAATTTAAATAAAATTATGCTAACAGTCAGAATTGCAGGTTGAGAGTTAATAGTATTTTTTAGTTCTTCTTCTGGTCCTTCAAAACATAATTTGCAAATATCGACACCTTCTTCTTTTAGAGCCATATTGGCTTTTTCAAAAAATATTTTTGCCTCTTCGTAATTTTCTATTAAATCTTTTCCCATTCCTACTTTTTGAGAACCTTGGCCTGGGAATACAAAAGCAATTTTTACCATTTCTTCTCCTTGAATATATTGGAAATTAATTTTAACCTGTTAAAAATTATTTATTCCATCTGAAAACAACAGATCCATAAGTAAGACCAGCCCCAAATGCAGTTAATACCACGATATCTCCATTTTGTATATTACCCTGTCTAACTGCTTCATCAAGAGCAATAACCACTGAAGCAGCGGAAGTATTTCCATATTTATCTATATTTATATATACTTTATCTTTTTCTATTCCTAAAACCTTGGCAACAACCGAAATAATCCGAATATTAGCTTGATGAGGGATAAGACAATCTACATCTGTTACTGAAAGATGGCATTTTTCTAAAGCTTTTATAGTTGACCTTTTCATATATTTCACAGCATACTTAAATACTTCATTTCCTTTCATCTTTACATAATGCAATCTTTGTTCTACAGTTTCGTGAGAAGCGGGAATTTTAGAAGCTCCTGCCGGAATTTTTATTAAATCAGCTCCTGAACCATCACCTTTTAAATAGCCAGAGAGAATACCCTCTGTTTTATCAGCTTTAAGAACAACAGCTCCTGCTCCATCACCAAAAAGCACACAAGTATTTCTGTCAGTCCAATCAACAAATTTTGATAGTGTTTCTGCTCCTATTACTAAAGCATTATTATAAAAACCAGAAACGATAAATTGCCAAGCAGTAATCATACCATATATAAACCCTGAACATCCTGCTTGCAGATCAAAGGTTGCAGCATTTATAGCTTTTATTTTATCCTGGACTAAACAAGTAGTAGCTGGAAATATCATATCTGGCGAATTGGTAGCTACAATTATAAGTTCTAATTCTTTGGGGCGAAGTTTGGCATCTTCTAAAGCTCGTAGTGCCGCTTTTGCTGAAATATCAGATGTAATTTCATTATTCCTGACAATACGCCTTTCTTTAATTCCTGTGCGGGTAATAATCCATTCATCATTGGTATCTACCATTTTCTCTAAATCATTATTCGTTAAAACATCTGGCGGAAGGTAAGAACCTGTTCCAATTACTTTGACATTTTTTAAATTTTTAATCAATTAATATTTTCTCCTTTTTGATAGTTAATAATGTACTTTATATCTATATCTTTTTAAGGTGTTCAAGTATATTAGAATCTACAAATTTACTTGCATTAATTATGGCATTTTTTATAGTCTTTGATTTGGAACGGCCGTGGCATATAAAGCACAATCCTTCCACTCCTAATAGTGGTAATCCTCCATATTCTGTATAATCAGTCTTTTTTACCAATTCCATAAAATTTTGCTTTAGTTGGTCCATTTCTTGATTTTGGGGAAGTTGGCTAATCACTCTTTTATTAATCTCCGTTAAAAGCATTTTTGCCAATCCTTCAAAAGATTTTAATAATATATTACCGGTAAATCCATCACAAACTACTACATCGACTATTCCCTTAAAAATATCTTTACCTTCAATATTACCCCCAAAATTAATATCAGCATCATTTAATTTTTTATAAGCATTTTGAGTAAATATGTTTCCTTTATTTTCTTCCTCACCAATATTTAGCAAACCTATTCTTGGATCTTTTATTTTTAAAATATATTTAGCATATTTACTTCCTATAAGAGCAAATTGAAGTAGGTGTTCTGGCTTGCAATCAACATTTGCACCCACATCTAATATTATCACTTTTCCATTTACTGTAGGCAAAATAGTAGCAATAGCAGGGCGACGTATTTTAGAAATACATCTTAACTTCAATAAGGCAGCAGCCATAACTGCTCCACTATTTCCAGCAGAAATAAAGGCATCAGCTTTACCATTTTTTAATAAGTCCATGCCCACCATAATAGAGGATTCCTTTTTTTTACGTAAAGCACTTATGGGAAATTCGCCAGTAGCAATTGATTCTTTACAATTAATAATTGTAAAATTATTTTTCTTAAATTTATATCCTTTTAATTCTTCTTTAATTTTCTCTGCATCTCCTAAAAAAATTATCTTTAAATCTCTTTCTTCTAAGGCTAAAACTGCACCTTTTACGACTTCTTCTGGTGCATAATCTCCTCCCATAGCATCAATAGATATTTTCATTTAGACCTCCTTCTTGTTTTGCAGTATCTTTAACTGAAAAAATTATTAATTTTCCAGTAAATACTTCCTTTTGATCAGACTTTACATGAACTGATACTAAAAATTTATTGCCCCTTTTGCGAGCAACTCTTGCTTTGGCTACCAAAGTTTGACCGACATATACTGGCTTTTTATAACTTAAACGAGCAATCCCAGTCAAGGCGACTTCCGCATCAATAATTGAAATTGCTAATGAATCAGCTAAAGAAAATATATAATGGCTTCTAATTATTCCCGTTCTATTAAAAGCCATACTTTTTACAGTTTTTAAAATCGCAATACCATTCTTCCCTAACTCTATATCTATTAATTCTCCAATTATTTCTTCTTTTTTTAGAGATTTTACCTTATCAATAGAGGAAGTATTTTTAGCAACCTGAATTATGCGTTTTCTCATCTCAGGAATTCCCATCTCGAGTCTATCTAATCGTATAGTTTGTACACTAAAATTAAATAATTCAGCGAGCTTTTTATCTGATAAAAACGGGTCTTTCAAAAGACATTCTTTTATCCTTCTTTGCCTTTCTATTTTACCTAAATTCTGAATCATCGTATTTTATATACCTATCTTGTTAGTTTTTAATAGTACCTATTATTAGTAACTATTAATTGTAAGTATATATTAATTAACTAAGAAAATCAAGTACATTTTAACGCAAAAAAAGAGTGCCCTAACTAAAAGTTTAATTATGACACTCTTTTTATTTTTTTATTTTATGATTTTATGATTGTAACCCAAAAAGCTAAAAAATATTTAAAAGCTGGTTATATACAATATTTTACAATGTTGTAGACCGCTGTATTTAGTATATTGTAATAATTTTATAATAAATTTTAATTTTTTGGTTGTAATTATGCTGTAGGGGCACAATGAATTGTGCCCTTGCCGTTTATTGCCTACTGTCTCTTGTGGGCACGATTCATCGTGCCCCTACATTACTATTTTGTTTACTTTTTGGGTAGTAACTATTTTATAATTTATTTCTTTTTTTCTTTTTTGGTAGAAGAAATTACAACTTGTTTTCCATTGTAATAGCCACATTCAGGGCAAGCTCTATGAGGCAATTTCATTTCATGGCATCTTGGACATTCTACCAAATTTTGTTCATTTAAATTCCAATGAGTTCGTCGTTTATTTTTCCTTGACTTGGATATTTTTCTTTTCGGACAGGGCACAAATAGCTACCTCCTTTTACAATAATATGATTTAATTTCTTAATAACTTTAAAAGTATATAATTTCTTACTAAAAAATGCAAATTATTTTTTACAAATAAAAAAATTATTAATATTTCCACTTATTTTTAATTTACTTTATTATTTCCTTTGATCCTCATTTTAAATAATTCAGGATTTTCCTTGCATTCTTTTTCGAATGATTTTTCTCTCATTATATTTTTATAATTTTGTTCCTGGAAAGTGTATTTAAAGTGTGTATGTATATCATAATTTCCTTCTAATAGAGCTACTACATCTTCCACAAAAACTAATTCTTCGTCAGTAGGGATAATGAATATTCTTATCGAAGAATCTTCTGAAGATATATCCAGCTCAGCATTTCTAGTTCGGGCTAATCTATTCTTTTCGGGATCATATTTGATCCCTAAAATTTCTAAACCTTCTAATACTTTTGCTCTAATTATATCACTCAGCTCCCCTACTCCCGCAGTAAAGATAAGAGCATCTAATCTTCCTAAGGCAGCAATATAGGCTCCAATATATTTTTTTAATCTATAGGCTTCCATTTCGAGTGCTAATTGAGCCCTTTCGTCTCCTTCAGAAGCAGCCCTTAACACATCTCTTCTATCGACATATTTTCCGGTTATTCCTAATATTCCACTCTTTTTATTTAAGATTTTGTCCATCTCTTGGGGAGAATAACCCTCTTTTTGCATTAGATATAAATCTAAGGCAGCATCATGGTCTCCAGCTCTAGTCCCCATAATTGCTCCTTCTAAGGGAGTAAATCCCATACTGGTATCATAGGAAAGACCGTCCTTTACTGCATTAACACTTACTCCATTACCGATATGACAGCTGATTAGATTACATTCAAAGGGATCTTTATTCAGGAGAACAGCTGCTCGTTTAGCTACGTATAAAAGAGAAGTTCCGTGAAAACCATATTTTCGTATACCATATTTTTTATACCACTCATAAGGCACAGCATAGGTGAATACATAGGAAGGCATCGTCTGATGCCAGGCAGTGTCCATAATGGCCATATGGGGGATATCAGGTAAAAGTTCTATGGCTGCTTCAATACCCATAATATTGGGGGGATTGTGCAAGGGAGCTAACCCTGCAAGTTTTTTAAACGTTTTTAGAACCTCTTGGTTAATAACAACCGACTTGGAAAATTTTTCACCACCATGGACTACTCTATGACCAATAGCGGAAATATCTGATAAATCTTTTATGGCTCCATACTCAGGATGAATGAGACTATCTGTTATTAATTTTATAGCTTCCTTATGAGTAGGACAATTATGTTTTAGAGTAATCTTTTCTTTATTATTAACCTCATGAATACAAAAAGAATTTCCTACGGTAACTCTTTCTACTATACCTTTGGCAATTATTTCTTTCTTGTCCCAATTGTAAAGTTTATATTTTACCGAGGAACTGCCACAATTTAAAGATAATATAATCATATAATTTTCCTTCCTAATTTTATAGTTTCGGTTAAAATTTGCAATTATATATAAAATTAATCACAAACTTATAAGTAATTCATTATACTTTGCCTGCTTGTAGTACGGTAATTGCTACCACATTAACTATATCTTCCGCACTACAACCTCGAGAAAGATCATTAACTGGTTTTCTCATACCCTGGGAAATTGGACCTATGGCCTCAGCTTTTGCTAATCTTTCTACTAATTTATAAGCAATGTTTGCAGATTGTAAATCGGGGAATATTAGGACATTAGCTTTTCCGGCAATTTTACTATTGGGGGCTTTTCTTTCTCCAATCGAAGGAATTATTGCAGCATCAGCTTGAAGTTCTCCATCGATAATTAACTCTGGTTTCTTTTCTTTGGCAATTTTAGTAGCTTCGATTACTTTATTTACTAAAGGATGCTTTGCACTCCCTTTAGTTGAAAAAGACAACATTGCCACTCTCGGTTCAAAGCCAACAAGTGCTTTCCCGGTTGCAGCGCTGGCGATGGCAATATCGGCAAGCTGTTCAGCATTGGGTTTCGGGTTTATAGCGCAATCAGCGAAAACCATAATTCCATTTTCTCCATAAGGGCAATCAGGTATTACCATAATAAAAGAACTGGAAACAATATTTATACCAGGGGCAGTTTTTATAGTCTGCAAGGCTGGCCTAAAAACATCTCCTGTTGCATTGATTGAACCAGCGACTAAACCATCTGCATCATCATGATAGACCATTAAGGCAGCAAAATAAAGGGGGTTCTCTAATAATTTATAAGCTTCATCTAAGCTTAATCCTCTATTTTTACGTAATTGATAATAAGATTCAGCATATTCTTTTATTTTGTCAGAAACTTCAGGATTTATTATTTTTATTTTATGTGGAAATTCGATTCCTAATTCTTGAGCTTTAGACTTAATTTTTTCTTCTCTTCCTAAAAATATTAAACTTGCAAACCCCTCTTTAACAATTGTTTCTGCCGATTTAATCATCCGTGGCTCTTCTCCTTCTGGAAGCACAATGATTTTAGGATTTTTTTTTGCTTTTTCCCTTATAATTTGAGAAATTTTCATATTTTTTCTCCTATCCTCTTTTTTCAAAGAACAATTAATACATTTTCTTCATAATCTGGGGAATTTATTTTTCATATTTTTTTATATTATTTTTGATAGTACCTCCTATTTAAATTTTTAAACTATCATTTTTTAAAAAAATTTAATATAATTATAGCATAAACTATTTTTAAAATCGAGGAATCTTATGAAAATATTAGGAATTATTGCTGAATACAATCCCTTTCATAATGGTCATCTTTACCATCTCTCTAAAGCAAAAGAAATAACTAAAACTGATTACGTAATCGCGGTTATAAGTGGTAATTTTCTTCAAAGAGGAGAACCGGCCATTATAAACAAATGGGTTCGGACCGAAATGGCTTTAAATACAGGTATCGATTTAGTAATAGAGATACCTTTCGCCTTCTCTACCCAAGATGCCAATGGTTTTGCTTTCGGTGCAGTGAAATTATTAGATTCACTCCAGATTGTAGATTATCTTTGCTTTGGTTGCGAAACTGTTCATCTTAATATCCTTCGCCCCATAAGTGAATTCTTATTTAATGAACCACCAAAATTTACGGAGACTATAAAATGCATAAGTAAAAGTGGTTATGAATATCCTAAAGTAAGATCTCAAGCTCTATGTGAATATCATAGAAAATTCGGAATAAACCGTTTAGAAAAAATATCACCGTCAGAACTAAGCAAAATATTGAATCAACCCAATAATATTTTAGCTTTAGAATATATAAAGCACTTATTAAATTTAAATAGCAAGATTATACCTGTACCAATAAAAAGAATAGGAGCGAGTTATCACCAAAAGACTATCAGAGGGAATATTTCTAGCGCTACCTCTATTAGAAACGAAATATTTAAAAATTTAACTTCCTCAAAGAATAACTTTTTAAATCTAAATAATAAAATAAAATCAACTATTCCTTCCCCAGTGTTTCCTATATTAGAAAAAGAATTTAAGGAAGGGAAAAATCCAATCGCTATCAACTCTTACGAACAATATATACTCGCCCTATTAAGAAGGATGTCATTAGAAGAAATTTTTCATATCCATGGAGTAACCGAGGGATTAGAAAACAGAATAAAAAGAGCTGCACTAAAATCTTCTACCCTTGAACAGTTAATTAATTTAATTAAAACCAGAAGATATACCCGTACTAAAATTCAACGAATACTTCTTCATACCATGATGAATCTTTCCAAAGATGATGTAACCGCTTTTAATAGTTATGGACCCTTATATATTAGAGTATTGGGGTTCTCAAAAAAAGGTAAAACCTTGATAAGGATTATTAAAAAGAAGTCAACCTTACCTCTAATAACGAAATTATCAAATTATTTAAAACAAATAAATTATTTTAAAAATGATGAACAAAAAATATTATTTAAAATGCTTGATTTCGATATTATTGCTACTGATATATATGTCATAGGGTACAAGGAAATAAAAGACAAGGTCGCTCGACTTGATTTTACTAAGAACATAATTATAAGGGATGATTAAATTTTTTTATTATGATTTGGCAATTTTTTGCTTCTATAATTTTATTAATTTCATTATTGCATCATCAAAACTTTCTACTGGTATAACTCTTATATTTTGGGTAAATCTAAGAGCTTCTTGATAATTTTCTTTAGGGACTAAAAATATATCGGCTTTTTGTTTTTTAGCGGAAATAATCTTTTGTTTGATTCCATCTACTTTGGTTATTTTTCCATCCATACTTAAATTACCTGTGCCCGCAATTGCTAACCCATTGCTTAAGTCATTTTCAGTTAACTGATTTAGTATCTCCAAAGCAATCATTAATCCAGCAGAAGGTCCCTTTACTCTATCTAAATCAATTTCAATTTTTACTGGAAATTTACATTGAAGATCACTAGTGGTAGCATATATACCAATACCTAATCTTTCTATAGTATAGTCAATAGTAGGAAGTTCAATTAGAGGAATTGATATGGAATATGGAGAGTTATTTCTTAAAAAGGTTATCTTAATAATTTGACTCATGGTATGACCTTGAATAATTTTTGAAAATTCTTCAATAGTCCGAACGGATTGCTCGTTTACTTTTATAATTACATCGCCTGGTATTAATTTATTTTTTGCTGGGCTATTCTCTAATATTTTTTTTACTATTATTCCTTTTCCTGAAATCTCTGGATAATATCCTGCCTTTCTTAAAGTAACAATTTTGGAAACCATCTGACTTTCCAGCATTAATCTTTCCATTATATCTATATACTCTTTTTGGTCCATTCCTTCTAAAATATTTTCATTTTTATTTTTTAAATCAATATTAGGATCAAAAAAACTATAAATATATAATAATAAATTTGCTTCTACTATGGTAGTTGAAGTGAGAAGAAATCGTCCCTTTGCATCTTTTTCTCCATTTTCAACTATAATATTTTGACTAAGATCGATAGCTTGACCAGGAACTAGAAGATAATAAGGAATGGGGATTAAATTAATTAAAACTACGACTATAATTATAATAATTAAAAAATGTTTTTTAATATTGTATCTCATTGTTTTTTTCATCTATAAAAGAGGACGGTTCTATTTTTATTCTTTAATTCTAAGAAATAACTAAAAAATAGAACCGTCCTCTTTTATTTATTTAAAAGTTTTTTTCTTAAATTCTCTTCAACAATTTCAGGTACTAATTGATTAATGCAGCCATCCATACTGGCAATTTCCTTTACTATGCTTGAATTTAAATAAGAATACTTGGAACAAGTAACCATAAAAATTGTTTCGATTTCTGGAGCAAGTTTTTTATTCATTAGTGCTAATTGTGATTCATGTTCAAAGTCGGAAATAGCCCTCATCCCCCTGATTATAATATTAGCATTATTTCTTTTCATAAAATCAATCAATAAACCCGAAAATGATTGCGCTTTTACTTTTTCTAAATTTTTAGTTACTTCTTTTATCATCCCTAATCTTTCTTCCGCAGAAAATAAGGTAGACTTGTTAGGATCAATTGCCACTGCTACAATTAATTCATTAAAAATGTCTATTGCCCTTTCAATAATATTAAGATGACCATTAGTAACGGGGTCAAAGCTACCAGGATAAACAGCTATTTTCATCTTTTCCTCCTTTTATTTTTAAATAAATATCTATATTTTTAAAAAACATTCACTTTTTTTCATCTTTTATCTAATATGTTAACATAATTGAATAAAGATAAACAGCATTCTCCATATTTTTTTTGTTTAAATAATTTTAAATTCTTGAATTTATCATTAACTGTTTCTCTCTTGTAATGTTGGGCAATTACTAAACTACTTTTATTTAAGATTGGCAATTTTGATATTTCTGATAAAGAGATGTTTACTAAACTCATATTATAAGGTGGGTCAAGAAAGATATAATCCAACAGATAATTTTTTTTAGCTAATGTTTTTAAACCAGGTAAAAAATCGAGTTTATAAACTATTGCATTTTCGCTGTTTTTTGTTTTTTTTAAATTTTCTTTAATAATTTTTATACATTTTAATTCTTTTTCAATAAATATTACCTTTTTTGCTCCTCTACTCAAGGCTTCAATTCCTACTGCACCAGTACCTGCGAATAAATCTAAAAAACAGGCTCCCTGGATAGATGTTCCAATAATATCGAATAAAGCTTCTCTTATTTTTTGAGAAGTAGGACGAATGGATAAACCCTTTGGAGATTTTAATTTATTACCTCTATTTTTACCTGCAACAATTTTCATAATTTACCTTTCAAATTAATTGTTAGCGAATAAACCTAGCGTGGAGCGTATAGGTTTAGCGTATAATTCTGGATACTGGATTCTGGCTCCTGACTTCTTTTCTTT
>Ga0209636_10007545_pt1 | contig 11088 bp, 10 predicted proteins | sample DeeMarSWOR152_54_FD_187464 | JGI IMG/M metagenome (GOLD analysis project Ga0209636, IMG submission 187464) | Marine sediment microbial communities from White Oak River estuary, North Carolina - WOR-1-52-54 (SPAdes) (version 2) | ecosystem: Environmental > Aquatic > Marine > Intertidal zone >... | reverse complement strand
ACCAGGTGCTTTGAGTGTGAAAAGATCCAATATTCCGACTCTCCTTCAAGCTATTGCTGCAGCAGGCGGATTTTCAGACCGGGCTGCAAAAGGAGGAGTCCTGATCAAAAGGATAGATGAAGAAGGCAAAGAGATTAAGATAAAAGTGAACGTGAAAGCCATCATAAAGGGGAAGAGGAAAGATATTCAGTTAGAAGAGAACGATGTGGTTTATGTGCCAGAGACAATCTTTTAATATCTTACCCATAAATATCATATAAATTTGAGTTTTTACTTGACTCTAGAGTCTAAAATCAGTATCCTATCGAAAGGAGGGTGAAATGCCTAAGAAAATCAGCAAAGAATTCAAGCTTTTGGGGCTCATTTTCGCTTTTCTTATCCTTTTATCTCCAGGTTTCTTGAAAAGTGAAAGGCTCCCCGTAGGGAATCTCATCGGATTCATTTATGGCGAAGATGGGAAGACTCCCTTAGAGGGTGCAGTCGTTAAGCTCCAGAATGTAAACACCGATGCAGTTTATGAGAGCACCAGATCAGACGTTAGCGGGCTTTTTCAGATCAAAGGCGTGGAGAGCGGTTCGTACATGTTCATAATTGTAACGGCAGAAGGAGAATTTAGTTCTGCTGAACCTATCGAATTGAAAATTAAAGAAAACGAGACAGCTGAAATTGTGATCTCTTTGATTCCTTACGAAGAAAGAGTTGCTTCAGCAATTAGGGGAATTCCTGAAGAGAAGGAAATAAAAGGAGAGGTCCTCGTAGGAAGAGTCATCAAATTTTTCCCGGAAACCTTAACGGCAAATGTGTTTATCTTCAAAGAGAAGATACAGTATCGAGACAAGGTTCATTTTAAAGGGCTTGAGGAAGAAGAGTTTACTGGCTTAGAAGAAGTTCCGCCCGAAGAAGAGGTTCCTCCCGAAGAAGAGGTTCCTCCTGGAGAAGAAATCACCGATTTTTACCAAGAGGCGCATGACTTGAAGATTGCCGGTGTTTCGGTGAAAAAAGTCCCAGCTGGTCAAGTCGTGACTATCATGCTGAATGAGCAAGTTGAGGTTGGTGATTTGGTCTATGTCGTCCGCAGGAAGAGACTTCTTCCCCTGTTCATTATTCCTGTAGGAATTGCTTCGATAATTTTATCTCCTGCTACTCCGGGCGAGAGCGAGTAGTTTCCTTTTTCCGTTATCGCGAAAAGCGAAAGAGCGGAGCAGTCTTTTAATTTATTCGTAAGAGATTGCCGCGCTTCGCCCGCAATGACAAATAAACGGCTGCAATGACAGATAAACAATAATAAATAGAATAAAAAAAAAGAGGGCAGGTAACTTTTCCTCCTAAAGTTACCTGCCCTTTTTTTATTGTCTGCTCGTTTCTTACTCTTCAGTTTTCATAATAAAGGGCTCTGTCTGCTCGGCTAATCTTTCAAATTTAAAGCCAGGAGCTTTATTTCGGTCATTTCTTCCATGGCGTATTTTACACCTTCCCGTCCAAAACCTGACTCCTTTACTCCTCCATAAGGCATATGGTCAATCCGGAAGGTGGGGATATCGTTGATGATCACCCCGCCCACTTCCAGGATTTCAAAAGCCTGGAAGGCTTTTTTCAGATCCCTGGTGAAAATTCCGGCCTGGAGGCCGTAGATGGAGTAGTTGACTCCTTTTAAAGCCTCCTCAAAGTCTTTGTAAGGATAGAAAACAACGATAGGAGCAAAAGCTTCAAGCCATGAAATGCGAAGCTCAGGCTTGACCTTTTCCAACACAGTTGGTTCAAACATGACTCCATCTCTTTTTCCGCCGCAGACTAAGCGTGCTCCCTTTTCTGTCGCTTCACCGACCCATTCTTCAATCTTGGTTGCAGCTTCCTCGTCGATCATAGGACCCACATCTGTCTCTTCTGCAAGAGGGTCTCCCATTTTGAGCTTCTGGGTGGCCTCAACAAAATCAGCCAGGAAGCGATCATAGATTTTCTCGTGCAGAAAGATCCGCTGGATGGAGATACATATCTGTCCGGAATAGGAAAAAGCACCCAGTACTGTCCTGGGCAAAGCAAATTCCAGGTCAGCATCGGGTTCGATGACCACGGCTGCGTTGCCCCCGAGTTCCAGAGTCACTTTTTTCTGGTGGGCCTTTTTTTTGAGCTCCCAGCCTATAGCCGGGCTCCCGGTGAAAGTGACCTTTTTCACCCGGTCATCAGTGAGAAGGATTTCCGCCGCTTCATACCCTGAAGGCACGACATTCAATCCTCCGGCAGGATAGTCAGTTTCATTGATGATTTCTCCCAAAAGTATCGAGGTGATGGGAACCTGGGAGGAGGGTCTTAAAACAACCGTATTTCCCACGGCAAGGGCAGGGGCGACTTTATGGGCGACAAGATTAAGGGGAAAGTTAAACGGACTGATGGCGCTAATAACTCCGATGGGAAAGCGCCGCACGATGCCCCAGCGCTCTTTTGTCTGGAGATTCAGGTCAAGAGGGATCATCTCGCCCCCGATTCTCTTGGCTTCTTCAGAGGCGATCTGGAAGGTGTTCACAGCTCGTTCAACCTCGATCCGCGAGGCTTTTATCGTCTTTCCGCCCTGGAGAGTGATGGATTTAGCTAGCTTTTCCTTCCTTCGTTTAATCTCAGTTGAGACCTTTTCCAGTACTCGAGAGCGCTCGAAGCTGGATAGCTTTTTTGTCTCCAGGAAGGCTTCGTCGGCAGCAGTCAATGCTTTTTCGACTTGGTTTTTTTCAGCAAAATGAACCACTCCGACCACACTCTGGTCGTAGGGCGATTTGATCTCTCTTTTGTTCTTGGACTCTTCCCATTGCCCTTTGATGAGTAATTTATGCTCGGCCATCATTCCTCCTTTTTATAGGTATATAATAATGAATCGTAGTGAAATTAAATACTAAATAAAAGTTTTCCCTCTATCAAGACCTTTCTTGCCTTTCCATTTCCCCATTTCCTTTGTTTCACATTTTAATTGCTCCTGCCTACTTTTTTTCTCAACCTGCTTATGACTGAAGTTGTTAATTTTTTTATAAAATATATTGACAAAAAGCGATTAATAGATTAATCTACTTATGGAGGTAAAAAATATGGCTACAGCAACGATCCGCATACCCGAAGACAAAAGGAATATCCTTAAAGCCATCTCTAGCTTGGAAAATAAAAAAATAAATGAAATTGTAGTTGAATTGATAGACGAATATGTCGAGAGACATAAAGAAACTCTCGAGCTTCTTGCTATACCTGGATTATACGAAAGATTGACCAAATCATCTGAAGAATTCAGAAAGGGTAAGGGAGTAACAATAGAGGATGCCAGGAAAAATTTGGAGAGTTGAACTTTCTAGAAATTCACTAAAGTATTTAAAAAAATTAGATAAGAGTACATCACAGAGAATCCTAAGTGGCCTTGAAAAGCTCGAAACAACTGAAAACCCACTTGCTCATAAAGATGTTAGATCCCTTTCAGGAAAGCTTACGGGCTTTCACAGGCTCAGAGTGGGTGATTTTAGATTAATCTTTGAGTTGGATAAAAAAGATAAACGCATAGGAGTTCATGTCATTGTTTCAAGAGGCGATGCTTATTAAAATCATGATTATTCTTCAAATAATTTTTTCAGCATGAGGGCATCCTGTTCTAGATTGGGGCTCTCACAGATCACCATTCCTTCCACCTCAAAATCCTTCAAAGCCTGAATCCAGTCATCATAGCGAAAGTCGGATTCCTGGAGGTTAACATGCTTGCGCTCTCCCTTTTTGGTGTACTCAGCCCCGGAGATATGAATGTGGGCCTTTTTCAGGGCCCTTTTCCCCAGTTTTTTATCGATTTTTCTAAAAATACGATGGAACTCGTTATAAGAGTTGGCCTTCCCTTCTCGGGTATAAAGGTGAGAGAAATCGAGACAGGGAAGGATTCCATCGACCTCCCGACATAATTGAATAATCTCTTCCAGCGACCCGAATTGAGAACGCCTTCCCATGGTCTCTGGCCTGAGCACGACTTTGTTCCTTTCAGATTTCAAGATAGATGAAACCTCTTTCACGCCTTTTAGTACGGTCTCAAAAGCTTGCTCTGGAGTCGATTTTCCGTAATAGCCACAGTGAAAGACGACGCTCTGTGAACCGCACAACTCTGCTGTCCTGGCTGTGGCCAGAATCCGCTCCTGGCTTACGAGCCTCTTTCCTTCCTCTTCAGCATTCAGGTTTATGTAATAGGGAGCATGGGCGCTGAGTTTGACCTTGCGAATGAGGGCCGCCTCCTTGATTTTTCGGGCCGTATCCGTTTCCATCCTCACTCCTCTGACAAATTCGATCTCCAGGCAGTCGAGTTTGAGTTTAGAGATACAGTCTATTCCGGATAGAGTTGATTCCTCGGTGGCAAGATGGGGGATTCCAGCCGTGCCAAAAAGGAGCTTTTCAGCAGCGGAAGTCATCGGCCTTTCCAGAGGAACCTAAGAATTCGCTCACAATCCGCAAAGCACAGAAATCGCCGCACATGGAGCAGGCCGCTGACTTTGATTTTCTTTTTTTCCTGATTTCCTGGAATTTATAAGGGTCAAGGGCGAGTTTCTGCTGCACGGGCCAGTTCAATTCCTTTCGAGCCTCAGAAATGTCTAAGTCTCTTTTCAGGGCGCCCTTTACTCCTTTGACGATATCGGCTGCATGGGCAGCAATCTTGGAAGCAATAAGGCCTTCTCGAACATCGTCTACCGAGGGGAGGCCGAGGTGTTCAGAGGGAGTGACATAGCAGAGGAAATCCGCTCCTGCGGCTGCTGCTAAAGCGCCCCCGATGGCTGAAACGATGTGGTCATAGCCCGGAGCAATATCCGTGACTAGAGGTCCAAGGACATAAAAAGGAGCTTCATGACAGACCCTTTTCTGGAGTTTTATGTTCATCTCAACCTGGTCAAGAGGAATATGCCCAGGTCCTTCCACCATGACCTGAACATTCTCGTCCCAGGCTTGCTTCACAAGCTCTCCTAATGTCAGGAGTTCTTCTATCTGGGGACGGTCCGTAGCGTCGAGAATAGAGCCGGGTCTTAATCCGTCTCCCAGGCTCAAAGTGATATCGTATTTATGAGCAATTTTCAGGAGGCGGTCAAATTCTGCATAGAGGGGATTTTCCTTCTGGTTATGGAGCATCCAGGCGAGGTGAAAGGCTCCACCACGGGAGACAATGTCCGCCACCCGGCCCTGGTTCTTGAGCCTTTCGATGGCGTTCGAAGTCAGGCCAGCATGGAGAGTCATGAAATCCACTCCTTCCTGCGCCTGAGCCTCGATAGCCGAGAAAAGGTCGTCTTCTGTCATTTCGACGATCGATCCCCGTTGCTCAATGGCTTCGATGGCGGCTTGATAGACAGGGACTGTACCCAGAGGAAGCGGGGCTTTTTGGAGCACCATTTGTCTTATTTTTTTTATGTCGCCGCCTGTGCTTAAATCCATCAGAGTATCGGTCTTGTATTTCAGAGAGATTTCTACTTTCTTCAGTTCGTCTTCTTCTTGGGGGAAATCGAGTGAAGTGCCGAGGTTGACATTGACTTTTGTCCTCAGCTTCTGGCCGATACCGACAGGATGGATAGGGGAGTGGTTGGATTTGTGGCGAGGATTATGAGGGATGACAACTTTGCCCTCAGCGACTAACTCGATGATTTTTTCGGCAGGAAGGTCTTCATCTGCAGCGACTTTCTTCAAAGAGGCAGTGATGTTGCCTTTTCTGGCTTCTTCGATTTGAGTCATGATGGTCCTTTGAGGATGAATCTCTTAAGGAATAGTATATTTGAACCCCTTTACGCCTGTCAAGGAAGCCAAATGATTGAATTTTCCCATTCTTTTTCTAATTCCTCTTCTTTCAGCATCAGTCTGAGTTGCTCATCAGAGGTATTGTTTTTAATGAGTTTAACAAAGGACCCTTGGAGTTCCTTGCGGTCGAGATGATAAAGGCAAAGCGAAATATAAATCAACGTTTTTACATTCACCACATTTTCAAGTTGGATTTTCTCGGATAGCCTTAGCGCCTGTTTAAAGTTGGTCAAAGCATCTGCATAATTGCTTTGAGAAAACTCGATTTTTCCCATGAAGTAGAACCCGATGCGCTCCTCTGGATTATTCTTGATGAGGTCCTGGATAACTTTTCTGGCAGCTTTAACATCATTGTTTCTTCTATGGAGCTCATAGAGCTCAAGGTATGGAGTGAGGTTCTGAGGTTCTGATATAATTCTTTCTTCGAGTTCTTGATATTTAGTTTTAACAGGTTTTTTTTCAGGTTCTTTGGGTTTAGTGTTTGTCTTAGGGGGTTTTATCTGAGGTTTTTCTGGAGGTTTTTCTGGAGGTTTTATCTGAGGTTTTTCTGGAGCTTTAATAGGTTCTTCTTTTTTCCCTTTTGACTCGAAATAATTCAATAAATTTTCAAATTCATTCCGGATGGACATGTCAATTTCTAAATTGTTAAGTTCTTCGAGATTCACTGATTTAACAGCCTTTTTCACATATTCCTCACATTTTCCCACATTCTTTAGATAGCGGTAGGATAAGATGATGTAGATATATGCTTTCGCCAGCAAGTTTTTGTTGCCATGGAGTCCAAACATGGCGATTTCGAGTTCTTCAACCGCCACTTTATAGTTTCTATTTAGAAAGGACTTTTCGCCTTCTCTGAGGAGTTTAAGATAGAAGGGGTCGATCTCCTGGCTCCAGAGGAAGAGATTGCTGAAAAGCATCACCCCTAAGAGGCCTATCGCAGAAAATTGTACGATTTCTTTTATATTCGTTTTTCTTTTATTTTTCTTTTTAAAGATCATTTTCATATGATCATCTTTTGCCTGCTTTTTTATTTATACTCTGATATATCGCCTCTTGTCAAAAGAAAATGAACGACTATTCTTGTGTCAGCAACTGCGAAGAACAACGTAGCATAAAAAAGAAACAAGAAACATTACCTTCCCCGATGAATTGAATTAATCCTTAGGGGGGAGGAAAAAGGGAAAAAAATCACCCCCATGATTCATCCTTAGAGGCGATTGTATTATTTATAAGCAGCAAATACAATTTTTATATGTTGTGTAGAGGGCTATAGAAAATTGACACTCAAAAATCATCCAAAATTTACTTCTATTCCAGATTATCTCTCCTTTTTCTAATTTAATCAAAATATGAAGATAAAAAAGGTAAAAAGATTTTTGGCGATGTCAGGGCTTGACGAATTTTTCCCTGAAAAAATTGTGATTTATTGAATAAAGAATAGAGAAGAGAAAATGGCACGCCTTCCGAGAATTGAGGGAGAAGCACTCCTGTATTACATATATTCAGAAGGCAGAAATAACGAAATAATCTTTCAAGATGACCAGGATAGACTCTATTTTAAGAATCTACTCAGGCAACTCAAAATCAGGGGAAAACTGACCTTTTATGGCTATGTGCTTCTGCCAAGACAATATATTTTCTTGTTGGAAACGCAGAAAAAGAACCTCTGTCAATGCATGCATCTCATTAACAGCCACTATGTGAATTATTACAACCGACGCCACAACAGGAGGAACAAGTTGTTTAGAGACCGCTATAAATGCTTTGTGGTGGATAAAAGGAATCATTTATTAGAAGTAAGCTGTTATCTTCATGTCTTGCCCGAAAAAGAGGGACTGACAAATTCTCTTCTGACTTACCAATGGAGCAGTTTCCCTGGGTATATCAAGAAGGAGAGAAGAGAAGACTGGATTGATTATGATCGCATCTTGAAACAGTTTCCTTTCGATGACCAGGACGGTTCATCAGCCTATGAGAAATTCGTCCATCAAAAACAGACAGGTAATATTTCTTCTCTCTTTAAGAATTTAAGGAACAGGAACATTCTGGAAAGTAGAGACTTCAAAAAGGAAATTCATCGAAGTCAGGTTTTATCAAGTCAAAGCTCCCAAGAAGACGGAGATGCGATCGCTGAGAAGATCATAGAATTAGTGAATCATTCGTCATCCTGGACCTCGTTGAAGAACAAGCGGAAAAAACTAAGAGCCAAAAATCTTTCCCGGAATGCAGCGATTTATTTCCTGAAGCAATACACGGATTTGGATAATCAACAGATCAATGGATATTTTAGGTCTCTAAATAAATCCAGCATCAGCCAGATGAGCCGAAGATTCAACATAGCCAAGGAAAAAAACAGGGCTGTAGCAAAGATTTCGGACTCCTTGGAGAAGCAAATCACGAAAATTGTTTTGAATGAAGAAAAGATTTAAGCGCGCAGAGCAGGATAGGCTGTACAGGTAACAGAGAAGAGCAGAATTCGCCAGTCGAGCTGGAGTAGAGTGGTTGAAAAATTTAGAAAGACTCCTGAAACTCCAACGGCGGTAGCCTATCTTTTTTATCTGGAAAGCAAGAGAGTTTACGAAGCCTAATAAAATGATAGACAAGCTTAAGTCTGAGGAAAATAATTCTTCGAGGCCCTTGTTCCATCGAGTAGTCAAAGGAGGGATCTGGGTATTTTCGTTGAGAATAGCGGAGCGAATCTTCTATTTAATTCGACTCATAATCTTAGCCCGAATCCTCGCGCCTCATGATTTTGGATTGATGGGAATTGCGCTTTTGACAATGGCCACGTTAGAAACATTTTCCCAAACTGGGTTCCAAGCAGCCTTGATTCAAAAAAAAGAAGATACAAAAGATTATCTCAATTCGGCTTGGACGGTCATGATTATTAGAGGATTTATCCTTTTTATGATTCTATATTTCATTGCACCTCATGTAGCAACTTTCTTTAGGGAACCTCAGGCCAAACTTATAATCCAAATAATTGGATTATCCATTCTTATTCACGCCTTCACGAATATTGGCATTGTTTACTTTCAGAAAGAGTTAGAGTTTAACAAGCAGTTTGTGTATCAATTCTTTGGGACATTTACAGATTTTGTGGTCGCGGTTTCTGCCGCTTTAATCATAAGAAATGTATGGGCCATTGTTTTTGGCCTGCTGGCAGGAAATTGCGCGAGGCTCGTTATGAGCTATTTAATCCATCCGTATAGACCTCAGGTGAGTCTTGACTTTAGCAAGGTGAAAGAATTATTCGGATTTGGAAAATGGGTTTTAGGAAGCAGCGTTTTGGTATTCCTGGTTACTCAAGGAGATAGTGCTCTGGTGGGAAAATTGTTAGGTGCAGCGGTATTGGGCTTTTACCAGATGGCTTATAAAATTTCCAACACGCCAACTTCAGAGATAACGAATGTCATCTCTCAAGTGACTTTTCCTGCTTATTCAAAGCTTCAAGATAACTTGCCAAAATTAACTGAAGCTTATTTGAAAGTCCTTCAATTGATTTCGTACTTATCTTTCCTGATAGCAGGACTGATCTTTGCTTTAGCCCCAGAATTCACGAGAGCATTTTTGGGAGAAAAATGGATGCCTATGGTTCCAGCCATGCAGGTGTTGGCTTTTGCGGGCTTGTCTCGGTCAATTGCTGCCACCTCTGGGTTTATTTTCTATGGTGTTGGAAAACCAAAAGTTGATACAAAACTTCAAATTTTACGCCTATTCATATTAGCTCTTTTGATTTATCCATTCACCGTCAAGTGGGGAATATTAGGAACATCATTCGTTGTATTTTTGAGTATTTTTATTACCAGCATCGGTTTTAGTTATTATGCGATTAAAATCACAAAATGCGGAATTAAAGATTTCACTAAGACAATAGTGATCCCGTTGATAAATGCAGCTTTTGTTACAGTATTGATAGTGGGGTCGAAATCAATAATAAGTAGCGGAATGTGGAAATTCATCATATTCACTGGCGTAGGGTTTTTGACTTACTTTATCATGACTTACATATCGGATAAGCTCTTTAACTATAAAATGCATGCCCTCCTGAAAGAGAGTTTTCAATCCCTCAAAGCTGTTTAAGATATGTCCCATTTAACCAGGTTTCACATGTATAAACGAATAGGAGAGTATTTCAGACAACCGATAAAAGGGAAAATTCTAGGTGTGAGTGGTATTGAGTATTTCCTCCCTTTGATTAGTAAAAATTCAGATGTTTTAGATGTGCAATACCCAGAAATAGATATGCAAAATCTTCCTTATGAAGATAACAGCTTTGATTTTGTCATAAGCGATCAGGTCATAGAACATCTTGAGGATCCCAAGAAAGCGATAAAAGAATCATATCGTGTCTTGAAGAAAGGCGGGATAGCCATACATACGACCTGCTTTATTAATTTTCTTCATGTTTGCCCCAAAGATTTTTGGCGTTTTTCGCCAGAAGCATTAAGATATCTTTGTCAAAATTTTTCTAAGATAATACAGTGTGAGGGATGGGGAAATCGCCTTGCTATTTTGCTCTGTTTCATGAGTGACCGCTTTCGGTTTATGCGCATTCCGGAATGGAAATGGAGTATTCGACGTTTGATTGCCAATTGGAATGAACACGGATATCCTATAGTCACTTGGGTAGTGGCAAAGAAGTGAATTGAGGTAGATTTCTATGCAACGTCCAAAGATAGCCATTGTTCATCCTCAGATAGTTGAGGGTGGAGGGTCGGAAGCAAGGGCTCTGTGGTGTGCTGAGGCTTTGAAAGATGACTATGACGTTTCACTCATCACTATGGGAAAAGTGAATTTAAGTCGTCTCAATGAATGTTATGGCACAAACCTAGCACCAGGGGAGATTAAAATAATTGAGATTCCTGTCCCTTATGTCTTCAGGAATCACTTTGATGCTCTCCGGTATTATAGATTAGTGAGATTTTGCAAAAAAAAAGCATCTGAGTTTGACCTCATGATATCTGCTTATAATGTGATAGATTTCAGCCAAAGAGGAATTCAGTATATTGCTGATTTCTCGTTTGAAGATGGATTGCGGCAGACTTTTGATCCTAAGCCAAAAGGATTAAGAAGAATTTTTTATCAAAAATCTCCGTTGAGATGGATGTATCTACGCCTAAGCAAAGGTCTCCTGGGTAATACTGAAAATGGATGGAAAAAAAACATGACGATCGCAAACTCTGATTGGAGTGGAGAGGTAATGAAAAAAGTCTATGGGATAAAAGCACGAACGATTTACCCCCCTGTAGTCCACGAATTTCCTGATATTCCCTGGGAGGATAAGGAGATTCGTGGACTACAGGG
>Ga0209636_10007544_pt1 | contig 11089 bp, 10 predicted proteins | sample DeeMarSWOR152_54_FD_187464 | JGI IMG/M metagenome (GOLD analysis project Ga0209636, IMG submission 187464) | Marine sediment microbial communities from White Oak River estuary, North Carolina - WOR-1-52-54 (SPAdes) (version 2) | ecosystem: Environmental > Aquatic > Marine > Intertidal zone >... | reverse complement strand
AGGGCAATAGCTCTATCGTATAAGGCTTTGGTAGTTTTTATTGCAGCTGTAACCGTGTTCTTCTTTTTTGCCGCTTTTTTCACACCTATGGGAACGATTGGAATTGCAGCCACGGTCGTTTCAGCCTCTGTCGGAACGATTATCTTACTAATACTGATCTCTCTATACAGAACCAGATACATCCTAACGGACGAAGAACTCATAATAAAAACTACGAAACTCATAGGAGGAAGCAAGGCTATACCTCTAAAAAACGTGAAATCTGTTGAGAAAATGTTGATACCTTTCGGCATCAAGCTTTTCGGCGCTAGTTTTCACGGGGGATACTATCATGTTCCAGGTTTGGGAAGAGCCTTTTTAACCATAACCAACTTCAAAGATGGACTTTTAATTAAGACAAGTCATGGAAACTATTTAATAACGCCTAGCAATCCTCTGAACTTCAAAGAAACTATGGAGAGTAGAAAAAAGGATCTTTGAAAGCTCTCAACTTTCTATGCTTATAACTTTTTAAACTGAATGAATTTTTAGAAGTTTATAATTTTAAACTTTGTATAAAGTAGAAAGTTAGAAACTTTGACTTCGAATCGAATTAGGAGAGATATCAGATTTGACAATAAGATATTTGGAAGCTCCTGATGTTAAGAGGTTAGTTGACGAAATCGCTGACAGTTTAGATTTCTTTCATGTTGTACATCAATTTGTGTATTGTTACCGAAGTATTGGTTCAAAATCTAAGCGTGTTATTGCTCGCATTTATGGATTGGGAAAGATATGGCAGGAAGCACTAAGAAAACCACCAATATACATTATTGAAGTTATTTCTGAACGTTACGATAAACTTAGCGATGAGGAGAAGGAAAAGACGTTGATTCATGAATTGTTGCATATTCCGAAAGGATTTTCAGGGGGCTTTCGTCCACATAAAGGCTACATTAGTAAGAAGCGAATAGAAAAGTTGCACAATTTATTGTTGAAACGAAGAACTACGAATCTAACGGTTTGACTTTGGAAAAAAATAACGCGCGTGTTCTTGGAAACATAACTCTTAAGTACATTAAGGTGACATCAACAGTCCTAATACTCAGAAAGGAGATTAAAACAAGATGCCAATATGGGTATGTACAGAGTGCAAAACTGAATACACAGGCAGATGTCGTAAGGCAAAATGTTCGAAATGTGGATCGCCGAAAGAAAAACATGTAAAGAAGGTGTGACTATATGACTACAATAGACGCGTCCAGTTTTGTTGGATACTGTGGTCTTTATTGCAACGCTTGTGGAATCCGTCAAGAAAAAATCAAGAATGCAGTCAACAACCTACGTGGCATTATTGCTCACTACGGCTTTGACAAAATGATGCCAGAACTAGCCAAATGGGAGCCAAGCTTAAAACATTACAGCGAATTCAACCAGGTTATGGACGGTCTAGTCAAAATGTTCGGTGATTGCCCAGGGTGTCTACAAGGCGGTGGAGACCCAAATTGCAAGGTGCGAAAATGCGCAAAGGAAAAAAACTATCGTACGTGCGCTGAATGTGATGAAGCTGAAACATGTGAACCTTTGGCTCCTTATCGTAAAGGGTACAAAGGACTTACACCGGCACTTAAAAGCATTAAACAAAACGGTGTCACAAGATTCGCTGAAGAAATGCAGAAAAAAGTGAACGAAGGATACTGCTACGTGGAAGAAAAATAGGTTTCCAACACTCATAGAATTATAAGAATTGTAAAACTAATGCACCAGTAACATCAACAAAACGACTCGCGTGTAATCTCTATTTTCCCTTCAGCCTTGCATGCGTTATGTAGCAGAGAAACTGTAGGGAACTAGGAGGTTGTAAAGAGGTTGGCTTAGCATTGTCCACACATAGAAGACAACCTTTTATATGATTCATGCCTCAACCTTTGCAAGGTATGACGGTTATGCAGAAAAGAAGACTTGGAAGAACAGGTTTACAAGTTTCTGTTGTTGGTTTTGGAGGCATCCCAATCATAGCGCTCTCTAGAGATGAAGCTAGGAAGGTTGTAAGATATGCATATGAAAGGGGCATCAATTACTTTGACACAGCTAGAGCCTATGGGGATAGTGAAGAGAAGATAGGGGCGGCATTGAAAGACATAAGGGATCACGTAATTATTGCAACCAAGACTCATCAGAGAACTAAAGAGGCTGCTGCTAGAGCAGGTCTTAAGCAGAGTCTAAGAAACTTGCAAACTAGCAGAATAGACATTGTTCAGCTTCATGGTATAGACAGTGAAGAGCTTCTTGAGAAAGCAATTGGTGCCGAAGGGGCTTTGAAAGCCCTTGAGGAAGCTAAGGCTGAAGGGAAAATTGATTACATTGGAATTAGTGGTCATAATCCCTATGTTCTGATAAAGGCAATAAAAACCGGAAAGTTTGACACTGTTCTAGTCCCATTGAACATCCTTGACAGAAGAGCTAACGAGCAATTGATTCCTCTCGCCAATGAACTGGGTGTAGCGGTTATTATCATGAAAGCGATGGGAGGATGCGGGTCTCCACTGCAGTATCCTCAATGGGGCGCTCGATTCTTGGGAAAGCCTGAGGTCGATTGGCCTGATCCATCAGAGTTTATTACTCATTTTGGGAAAGATGGTGTTGAAAGAGCAGAGCGTTCACTCAGATTTGTACTTGCGCATAATGTAGACACCGCTATACCCGGGTTGCGTTCTATGGAAGAAGTCGACTATGTTGTCGAGGTTGCCGAAAATTACAAGGGTCTTAATGATGAAGAGAAGATAGCCTACAAATTTGGAGAACTACCACCTAAACCATTCTGTCGCGAATGTAAATTATGTATGCCATGTCCGGATGGTGTCGAAATCCCCACAATCCTAAGATGGGATATCTACTATAGCTTCTATAACATAAAGAAATGGACCAGAGAACAATATCCAAAGCTACGCACAAGGGTGAACAGTTGCACAGAATGTGGTAATTGTGAGGAAAAATGCCCCTATCATCTCCCAGTAATCAACATGCTAAAAGAAGCTGAAAGAAAATTCGTATGAACATCCAATGATACCGTTAAGTTTGTTGACCCCTGCGCGCGTTTCTACTTTCTAAGAGGAAAGAAAAAAATTCGAACCTAATGAAATCTGACTTACCGTGTGCAAAAAAGATTTAGGTTCAACAGTCTCTAGTATTCTCTATGAGACGAATCACAAACACTCTGTTCGGAGTACTTGCTATAATAATCATTTTGTACACTATGTCACAAGCGACAAGCATTGGTGTTCCTTGGCTGTTCAGCTTGGTCGCAATATTCATTATCATTGTCATCATAGCATCTATTGTTAAAGTTTGGCTAAGAGGTCATTGAGACGTAAGATCAACTTTCTAAGCCTAGAACTTCACGGGCTCTGGACTGAGCAGTCTTGCTCCATGAATGTGAGCGTCTCGCACATTTGAGATGCTCTAGAGTTCTCTATCTTCTAATACCTGTATGTTCACCGAAGATTCTAGAAAACCAATAAAAAACTTCATTGTTGTCGCATTTTGGGCACTTTTGGAGAGAGAGCGCCAACTTCCTTTACGGCTTTTATCACGACCTCAATCATATCATCGTCTGGCTCTCTCGTTGTCAGGTGTTGAAATGCTAAACCCGGCATTGTCAGAATTCTAGTGACTATCGAGTCCTTATACCTGCCACTGAGCTTTAAAAGCTCGTAGGATATGGCTCCAATCACCGGAATTAGGAGCACTCTGTAGGCGAGTTTTGCAAAAAATCCTAAATCTGGCATGATCGAGAATAGCAAGATGCTCACCAACAAGACGATGAAAATGAAAGAGGTTCCACACCGAGGATGTAATCTAGAGAATTTTTTAACATTGGAGACTTTCAGTGCTACCCTAGCTTCGTATGCGTTGATTGTTTCATGCTCTGCGCCGTGGTACTGAAGTATTCTTTTGAACTCGCCCCACATAGTCACTAATGTTAGGTAGAGAAGAAAGATCGTAAGGCGTATTGCTGCTTCAACAACGTTGAAAAGCACTCCCTTGAAATTGAACAAGTTGGTTAAGAGGTAAGGTACTATGAAGAAAAAGGAAGCCAGCACTAAAGACATGGCAAAAGCTATCGCTAATTCCTTATAGGTGAACTTTTCCTCTTCCTCCAGAACTGCATTTGCAGAGAAATAGATGCCTTTGACTCCGAGATAGAAAGTTTCAAGCAATGCAATGATGCCTCTTAGAAACGGTAGTCCAAGGATCTTGTATCGTTCTGATATGGAGTTTATCTTTTCTATGCGTGTCAATATTTTATTGTTTGGTTGTCTGACACACATCACCAAGTGTGTGCGACATCGTATCATAACACCTTCTATCAGAGCTTGTCCACCAAATGCTAGCGACGATTCTTCCCTTCCTTGAGTGACCAACTTCATAATTCGCATTAAGACTCCCCCAGTTTTATATTCTTTTGTTCAGTTAATCTCTGATTCGAAACTAATGAAGTAGGAAGGCTGAAGAGAAAGAAGATGTTGACGAGAGATTGGCTTATGCGCTTTAACGCAACTGCTTTTAGGAAAATCGTTCATTATGAACTATGTTTGTATGCTTGCAGCACGTGAACGTAGATGATCAAATTGTTCCGTATGAAACTAGACAGAATTCAACCAAGCCAATTGTACATTAGTTCTGCAAAACTATCTCAAGTAATGAAAACATTTGACCCTAGATCGATTGAGCCTATACCTGTGAAGAAACTTAGAAGATATGTGGTCTTTGTTGATGGTCACACAAGAGCCTTTGCAGCGTTTCAGAATGGTCTTTCAGAAGTCACTGTATACTGGGAAGATGAGGAACTTGATTGGGACGCTTATAGAATTTGTGTGGAATGGTGCGAGAAAGAAGGAATCCATACTATCGCAGATCTCCAAAATAGAATAATTTCTCAACAAGATTATGATGTGATGTGGCTCGAAAGGTGCAAGAAAATGCAAGAAGACTTGAAAGCGAAAAGAAAGCAGCAGGTTTTCTTGAACAGAAAGGCTGAAGGAGAGAAAAGATCCAGCGCCTAAGGGTCCCAAATCAGAAATACGCAAATCCTTCTTTCTTTGAAAACCGTACCAGTTCCAGATTTCCTTGATTCTCTTCTCAGAGAATCCATGTCGCTTTAGCAATTTCTGAAAGATTACGGTGGTTTCATCTCTGGATTGGTTGTATTCAATGACGTTAAGTGTTGTATATTCTAGATTCTGTTTCTGTAGATCTGTCCTACACATATACAGCCATGCTGTAGTAGGGGACTATAAGGTTGAACGAAAGTATGAGGTTGAGACGTTGGTGATGAACTATTTTCGGGTTTCAAGAAGTGCCGACATGGCGCTGGCTGCAAGCACTAGCAGTTCAAACATTTTGTATGCTTCAATCATGTTGCTGGCAGTATATTCCACATTTAATCCGTCAATTCTTCTCACTGTCGGTGACAATTCTGCGACATCTGCAAAATGAGTTGCGATAAAGGTTATCTGCATTTGCACTGGTTTTTTTGCTACTAGTGGCTTCACTTTATTTTGTCTGAAGTTTGCTACTGCCTTCTTGACAACTTTTCTTAGGTTTTTCTCGATTTCTAGCATACTGGGACTTCGGGCTGATAATCTGCTCAAAGAATGTTTTAGTGGTAAAGTCTTAACCCATGGTGTATATTTTTTGACATCATCTTTCAGAAGTTGGGCTTCGCCAGCAACTAATATGACAGGTACGTTAAGGTCTCCTGCTGCGTAGGAATTCAGAAGAAATTCACTCACTTCAACTCTATTCACAATTACCTTGTTGATAGTTCCACCGCTGTAAGTGTGATCGAATGTGGATCTGGCAGTTCCGAATTTTGCATGATACCCAAGAAATAGAGCAGCATCACATCCTTCTACTCCGGAAATCATGCTAACTGGTCGAGGATACCCTCTCACAATCTCTACATATTCTGGCAAGTCATCAACTAGAAGGTTAACCATAGGTCCATGGCTGTCAGCAATGATAACCTCATCGAAACCATTTTCATTTAACTCTTTTGCCACAATTACTGTTACTTTTGTGGCAATTCGCCTTGCTTCATCATACAGGGAACCCTTCAGATTTAAGTGACCAGGGATAACGACATACGGCATTCCTTCCAAATCAACCGACACAAAGGCTTTCATCGGATCCACTCCATAGATGTCTCTATAAAAACGAATAAATTATTTTACTTTTGTCATCAACATACTGACCTAGGAAGCATAGCCCAAGCATTTGGAAAAGAGTACTAGCAGTTTTCCCTTCTTCCTTCTTATCTAACACAAGCACAAAGTACTTGTTACATGCGAGAATTGAATTATCCAAGATGTTGTTAATCTTCTGGTTGAACTTTTTTGTCTTTTCTTATGAGAGTTACCAACTTTTCTCTCCCTTTCTTTTGTCTTTTCAAAATTCCTCTTTTTTCCATTGCTGTTAAGAGCAGGCTGGTTTTGCTTTTTGAAAATCTACAGCGTTTAGTTATGGTTGACTGATATAAACTCCCCTGTGAGGCCTTAAGTATCCTGACCACTTTGTCCTCGTCGTTTTCAGTTTCAAAAGTGGTTCTTTCGATGGGGATAGGCTTCTCCTCATCCTCTTTCCTTCTAGCCCTAAGAAGCCAGAAACCTACAGAACTCACGCCTACAGCGGCAATTATGCCAGCAATGAGGAACCTGTACTCACGCAAGATATCGATGAATGCTTTTTTTTCTAAGATAACACTTATTTCTTCTACATTGAAACTCTCGAGTTCACTCCAAACAACAGTGTGATTGAATTCTATGATTTCCTCTGGTGTGGGAGAAACATCTACAATTACGTATTCGGAAGGATATTCTATAATTAATTCACCTTTTCCAAAGAGTAGAATTCCATTGACGAATGCGTCTCCTATTTCGATTCTATCATTATCCTGAGCGGAATTGGCAAACTTTGTCCAGTCATACTGATATGCTATGACTCCATAGGAGATAGTTCCACTTCTAAAGACGCTACTTGTTATCGTCAAAGGTCCATTTGTCATGTCCCACCTGCCTGTCTTAAGAGCGGCATCCTTCACTAGCGCACTTATGTTTTTTGAAAGTTCGTAATGATAATCTAAGCTCGAATAGTAACTAAACATTGCTTCGTCATATGTTGTCTCAAGATAAGTTTTCCTTTCAATTACCCATCTTGCCACGCAGTCCTCACTTATTTCAATGCTGTATGTGTTGACCCATTCAAGTTCAGACTGACAAAGACCGGGTCTGCTAAGAGAAAGAAACATGAGAAAGAAGAATGGAACAAAAGATAATGAAATGGTTAGTCTGTTCTTCATTATTTTTCATGAGAAATTCTTGTGAGCTTCTATTTAAGAAATCTGGAAGTTGGATTCAGATAACGGTTGCATTAGTCTGGCTCCAATATTTGTCGAGAGTTTCTTAGCTTCCTTTATCTCACAAATCTGCTGACGTGGCTCTAGAGATTTGACAAAGTCTTGATAAAAAAGTTCTTTCAACAACTGAAATGAATAAAAAGGATAAATAAACGTAGATCAGCTTACTAGAGAGAAAAATTATAATAATTGATATGTTGAGATGCTTAATTTGTAAAGGGGATTCAATGTGCTAGTCGATGCCTTCGAGAATGCTTTGTTTTCGGTGACTGTTAATCCCTTACTTAAATCTTTAATAGGCCGCTTTGACAAGGAATGCCTAAGGGATGGCAGCTTACTTCTGAACTCCTTAAAGGATTTTTTAGGAGTACCAGTTTCTCTTTGCCCCACGTGTCAACACATAAGTGGAAAAGTAGCTGCCCCTTTCTACATGCTAGGAAGCCGTTTCCTACGTGTAGATAAAGACTTCATGCGTAGCCAGTTTCTGAACAACCAATACGGCGAGGCTTGGCTCAGAGGCTTCGGCTTAATGATGAAAGGCATAGAGAAATATGGAGTGCGAGTACCTTTCACTCCAGCTGGACCCTTCGAGATTGTTTGGAATTTCACCTATCAATGCAATCTGAGATGCAAACACTGTTATGAAAATGCCGGAGGGAAAAAACGCGCAGAGTTATCCACTGACGAGGCGAAACAGGTTTTAGACATACTTTCAAAGGTAGTAGGTATAGGCTTACCTGCCCTGTCCCTAAGCGGAGGCGAACCCCTAGCAAGAAAAGACTTCTTTGAACTCGCAGCCTACGCTAAGAAACGAATAGGCTACGTAAGCATAGCCTCTAACGGAACTCTCATTACAAGGGATAACGCGAAGAAGATCAAGGATGCTGGAGTGGATTATGTAGAGATAAGCGTTGATGGAGCAACACCAGAAGTGCACAACGAGTTCAGAGGTATACCCGGAGCGTTTGAGAGAACAATGAAAGGTGTCAAGAATTGCTTGGAAGAAGGTTTAGACACTTGTATAGCAACGGTTTTACACAGAGACAACATAGCTGAACTTGACAAGATACTTGGACTAGCAAAACAGTTAGACGTGAGATTTATGCATTTTAATTACATTCCAACCGGAAGAGCGAAAGCCTACGTTGAATTAGATCTAACCCCAGATGAAAGGCTTCACGTTCTTGAGGCTATTGGAAAAGAAATAATCGGATTATATTTACAAGCAAAAGAAGAAGAACTAACACATGGAAAGTCGAGCGTGAAGGTCGACAGATTCTTCAGTACATGCCCACAATACGCAAGCGTGACAAAGGAACTATCACAGAAACACGGTGAAAAATTCATGGTGGAAGCCCACTACGCAGCAAAGAAGGGCGTAGAAAACGTGGCGGACTTTCTAGGCGGATGCGGAGCTGGACGATTGTACTGCTGTCTTGAACCCAACGGCGACATAAAACCATGTGTTTTCTTCCCAACAAACAAAGACACAGTGCTAGGTAACATACTGAGAGACAATTTTGAATGGATATGGGATAACCATCCGCTTCTTTGGAAACTTCGCATAAGAGAAGATCTAAAAGACTACATAATAGATGGAAAAAGAGTAGGTTGCGCAAGTTGCCCTGACAAATACATTTGCGGCGGATGCCGTGCTAGATCCTACAGCTACTTTAATGGAAACGTCTGCGCACCGGACATAGGATGCATTCATAACAAGCCTTTATGGGAAAAAATAGCCGGTTCTAAGAAGTGAAGGCTTGTTTTATCGCATATCCTAGAAATAATGCTGCTTCTTTCGAACATACATAGTCAAAGAACGTTTTGAGTATTTTTGATATTCGCTGATTCGAAACTCAATTTCTTCCTGCGTATCTCCTCAAACGATCAACTCTGGCATTTGGAGAGCTTGCTTACCGTTTCAACTATTCTGTTCAGAGTCAGCTTGTGTTAATTTCTACAGTAGAATATACAAAAGAATTAGGATTATTCCGGCTATTATCATAATCAAAGCTAAATGCGGAAAGCCTTTCGGTTTCCAAGCATCTCTTTTGTAAATCTCAGATACGCTTGGAGCTTCGCCAAAAATAGCTTTTGTGGCTGCTGCAATTCGTGCAGCAGCTGCGCTCAATGCATTTATTCCGCCTCTACCTAATAAGAGAAGAAATCCCAAAATGATAGTGGCTATTCCTTCGACAAACAAGGCATCTTGAATTGAAATCTTGGGAGCATAAAAGGGGCCACGCGCCTCGAGGATTGACCATAACCATAGATCAATGGCATAGACCGCAACGACGATGAACAATGCAGCGCTCACCGTCACCGCAATGTTTCGCAGGATTTGTCTATTCACAAAGCAACTCCTTCTGGGAAGATATGTTTAAGATCACACTAAAAGCCTTTTTATTCACCTAATCCGTCCTCCATTCTCTCTTCGGTGTATCCTACCGGGCTGGGAACGTTTGCTCTATCCAAAAATCTTCTAATCCAAAACCCGCATGGGAATTATGTACATGTTTAAAAATGTTTTGTGTTCATTATACAAGGAAAAGGATAATTATACCACGGTTATCTCCAATTATAAAACTCTATAGAAAAAAATAGTCGGTGTGAAAAATAGAGCTAACATGCGAATTTTCTCTCTGTTGGTTTCTGATAGCGTAGAATTTCGTGTTTTCTGAAGAAAAACGATATTTCTCTTTCAGCGCTTTTAGTGTTGTCTGAGGCGTGTACAACGTTTTTTGTTATACTGATTCCGAAGTCACCGCGTATTGTGCCTGGTTCAGCGTTAAAGGCGTTTGTTTCTCCAATTAAGCGTCTAACAACTGAAATTGCTTTTGGTCCTTCCACTATCATGACCAAAATCGGTCCAGAGGTAACATGCTGAATAAGAGCTTCGAAGAATGGCTTGCTCTGGTGTACATTGTAGAACTTTTCCGCTTGAGTTCTGTTCAACTTTAAAAGTTTTGTAGCTGTGATAAGCAATCCCTTTCGTTCGATTCGGCTGATTATCTCACCCATCAATCCGCGCATAACACCATCTGGTTTTACAAAGAGAAGTGTGCGCTCGTCTTGCGCGTTCAAGCTTTACCTTTCTCCTCTTTGCCAAAGTATGTTGTCCATTTAAGTTTGCGCGCGTCTCTCCTGAGTGTTAAAGAGCTTTTTCTACACTTGCTTGAACAAAACCAAAGAAGTGCTCCATCATTCTTGACGTACATTATGCCAGTGCCTGGCGGGAAATCGTTGCCGCAAAATGAACATTTTCTAGGTCTCGGCAAAGGCAATTCTCCTTGAAATACTCGGTTAATGCCGTCTAGTGATTTTCTTTGCTTCCCTTTCCGTCTCCCTCAGCATTAAAACGTCTTGTGTCCGCACGGGTCCTTTGACGTTACGCGTTATTATACGTCCTTTATCCTTGCCTTCTAAGATACGTACCCTAACTTGAGAAATTTCACCAGTAACGCCTGTACGTCCGATAACTTGGATGACCTCTGCCGGTGTAAACCCTTCTTCTGTCTCTGCTGTTTTCTCTCGTTTGCTCATCACTTCGCTCCTCTTTTCAACTTTTCCACTCTTGTAATTATCTCTTTGACCAGCCCTGCGGCCTCTCCTTCTTTGACGATGCACGCTGAAGCTGAGGGGACGTCAATGCCTACAGCCTCGCCTATCTTCCCCTTGCTTGGAACAAACATG
>Ga0209636_10007543_pt1 | contig 11090 bp, 9 predicted proteins | sample DeeMarSWOR152_54_FD_187464 | JGI IMG/M metagenome (GOLD analysis project Ga0209636, IMG submission 187464) | Marine sediment microbial communities from White Oak River estuary, North Carolina - WOR-1-52-54 (SPAdes) (version 2) | ecosystem: Environmental > Aquatic > Marine > Intertidal zone >... | reverse complement strand
CTCTGTAAAACGTCCATATTTTAACTACTTCCTCGCGAACATCATAAATGTTATTGATCCTGCAAAAATTGACTACTTTATAGTGAATCATGTTGAAATGGATCATTCTGGTTCCTTTCCATTGATATTAAAATATCTTCCTAATGCCAAACTAATTGCTTCTGAAAGAGGAGTTGAAGCATTAAGAGAACATTATCATGAAGAAGTAGATGATGATTTTTTCAACAAAATTAGAGCTGTTAAAGAAGGAGATACTTTAGATATTGGTAACGGAAAGAAATTTACATTTGTTCCTATTCCTATGATCCATTGGCCTGATTCAATGGTCTCTTTTATGACTGATGAAAATGGTAAAAATGTGCTCTTTTCTAACGATGCATTTGGTCAGCATTATGCTACATCTAAACGATGGGATGACGAGAATGATATGTGTATAATTATGCAAGAAGCTGAAAAATATTATGCTAATATTTTGTTACATTTATCTGGGTTGATTGCAAATGCTTTACCTAAAGTGGGAGCTTTACCAATCGATATCATCTGTACATCGCATGGTGTATGTTGGCGTAGTCATATTAAGGAAATAGTTGAAGTTTATACTAAATGGAGTAAAGGTGAGTTTGATAAGAAAAGCGTTTTGATTGTTTATGATACAATGTGGGGAAGTACTGAAAAAATCGCCAAGGCTCTTCAGAAAGAAATTGAACATCGAGGAATACCTGTTAAAAGATTTAAACTAACTAACGCAGATTATTCAGATGTTATCACAGAAGCTATGAAAGCAAAAGCAATTTTAATAGGTAGTCCAACACTAAATAATGGACTTTATCCCTCAGTAGCAGAATACTTAGCCTATCAGAGGGGATTAAAACCAATGAATAAAATTGGGCTAGCATTTGGTTCATATGGATGGTCTGGTCAAGCTTCTAATGAAATTGCTCAAATTCTAAAAGACACAAAATTTGATGTGATGGATGAGAAGATCAAAATTAAATTTGTTCCCAAACCAGAAGATTTGGACTTTAAAGAGATAGTTGATAAATTAATTGAAAAAATGGGATAAAAAGGAGTGAATAAAAGTGGAATTTAATCTAACTGACCAACAAAAAGAATTACAAAAGAAAGCAAGAGAATTTGCGATTCGAGAAGTATTACCTGTTGCAAGAAAGTATGATGAGTCTGAAGAATTTCCTTTACCAGTTATTAAAAAAGCTTGGGAAGAAGGTTTACTTAATTTAGGAATTCCAAAAAAATATGGTGGTCCTGGATATGGATTACTTGAATCGTGTTTAGTTGTTGAAGAAATCTCTTCTGCTTGTCCTGGTATCGCTACATCTGTATTTGATAATAATCTTGGAGCAGAGCCAATTATTATTGGAGGAAATGATGAACAGAAAGATAGAATCTTAAGTGAGTTAGTAAATGATTTTAAATTAATTGCTTTTGCTACATCTGAACCAACAATGGGTTCTGATGTTGCAGGTATGAAATGTCAAGCTGAAGAAGATGGAGATGAATATATTTTAAATGGAGCTAAATTTTGGATTACTAATGGAGGTTTTGCTGATTATATAACTGTATTTGCTACTATAGATCCTGAGAAAAAACATAAAGGAATTGCGGCTTTTATCGTAGATACTAAAACAGAAGGTGTAAGATTAGGGAAACATATTCCTAAATTAGGGCAAAGATCATCTAATACAGTTGCGATATCTTTGAAAGATGTTAGAATTCCAAAAGAGAACATTCTTGCCAAACCTGGTCGTGGTTTTGTGTTAGCAATGCAAACTTTTGCTCATACAAGACCAGCAATAGGAGCATTTGCTGTAGGGTGTGCTCGATCAGCAATGGAATATGCTATTGATTATGCTAATAAAAGAGAAGCCTTTGGTCGACCAATTGGTAATTATCAAGTTATACAGCATAAGATTGCCGAAATGTATAAAAATATTGAAGCAGCGCGACTACTAACTCATAAAGCGGCTTGGGAAGCAGATCAAGGAATGGATAATAATATTAGTTCTTCAATTGCTAAGGCTTTTGCTTCTGATGTAGCTATGGAGGTTACAACCGAAGCTATTCAAATATATGGGGGATATGGTTATCTTAGAACATATCCAGTTGAAAAATTATTCAGAGATGCGAAATTATATCAAATCTATGAAGGAACAAGTGAAATTCAGAGAATAATTCTTGCTCGACATGCAATGAAAAGGTATAAACATGCAATGCCAAGTGTGTTTAAAAGAGACAGAACCTAAAAATATCTAAATTTTTTAATTTTCCTTTTCTATTTTTTTTAAAAAAATATAATAATTTTTATGATATTTACGTTGGCATAAATTATCACAAAATATTTTATATTTTTCATCAAATCAGAGAGCTTTTATCTCATTAATTTTTAGGTAATTGTTAATTTTACTAAATTTATAAACACTAATCGACTTTTTACAAAAATCACACTGTCTCGTTTTTAATATTTTCTCAATTTCTTTTAATTCATTTTTTTTAAACCCTCTGAAACATTCACAACAATGAAATTCTAAAATAGGTGTTTACCATAACTTTAATATGTATTCTGGAGTATAATGAAGGTTATCACTCATAAAATCATAAATATTGAGGTCTTTCCCGCACTTCCAACAAGATCGACTTTTAAAGTAAGGTTCTAACTTAATCTGTTCTCTCAATTTTTGAATTTTGTCCCAGAGTGAAGCATTATTTAACTTTTTATAAAACATATTTATTGAATAAATACAGTTTTAGTTTAATTTGAGTAAATAAATCTAATATTAAATACACTACGATTATCATATTTAAGTGAATATCAGAGTTAATAAAGATTCTAAATAAATATATAGGAATTTATATTCATTTAACTTTAAACTTTAAGATTTTAAAGAAAAAATAAAAAAAAGTAAAATTTGTGATTATTTTTTTGAAATCCATAAACCATGAATATTGCAATATTCTCTAGCAATTAATCCTTCTGGCTTAGCAACAGTAAAAGTTGCTTTAGGTTCCATACCAGGTTTCAAGAATCTTCTTTCATAACAGCCATCTTTACACATAATTTCAATCCACATTATATAATGTTCTTGTGTCATTGGATGAGGCATACCTGCTTCAATTCCTATATCAACGGTGACTGTATTTCCGTCAACTTTTATATGAGGTGTATGCTTTTCTTGTTTCCATTCTTTCCATTTTTCCTCCATAAGTACCATTGGTTGATCGCAACAAATTGTCTCTTGCGCTGCAGGATTAAGAATTTCAATAATTTTTCCACAAACATTGCATTTATAAATTTCTTTTTGTTTCATATATTTTTCACATTTATTAATTTTGGAAAATGTTGTTTCTAATAATTTATCCTTTAATATTTAACTATTTTTATTAAATTTTATAAGAAGGATTGATTCTTTAGAAATCTTCACACTTCTTTCTGAAATATGGTCGTGGATGTGAACAACTTGGACATGTCCAATCTGCTGGTAATTCATCCATCTCTACTTCAAACCCGCATTCCATGCAAATCCATACAATCTTTTTTCCTCGTTTAAAGAATGCATCATCTCCTACTAATTTTAGTAATTTGCCATATCTTTCTGCGTGATGTTGTTCGGCACGAATAATACCTCTCACTCTTTTCGCAATATCGAGATACCCTTCTTTTTCGGCGGTATCTGCTATATCGGGATACAATTTCGTATATTCTAAAGTCTCTCCGGCAATTGCAGATTTTAGGTTCTCAATAGTTTTTCCATAGGTTGTAGGAAATTCAGCATCGGGAAGTACTTTCATCTCGTCGAACTTTTCTTTCTTTTTGAACTCTTGAAGCATTTTATAAAACCAACTACCGTGTTCTTTTTCTTGATTAGCAGTTTCCTCGAATATATTAGCTATTAGTACATATCCTTCTTTTTTCGCTATTGAAGAGAAAAAGGTGTATCGATTTCTTGCTTGAGATTCACCAACATAGGCCGTAAATAGTTTTTTTGGAGTTTCTTTCATTTTTCAACCTCTTTAATTTTAATTGGAATTTTCGTTTAAAATGAATATTTTTGAATATATATTTATTACGTAAATTTTAATTCTTATACTTATAATTTAAAAGAGAATAGGAGACTATTATGAATAATTAAAAATATCGTAATTAATTATAGCTAATTTCTTTTCAAACTTATAAATTTTAATCTGTATCGATTTCTCTTGTTACAGGGTAACCTTTTCTATGCCATGCAATCATTCCACCTTTTAGATTTCTGACATCCTTAAATCCTGCTCGGGCTAAAATCTGAGCCGCCATCATTGAACGTGAACCAACATGACACAATACTACTACTTCTTCATCTTTATACTCTTTTAAAGCATCAACTTTATACATTAGATCTCCTAAAGGTATAAGCTGAGCGTCTTTAATATGCCCTCCTAAACCATGATATTCTTGTGGCGTTCTAACGTCAATTATAATTGATGGCTTATCTTCACTTTGAAGTCTTTCGTATAATTCATCAACAGTTATTTCCGATAGAGGAGGCGAGTCAGGAGTCCTTAAATCCTTTCTCCTTTTTATTTTAATTTTAATTGGAGCTTTTATTTCTTCAAGCTTAATTGTTCCTTTCTCTAAAATGGCGACCAATTTTCCTTTTTCTTTACTTAAATTAAGTAATTCTACTCCATCTGTCAATTGAGCATATGCTTCTACACTCACCTTAAAACCTGGATCAGTTGCATAAATTTTTAATTTCTTTCCTTTTGGTAAAATTTCAAGCCCCTTTATTAAAGCATTCAAAGGTCCAGGACAAGATAAACCAGAAGCATCGATTATGTTGTATTCATTACTTTCTATTGTTTTGCTCTCAATCATCTCCTCCATTAACTCCTCTGATGGACCACAAGCTTCAGCTATTTCTTGAGTAGTTGCTTGGGCGGTTTTAAAGAGTTTGTATCCTCCCGATAAATTTTTCACGTTTTTAAATCCTTTGAGCATAAGTAATCTTGTAGTATAATACCCTCTATAGCCAACCTCACAAAAAACATAAATATCCTTATCCTTTGGAATTTCATTTAATCTGTCTCTTAGTTCTAAATCATTAATGTTTATAGCAGTTTCAATAGTTCCTACCCTGAATTCTTCTGGTGTCCTCACATCGAGAAGAAAACTATTATTATTTTGAATATATTCAATATCTTCCCATTGCCATATTGGATGATCACCTTTGATTACATTCGATGCTATATATCCTGCCATATTTATTGGATCTTTGGCTGAACCATATGGTGGAGCATATGTTAGCTCAAGTTCTTCTAAATCGAATACTGTTCCTCCAAATTTTATTACTGTTGAAATAACATCAATTCTTTTCTCTGTTCCAGCACCCCCCGCAGCCTGAGCTCCTAATACTTTACCACTAGGGATTTCAAAAAGAAGTTTTAATGTAATTGGTATAGCGCCTGGATAATAACCCACATGATTATTTGGATGAATGTAAATTTTTTCATATTTTATATCTAAATGCTTCACTTGTTTTTCATTTAATCCTACAAAAGCTATAGTTAAATCAAAAACTTTTAATACTGAAGCACCAAGAATCCCTTTATATTTAGAATCTCGACCTGCTATATTATCTGCTGCAATTCTACCTTGCTTATTCGCAGGACCTGCTAAAGGTATTGCTGTAGGTTCTTGTGTCTGAAAATGCTTTACTTCAACAGCATCTCCCACAGCATAAATAGATGGATCTGAAGTTTGCATTTTATTATTAACAATTATATGTCCTTTTGGACCAATCTTTAAACCTGCTTCCTTTGCTAAATTACTTTCTGGTTTAACACCTATTGATAAAATAATCATATCTGTTTTGACTTTTTTACCACTTCGGGGTATAACATAATTACATTTATCAACATCGCATTTAAATGAATCAACTGCATCTCCTAACTGTAAACAAACTCCATTCAAAATCAATTCTTGATGCACAAATTGAGCAATCTCTTCATCTAAGGGAGCTAAAACTTGATCCAGCATTTCTATAATTTTCACATTAATACCTCGTTCTTTTAGGTTTTCTGCCATTTCTAAGCCAATATATCCCCCTCCAATTATAGTCGCATGTTTTACATTATTCCTCTCGGCAAAATCCTTAATTTTATCTGAGTCTGGAATCGTTCTTAATGTAAACGTAGGAACTTGTTCAAGACCTTTAAACGGAGGTATAATTGGAGATGCACCAGGAGATAAAAGGAGATAATCGTAATCTAACTTATAAGTTCTATTTTGGTCTAAATTTTTAATTATTATTTCTTTTTTCTCCTTATTAATTGATATTGCTTCATGGTTTACTCGAACATCAATATTGAATCTATTAAAAAATTTTTCAGGAGTCATTAATTCTAATTTTTCACGATCTTTTATCACCGATCCTACATAATATGGTAGACCACAATTAGCAAAAGACACATAAGGCCCTTTTTCAACGATAAGAATCTCCAAATCTTCACTTAATCTTCTTAAACGAGCCGCGGCAGTAGCTCCACCAGCAACGCCTCCAACAATAATAACTTTCTTCATAATAATCCTTCGATTTTTAAAATTTTAAATTGTGATAGCTAAGTACACAACTTTCACAACTTTAGTTTAAAAAATTTATTTCAGAATTTAAAATTCTTGATTATGAATTATTGATTAAAATTTAAAGATCATTTAATTAATCCCTACTTTTATGGATAAGATTTATTACTTAAAATATTACAAATAATCCAATTTTAATGGTTACTAACCTATAAATAACGTCATTTGTTATGGATAGTCAAAATAAGTTTTATTTTTAAGCTTTTGATAAACATATCTATAAGCTAATGATTTATTATAGAACAGTCTTATTAAAATTATCGTTGAAATAAGCGAATTTTAATGATCTTTTCGTTTGGGATGTTTTCAATTAATTTATTCATTTTTTCAAACGCTCGTATTAATACATTATTAGAAATAGCCCAATTAAAAAATTATTTATAATTTTTTTTTATATTTTTATCCTCTATAATCAAGAACGATGACAACGTCAACATATAACTCGTAATTTTCATCTTCATCGTAATCATGTATTTGAACTTTGTCTACTTCATCCAATTCTCCTTTTACTTCCATAAGTTCTGATTGTAGCAGTAATTTTACTGGAGAATGTTTTAATTGTTTTCTAATTTCAACTGTTCCTGGGATTGATTGAGCAGAAGTCACCACAATTACTCTCCCCGTATACTCTGTCAACTTTAACGCAAGTTCTAAGGATTTATCTCCCGAATCGACTATTAAAATTCTTTTATCTCGTAGGTGTTCAAGATTTGAGGGAATTTCTTTATAAACTCCTTTACCCAGAAATTCATCAATACCTAAAATTACCCTCACATCAAGTTGACACGATGTCGCAATTTCCACATCAGGATTTGCTCCTGTTCTATAATTATCGATTGCGGCTTTTAAAGCATCTGCGGCTAGATTACTACAATGCATTTTAATAGGTGGTAAACCATCTAACTCATCAGCAACATCCTGTCTACTAACATTATATGCTTCATCGAGAGGCATTCCTTTAACCATTTCGGTTATCATTGACGATGTGCTTATAGCACTACCACAACCAAACGTTTTAAATTTAATGTTATTGATAATTTCCTCGCCTTTATCATTCTTTCCTACTTTAATATAAATCCACATGAGATCCCCGCAAACAGGATTACCAACCTTTCCAACACCGTCGGCATCCTCTATTTCACCTACATTACGTGGGTTTTTAAAATGATCCAATACTTTTTCTGAATATTGAGTTGATTTCATACTTTTATTCTCACCTTAATTTAATTCTTTTATCATACCAGGAGGCGTTAAAGGAGATAACTTTCGCAACCTCTTAACTGATTCGGGTAATACTTCTATTAATTTATCTATATCGGATTCTTTAGTGGTTCTTCCTAAACTAACCAGTAAAGAGCCATGAGCTTCTTCGTGGAGTAATCCCATAGATATTAAAGTATGGGATGGCTCTAGTGTTTTGGAAGAGCAAGCAGAACCTGTTGCCGCAGCAATATTCTTTTCTTTTAATGTTAAAATCAATGATTCTCCTTCTATATAATCGAATCTAAAATGTGCATTATGTGGTAATCTCTTTTCAGGATGACCATTCAAATATGAATTTGGAACTTTTTCTAAGATATTCTTTATCAGTTTATCTCTTAAATTTTTAAGATATTCCGATTCTTTTGGCATTACTTGTTTCATAATTTCTGCCGCTTTAGCAAATCCAACAATTCCAGGGATGTTTTCGGATCCCGAACGGAATCCTCTTTCTTGACCTCCACCTATAATTATTGGATTAACGCGGACTCCTTTTTTAATGTATAAAGCTCCAACACCCCTTGGTCCATAAATATCGTTCGAAGAGAGTGTGACTAAATCAATAGGGAAATTTTGTAAATCAAGAAGTATTACACTCTCACTCGCAATAGCATCGGTATGAAACAAAATCTTTCTTTCTTGAGCAATTTTACTAATTTCCTCTATTGGTTGTAAAGAACCAACTTCATTACTCGCCGTTGATATAGATATTAAAATAGTATCATCTTTGATTAGTTTTTCAAGTTTGTCTAATCTGACAATTCCAAATCTATCAACAGGAAGTCTACTTATTTTAAATCCTTCTTTTTCTAAATGTTTAGCAATATTTAAAATTGATATATGCTCAATTTCAGAGATAATAATATGATTGCCTTTCCTTTTGTAAAAGTTAGCGCTTCCTATAAGAGCAAGATTGTTTGATTCAGTAGCTCCAGAAGTAAAAATAATATCGGTAGCATTTGGTGCATTGATAAAATCCGCGACTTTCTCTCTAGATTTTTCTAAAATGTCGGTAGCAATGTCACCATCACAATGAAGAGATGCCGGATTAGCAAATTTATCATTAAAATATTCCATCATTTCCTTCACAACTCTTTCATCAACAGGTTTTGCTGCCTGATTATCTAAATAAACGCTCAATTTATTGCCTCCATAATTTTATATTATAATCTTAAGTTTCTCTTTATACATAATTAAAATTAAAACCATTGAGTAGCATCTACATCTAAAACCAAATCATTTAAGGTAGCAGCTCCAACAATTTTGACACCGGGAATAAGTTCTACCTTTTCCCAACCCAACATCCTTTTTGAAGCTTCACATACCAAGATTTCAATTCCCATGTCTAAACATTTATCAATCATTTGTTTCACACTAGGAAAGTCTCCTAATTTCATCTCTTCTGCCACACCAGGCTTTAATATCTTCAATCCCATACCTAAATAATAAATTGTTGCTTTTATATTCATAGCATTAGCAGTTTGTGCTAAAACTAATGGAGAATATTGTCGTTCAGGGGCATCACTCGTTTGAACATATAATATATGTTTTTCTTCCATAAATTATCATCTCCTATTTTTTTTTCTTAAAGTAAAATACTAAATCGTCGCCATCTTTATGAAATTCTACTAATTCCGTATCTGTCCTTTTTGCCCATCTTTTTAAATCCTCTTCAGCTGCTGGATCATCTGCTAAAACCTTAAAACATTGTCCAACTTCAAGAGTTTCAGAAAAATTTCGAACTTCAAAAAGTGGTTCGGGGCAATACAAACCACGCGTATCTATTTTCTCATCATATTCAATTTCTTTGCCTTTTTCACTACTCAAAAATAAAACCTCCTTATTTTCAAAATTATTTATTACAAATTTTAATTAGATTCTAAGTTCAATATATTAACGACACAAAAAAGAATTAAATATTCTGATTATAATTTAATCAAAAATCTGTATTGTAGAAAGCTAAGAATTAAACTACTTTTAAAGTTATATTATAAATTATAAATCGTTTTTAAATTAGAGCCAAGAAAGTTATTTTTTAATCAGAAAAAATAAAAGTATAAAAAAAACTACATACTAGCTAATTGCTTTATGTGTTTAACTCCATCTACTGCATCCTCTGCAAAATCGTCAGCTCCGAGCCTTTTAGCTAGTTCCATATTTAAGGGAGCACCACCTACAATCAATTTCACCTTATCTCTAATACCTGCTTCTTTAAGAGCCTCGTGTACAACTTTAATTTGTTCTACTGTCATTGTTAAAAGTGAACTTAATGCTATAATTTGCGCTCCTGTTTCTTTAACTTTTTCTACAATTATTTTTTCATCTACATCCATTCCTAAATCAAGTAATTCAAATCCTGAACTTAGTAATAATGATCCTAAAATATTCTTTCCGATATCATGGTTATCCCCCTTAACAGTTGCTAATATAATCTTAACCTTGTCTTGAGATTTATCAACAGCGGCTAAAGCTGGTTGAAGGATCTTAAATGCTTCCTTCATAGTTTCTCCTGCTAAAACTAATTCTGTAAGATAATATTCTTTTTCCTCATATCTTTTCCCAACTTCATCCATCCCTTTTGTTAAAGCATTTAAAATGTCAAATGGATCCTTTTGATCCATTTCTAAAGCTTCCTTTACTGCGTCTGCTATATCATCCACTTCTAATTCTATTATCAATTCTGTTAACTTTTCAAAATCCATAATATTTATCCCTAATCTTTTAGCTTTGATTACTATTATATCTTAAAAATTATAAATATTGTTTATGTTTAAATTTTTAGAAATTTAAATCTCCTAAAAATTACTTATAAAATTTATTTTCAAAAAAGAGAAAGAGGGAAGCGAGAAAATCAAAGCCATTAAGTAAGGCTTCAGATTTGGGATAAAATTTAGTTACCATTTAATTAGGAAATTAGGGGATATTATTTTATTTTTCACGGCTTCCCTCTGTTACTAAAGTATGATATGGTTCTATATAAACTTTATTTATAAAAACGATGTATCCCGATATTCCGTTTATTATAAAATACGTTAAATAACATTTTAAATAACTAATTATTATAAAAATAGATTTAGTCAATAAGATTTATTTAATGAGTTTACAATGGAAAAAGAATTTTTAGAGGAAGTACAAGAATTAGGAGATAAAGAAATACTTGAGGAGATAAAAAGAGATAATCTTGCTATTTATGCAC